>ERZ1292633.1319-Hain-H41-02um-R1-1319-length-26966-cov-5_pt1 | contig 26966 bp, 24 predicted proteins | sample MGYA00564406_ERZ1292633 | MGnify/ENA primary metagenome ERZ1292633 (study PRJEB36523, sample SAMEA6512639) | groundwater metagenome | collected 2019-01-08 | study: AquaDiva: Metagenomics assemblies of 32 groundwater samples | reverse complement strand
GCTCGTCCGCGGCGACCAGCCCACGGTCGACGGTGCGCTGCTCGATCGCGTGATGGCCGCGGCGGCCGCGACCGGCCTCGCCGCCTGCACCTACGAAGGAGCGATCGGGCCGCCCGCCTGCTTCGGGCGAGACTGGTTCGACGATCTCGGCGCGCTCTCGGGCGACCGCGGCGCGCGGGCGCTTCTCGAGGCGCATCGCGAGCGCGTCGCGCTCGTCGAATTCCCAGGCGGCGCGTTCGACGTCGACCGCGAGGCCGACTACGTCCGTCTGGCGTCCGGTTCGTAGGCCTGGGCTTCGACCCAGAGCTCGACCAGAAGGTCGATCTTCTCGTCCGCGGCGCGGCGGAGCTCCCGCAGTCTCAGGGCAAGCTCACGGCGACCGCGCAACAGCAAGTAGGCGCGCCCTTCGCGCCAGAGGCGTTCGCGGCGGTCGTGAAAGCGGAGCGCGAGTCCGCCGGTGAGCGGCGCGAAGATCAGCGCCGCGATGCCGGCCGGCCAACCGCCGATCCAGCCGGCGGCGATCGCGAGCCCGATCCACCAGAACGGATAGATGACGATTCCCGGAAAGACCTTGTAGGTCGCGATCTGGTTCAGCTCGTCGCGTACGCGGCGCGCGATCGCGTGGACCACCGCGAATGGCGCCAGGTGCAACGCGGTTCCGATCGCCGCGAACGGCAGCGCGAGCGCTCCGAGCGCCAGCTGTCTCGCGAGGTAGCCGGCGATCTTGTCGACCGGATAGCTCGCCACCACCTGCTCGTCGCGCAGGCCCGACGCGAGCAACAGCTCGTCGTAATGGCGCGCCGCCGCCACCGCCGCTTCGACCGCGGCCGGCTGGCGCAGGCGGAGCCACGCGAGGCCCGCAAGCAGGTCGCGCCGCGCCGCGAATTCCGCCGACAACCGCCGTTCGTGCGGCAGGTCAAGGTCGTCGATCTCGAGAATCCGGGCGCCGCGCTCGACCAGGCGAGCTTCATCCCAGTTGGAATAGTTCAGCGTCAGGCGCTCGAGCTCCTCGGACAGGCGGTCGGTCAGCAGGCGAACCGCCGTTACCGGATCCCGGGAGTAGAGCGCGACTTCCTCCGCCGGGTCGATCGGATCGCCCACCACCACCAGCGCGCGTGAGCGGAAGCGCTCGCGCTCCTCGAAATGCAGCCCGATCGGCACGATGCGAGTGCCGAGCGGACCGAGCCGCGCTTCCGCCTCGAGCACGATGCGCGCCGCACCGGTGCGGAGCGGCCGCAGGCTCGGCTCGTCGTGGCTCGTCCCCTCGGGAAAGATCGCCACGACGCCCTGGCGCGCGAGCTCTTCGTGACAGCGAGCGAAGGTCTCGAGGTTCCGGCTCGTGTCGGCGCCTTCATCCTGCCGGCGGTAAACCGGGAGCACGCCAGCGAGGTCGAGAATCTGGGCGAGCCCGGGAATCTTCCACAGCGTGCTCTTGCCGAGCATCCGGGCGGGCAGGCGCAGCGGCCCGAGAAGGAACATCGGGTCGATCAGCCCGTTGACGTGATTCGCGACCGCGACCAGCGGAGCTCTTCGCCCGTCGGCGGCGATTCGCGGCAGGCGGCGGGCGCCGACCAGCTCGATGCGGCGAAAGTAGATCCCCAGGATCCGCCGGCAGAGGAAGCCGATCAGACGATCGATTCCGCGCCGCACGAAGCACCCTTCAGCCGGTCGTCCCGGCCGGTTCGTTCCAGCTCGCCGCGGCCGCGGCGCCGCGCCGCTCGTCGACCCCGAACATGCCGAGCAGTCCGAGGACGAAGAAAACCGCGGTGCCGAGAATCGCCGCGCGTTGGGAGCCGGTCGACGACGAGACGAGTCCGAAGATGAGCGGACCGACGGCGTAGGCCCCTTTGCCGGCGAGCCCCCAGAAGGCGAAGAACTCGCCGCTCTTGCCGACGGGCGAGAACAGTCCGACGAGCGCGCGCGACGCCGACTGCAGCGAGCCGATCCCGAGACCCGCCGCGAGCGCGATGCCCCAGAATGCCGCCTTGCTCACCGTGAAATAGGTGGCGACGCAGGTCGCGATCCAGAGCACCAGCGAGACCTGGATCGTGCGTCGCGCGCCCAGCCGATCCTGGATGAATCCGAAAGCGAAGGCGCCGCCCGCCGACGAAATCTGCACGACGAGGAAGAGCACGATGAGCTCGCTCGAGGTGAAGCCGACGGTGCGCTGGGCGTAAACACCGACGAACGCGATGATGCTCGACAGGCCGGCGTAGAAAACGAAGAAGACGGCGAGGAATCTGGCGAGCTCGCGGAAATGACCAATCGAAGCGAAGGTGTTCCGCAGGCGCGAAAACCCGTGGCGGAAATAGTAGAAGATCGGTTCGTCACGCCGCGGGGCGCGCTCGCGGAGGTAGAGGAAAGTCGGCAGCGCGGCGACGAGGAAAAAGAGCGCGGTGAGCGGCCAGACGGCGCGCAGACCCGGCAGGTTCTCGAGCGTGAAGCCGCCCTCGATCCGCGACTTGATCAGCAGCAGCGACGCGAGGCCGCCAAAATATCCAAGGCCCCAGCCGAAGCCGGAGATCTTTCCTATCGTCGACGGAGTCGAGATCTCGGGCAGGAAGGCGGCCGTCAGATTCTCACCGAGCGAGAACGCGACATTGGAGACGACGAACAGCGCCAGCGCCAGGCCGATGGCCCCGGCCGCTCCGGGCACCACGAACCAGAGCGAGGCCGTCCCCAGAACGCAGAGCAGGTAGGTGACGAAGAGAAAGAGTTTCTTCCTCCCGGACTCATCGGCCATCGCCCCGACCAGGGGCGAAAGCAGCACGACGATCAGATTGGAGAGGAAAATCCCGCGTCCCCACCAGGCGTCAGCGTCCGGCCCGGCGGCGACGAGAGTGGTGAAAAAAACGCTGAACGCCACGGTGACGATGACCGTCGTATAGCTCGAGTTGGCGAAATCGAACATCGCCCAGGCGACGATCTCGCGGCGCGTGGGCGGCGGAAGCGCCGTGGCGGGAGGCGGCGCTACGAGCTCGGCGCCCAATCGCCTAGGGGCAGGTCTGAAAAGCGGAGGAATCCGTGATGGCCGCGGCCGAGACGCCGAGAGTGTTGTCGTAAGTCTTCTCCAGGCCGGCCCAGGTGTCCCGGACGGTGATGTGGAACTCGACGTTGGTGAGCGCCGCGAAGAAGACCCAGTAGCGGTTGTTGAGAGAGCAGGCGTCGATGATCTTGAGCATCACCTCGAAGTTCGACGGCGCGAAGAACCAGATGACCCCGGTCTCTTCCGATCCGAGCGGCACGAAAACGCCGTTGCCGGTCTGCCCGGCGAAGTTTCTCCAGGTGGCGCTGACGCGAAACCTGCCGTTCCTGAGCTCGCCGAAGCGGCCGTCCGTCGACGGCAACGTCCCGTCGCCCACCAGGATTCGGTTCGCTCCGGTGCAGGAGACGAAGCTCGAGAAGTTGCCGGTGGCGCCGGGCTCGCCGCCGCTCGTGACCAGGTAGTAGTTCTGACTGGCCAGGAGCGCCGCCGAAGCGATCTCGGAGAAGCCGGGAACCGGCCCGGTGTCGTTGGCGGCGACGAGATTGACCAGCGGCGATACCGGGTCGAAGGCGCCGCGATAGAGGTAGAGCACGCCGTCGAAACTGCCCTCCTGGACGCTCTGGAAACGGCAGGTGCCGTTGGCGTCCAGAAAGAGCGGCTGCGTCGAGTAGGACGTGACCTTGCCGGAGAGCGAGGTCAGATCCATGTTCGGACGGTTGAACGTCTTGCCGCCGATCGTCGTGCCGTAAAAAGCGTACGCCGCGCTGGCGTTCGCCGGACGCGGAACGATGGCGGCGATGGCTACGATGGCTACGATCGCTCCGAGCACCGCGTCTGTGCCCGCAAGGACCCGTCGACGAGGGAGTCGCGTTCTCACAGCCGAAATCCTAGCTCATCCGCGCTTGGCGTCGAACCAGGTGGGCCCGATTGCCGCGTCGGCCTCGAGCGGCACGGCGAGCTCCGCGACCCCGCGCATCTCGCTCTCGACGAGCCGCGCCACGGCCGGGGCCCGTCCCTCCGGCGCCTCGACCACGAGCTCGTCGTGCACCGTGAGCAGCAGGCGGGCGCCGCTCTCCTCGGCGCGCAATCGCCGGTCGACGGCGATCATGGCGAGCTTCAGGAGGTCGGCCGCCGTGCCCTGGATCCGGGCGTTGATAGCCACGCGGCGGGCGTTCTCGCGCAGGTTCCAGTTCGAGCTCGTGATCTCCGGCAGGTGGCGGATCCGCCCGAAGAGAGTCACGACGCACCCTTCGCGCTCGGCCATCGCGACCGTCTCCTGCATGTACGACTGAACGCCCGAGTAGCGGGCGAAGTAGGTTGCGATGAACTGCTCGGCCTCCCTGGTCGGAATCCCCAGCGACCGGCCGAGACCGAAGGCGCCCTGCCCGTAGATCAGACCGAAATTGATCGCCTTCGCCGCACGGCGCTGCTCGGAGCTGACGAGGTCAGGGTCGATGCCGAGCACCGCCGCCGCGGTCGAACGGTGGATATCCTCGCCGCTCGCGAACGCTTCGATCATCGCCCTCTCGCCGGCGATGTGGGCGAGCACCCGGAGCTCGATCTGGCTGTAGTCGGCGACCACCAGCAGGCAGCCCGGCGCGGCGCGAAATGCCTTGCGGATCCGCGATCCGGCCTCGGTGCGGATCGGAATGTTCTGCAGGTTCGGGTTCTGCGACGACAGACGCCCGGTCGCGGCGACCGCCTGATGGTAGCGGGTGTGGAGGCGACCGTCCGCCCCGATCACCTCCGGCAGCGCATCGACGTACGTCGACTTGAGCTTCGCGAGCTCACGAAAGCGCAGGATCTTCTCCGGGAGCGCGTGCCCCTGCGCCGCCAGATCCTCCAGAGTGCCGGCGTCCGTCGACCAGCTCTTCGTCTTCTTCGTCCGTTTCCCGCCCGCGAGCCCCAACTTCTCGAACAGGATCAAGCCCAGCTGCGACGGCGACTGGATGTTGAACTTCTCGCCCGCGGCTTCGTGAATCGCCCCCTCGAGCTCGGCGAGGCTCACCGCGAGCTCCGCCGACATCTCCTTGAGGAACGGGACATCGAGGGCGATCCCCGCCTCCTCCATCCGCATCAGCACCGGAACGAGCGGCGCTTCGATCTCGCGATAGAGCTTGAGGAGTGACCCGCCGCGCGATGTCTCGAGCTCTCTGCGAAGCTGCGGCTCGAGCCTCACCGTGGCCGCCAGCCGCTCGGCCGCCCATCGACCGATGAGTGGATCGCCGACTGGCGGCGCGACTACCGCCTCCTTCACGCGTTCAAAGCCATACTGCTTCGGCTCCGGCAGCTTCTCCGCCAGCCGCTCGAGGGTGATCTCGGTGAGCGAGTGCCCGTGCGCCGTCGGCTTCAGAAGGTACGACGCCAGCATCAGATCGAAGAAACCCGACGCGCAGTCGCCGCCCAGCCCGCCCGACCGCGAAGCGAGGCGCAGCAGCTCCTTGATGTCGCAGCCCACGAGCTCGAACGCAGGCCGCGCGCACCAGCCGGCCAGCGACCGGGCGACCGCGGCGGCCATCTCCTCGTCGCGAAGGTCCACCCAGCCGCGCAACGAACCCGACGAAACGGCCAGAGCGACCAGCCCGTCGAACTCGGCCGAGGCGACGATCGCGCCCTCCTCGACCGCGGCGGCCAGCTCCCCCCACTCCTTCACCGGAAACAACCTCGGCAGATCGACCACGTCCGGGCGCGCCGATGCGGTCGCCACCGTCGAGGAAGAGTTCAGTTCCTCCAACAGTCCCGAGAACTCAAGCTCGGCGTAAAGCGCACGCAGCGCTTCGACGTCCGGAGGATCGACCCTCAAGGCCTCCGGATCGAGCTCGACCGGGAGATCGCAGCGGATCGTCACCAGGTCCTTCGAAAGGAGAGCCTGCTCGCGATGGTTGAGCAGCCCTTCCCGATATGCCTTGCGGGTGAGCTTCTCGGCGTTCTCGAGAAGGTTCTCGACCGTGCCGTACTCGGCGATCAGCTGCTTCGCACCTTTGTCGCCGATCCCCGGCACGCCCGGCACGTTGTCGACCGAGTCGCCCATGAGCGCCAGGACGTCGATCACCTGCGCCGGCGGCACGCCGAAATCGGCGGTGATTCCGGCCTCGTCGTACAGCTTGTTGCGTCCCGTGTGGAAGAGCGTGACGTGCGGACCGACGAGCTGCATCATGTCCTTGTCGGCGGTGACCAGCATCACCGCGTAGCCCGACGCCGCGCCCTTCTTCGCCAGCGTCCCCATGACGTCGTCGGCCTCGAAGTTGTCGAGCTCGAGGCGCGGGATGCGAAACGCCTCGATGGCGCGACGAATGAGCGGGATCTGCGGCTTGAGCTCCTCGGGCATCGGCGCCCGATTGGCCTTGTAGTCGGCGTACTTCTCGGTGCGAAACGTCTGGTCCGAGAGGTCGAGCGCGACGCCGATGAGCTCCGGCTTCTCGTCGCGCAGAATCTTTTTCAACGTCTGCACGAAACCGTAGACCGCGTTCGTCGGAACGCCCTTCGAATTCGACAGCGACCGGATGGCGTAGAACGCCCGGAAGATGTTGTGGAAGCCGTCGATCAGGACGAGCTTGGGGCGGGGCGCGGTCGGGGACTCGGACTCACTCACCGCCGCAAGCCTAGCCCAGGCGCCGCTTCCGTCCGCGCTAGAATCCGGCCATGCCCGAATTCGCGATGATGGGACTCTTCTCCTGGATCTTCATGGGGCTCCTCGCCGGAGCCTTGGCGCGATTCATCCTGCCCGGCAAGGACAACCTGGGGTGTATTTCGACGATCCTGACCGGCATCGTCGGCGCCGTCGCCGGCGGCTTCATCGCCACGGCGCTCGGCTTCGGTGGCTTCCAGGGCTTCGACATCTACAGCCTGTTGCTGGCGACCCTTGGCGCCCTGCTCTTCCTCTTCCTGCTGCGGCTCCTGCGCGGGAGCGGAAAGGGCGACAAGAAGCGTTGAACGCCCTACCCGGCAGGGCGGTGGCGAGGTCCATCCGGCGTGGTACCTTGCGGTCGTGAGCCCGAGTCCCTCCCCGTCTCAGAAACGGGGTCAGCGTAGCTGGCCACGGAGCGCTGCGCTCTGGGCTCTCCGCGCCGCGGGCGTGGCGCTTGCCGCTCAGCATCTCTATCTCCTCGTTCGGCGGTTCGTCGACGCATCGATCGTCGAACCGCTCGTCCTGCTGCGCTGGGTAAGCGCGGCAGCGATTCTGGCCGCCGCCGTCGGGCTTCGGCTTCGCGGCAGGGCGCCGTGGCGCGGACGAACGGGGCTGGCCTTTCTGCTGGTGGTCCTCCTGCTTCACGTCGGCGGCGCCCCGCTCGCGGCATCCAAGGACTCCGTTTCGCTTTTCGTTCTTCCAACCGGCCTCATGCTCGCGAGCGCGGCGGCGCTTCTCGTCGTGTTGCGGGCCCCAGGACGGCTGGAGGGCGAGAGCTTCTCGGCTCGGCGCCGGGTGCGACGTGTCGCCCCGGAGCGACCGACTTCCGACCCCGGCTTTAGCCGGCTCTTCGCCTCCCGCCCGCCTCCCATCGCCTGATCCTCGGAGCGCCGGAGCCTAGCCGGTGGTCTTCCAGGCCACCGCGAAGCTCTTCGACGGATCGAACGCGCGCCGGGATGGCCCCGGCCGCGACGGCCGCCGCGACGGGCCCGAAATCCGCGCGGCGAGAGGGGAGACCGATGAACACCCTGGCATCCGACTTCGGCGGGCTGCACTCCGCCGTGCTGCACCTGCCCATCGTGACGACCGTCTGCTCGGCGATCTTCGCGACGCTGTTGTTCGGCCGCCTGCGCGAGCGCGGCGGCGGTTCCCACCTGCTCTGGTGGGGCATCGGCATGGTCACCTACGGCCTCGGCACCTTCACCGAGTCGTACACGACCCTCTTCGGCTGGAGTCCGGCGGTCTTCCGGCTCTGGTACGTGACCGGCGCCTTTCTCGGCGGCTATCCGCTGGCGCAGGGCTCGATCTATCTGCTCATGAACCGGCGCTTCGCCGATTGGTCGGCGCGGATCGCCGTCTCCATCATCGCGCTCGGCGCGATTCTCGTCTTCCTTTCTCCGCTCGACCTCGCCCAGGTCGAGACCCACCGGCTTTCGGGCAAAGTTCTCGGCTGGCAGGAGGTACGTGCCATGACCCCTCTCATCAATCTCTATTCTCTGGTTTTTCTCGCCGGCGGCGCAGCCGTTTCAGCGCTGCGTTATCGGCGGGAGCCCGACCGGCGCGACCGCTACGTCGGCAACATACTGATCGCGATCGGCGCGCTCCTGCCCGGCATCGGCGGCACCTTCACCCGCTTCGGCTGGGTCGAGGCGCTCTACGTCACCGAGCTCGTCGGGCTGCTGCTCATCTTCGCCGGCTACCGGCGCTGCGTCCGCGCGCCGCTGACGCGGCCCGCCGGCGGTCCAGCGCTGGTCGCCGCGACCCTGCTGCTCGCGCTTTCGACGGCGCCGGTCGGCGCGACGAGCGCGGACGAGGTCATGTCCGGTGATGGCGCCGCTGGCGCCCCTGGCGCCGAAGCCAGCATCGAGACTGTGGCCTCCGACGACGAACCGGTGACCTCCTTCTTCGCCTCGACGACGGTCACCGCGACCGGCTCCGAGCGCGACACCTTCCAGGTCGCGACCCCCGTCACCGTGATCACGGCCGCCGACATCGAGCGCCTCTCGCCGCGCAACCCCGCCCAGCTGCTGCGCGAGCAACCGGGTGTCGACGTCAACGGCGTCGGACCCAACCAGATGCGGCCGGTGATCCGCGGTCAGCGCGGCTTGCGCATCCTCTTCCTCGAGGACGGGCTGCGACTCAACAACGCCCGGCGCCAGACCGACTTCGGCGAGATCAGCGGGCTGGTGGACATGGAGTCGGTCGCCCGGGTCGAGGTGGTTCGCGGTCCCGCCTCGGTGCTCTACGGCAGCGACGCGATCGGCGGCGTGCTGAACCTGGTCACCAAGGCGCCGACCTTCGCCGGTGATCGCCGCCTGGGTGGCACGGCCCGACTCGGTGGCGCCTCGGCGGGCGGCGCGCGCGAGGGAAGTCTCTCGTTCGCCGGCCTGGGCGACCGCTTCGACTATCAGCTCGGCTACTCGAAACGGAGCACCGACGAGTACGACGCTCCCGCGGGCAGCTTCGGCGAGATCGAGCTCGACGACTCCGTCCCGGTCAACGATTCGGGGTTGGACGACGACAGCTTCTGGGGGAGCTTCGGCTGGAGAGCCGCGGAGCGCCACTCTCTCGAGCTCAAAGCGCAGCGCTATCGCGCCGACGAGACCGGCTTCGGCTTCGTCGAGCCGGAGGCGATCGGCGACGACGAGGCGTTCCGCATCCGCATCCTCTATCCGTACCAGGATTTCAACCGCGCCGCGCTCTCTTATCTCGGCTCGGCGCTTGACCTGCCGTTCGCCGACTCGATCGAGGCTCGGCTCTACCGCCAGTCGAACCGCCGGTCGCTGGTCAACGACATCGACATCGACATCGGGCCCATCTTTCCCGGGGCGCCCGGCTCGGAGGTCACCGCGGACACCGAGAACCACACCGATCTCGACACCACCGGTCTCCGCCTCGAAACGATCAAGGCCTTCGGCACCACGCACCTGCTGACCTACGGCGCCGAGGCCTTCCGCGACGACTCGACGAACACCGACTTCTCCACCACCACGGCGACGTTCCGCTTCCCGTTTCCGCCCTCGGTCATCGGCCTCATCCCGGGCTTCACCTGCGTCGATTTCACGCGCCCGTTCGAGTGCAGCTTCACCTCCACCGACGATGTCGCCAACGCGCCGAACGCGACCAACTCGAGCTGGGGGCTCTTCGTCCAGGACGAATGGACGGCCGGCGAGCGGCTGCGGCTGACCGGTGGCTTGCGCTATCAGAATGTCTCGACGCGGGCGGAGGCCACACCTGGCTGGGATACCGCCGGCCTCGACTTCGAGGACGACGCCGTCGTCGGGGCGTTGACCGCGACCTGGCAGATCCTGCCCGAGCTCAATCTGCTCGCCTCCTACGGCACGGCCTTCCGGGCGCCGTCGATCATCGAGCGGCTGTTCAACGGCCTGACCCCGGAGGGCGCCGGTTATCAGATTCTGAACCCGGCTCTGCAATCCGAGGAGAGCGACAATATCGACGTCGGCATCAAATACCGCCGCCGGAACGCCTTCCTCGAGCTGGTCGCCTTTCGCACCGAGATCGACGGCGGCATCGTGCAGCACTTCCTCTCGGACGCCGAGATCGCGGCGCTCCCGGCGGACGTGCGGGACGAGATCGAAGCGAGCCGCGTCGACTTCGTCGTGCAACAGCAGAACGCCGAGCGGCTGCGCTACCAGGGAATCGAGCTCGCGGCCGGCTACCGTACAGAAGTGGGTGTCACCCTGGGCGGCAACTACACGCATCTCGACGCCGACCGGCTGGATTCGACGAATCCGCCGACCGGCGACACCTACGGCGACAAGTACGTCGGCTACCTTCGCTGGGAACCCACCGAGCGGCCTTTCTGGGTGGAGTACCGCTTCCGCTACAACGCCTCGACGCCGGCGAACCTCGACGCGAACGAGCCGGTGCCGGCGGTGGGCGACACCCTGCCCTCGTTCGCCGTTCACACCCTGGCCGGCGGCGTCACCCTCTTCGAGCGCGGCCGCTGGGGCCACGACCTGCGCCTCGAGGTGGAGAACCTCACCGACGAGCTCTACGCCGAATTCTCCAACGCCACCTTCTTCCGCCCCGAACCGGGCAGAAACGTCAGGGCGAGCTATCGGTTGCGGTTCTAGGGGATGCGGACCCCGCGGCGCGCCTGGGAGATCAGGTGCGCGGCTTCCGGGAGGATGAGACGGGTCATCGCGAGGTCGAGCGCGGCCGGCGATCCCGGGAGGAGAAAGATGGCTCGGCCTCGGGCGATGCCGGCAGTGGCGCGCGAGAGCATCGCGGCGGAACCGATTTCGGCGAAGGAGAGCATCCGGAAGAGCTCGCCGAAGCCCGGGAGCTCCTGGTCGAGTAGTGGCAAGACGGCTTCGAGAGTGAAATCTCGCGGCGAGACGCCCGTGCCACCGGTCAGTATCACCATGTCGACGCCGGGAGCAGCGAGCGCCGCCGCGGTCGCCGCCTGAATCGCCGCCGCATCGTCGCGCACGATGCACGCGCTCACGACCCTCTGCCCAGCGGCTTCGACCAGATCTCTCAACCGTCTTCCGCCGGAGTCCGTCGCCGCGGTCCGCGAATCGCTGATCGTGATCAGCGCGAACCCGACGATCCCTTGTCCAGCAAGCTTCTTGTGCGCTTCAACCACCACCACCCAAGCCTACACGGAGCCAGGTCCCCGCCGAGGGGGCCTTGCTAGGATCTCCCCATGAAACGCGGCGTGGCGATTCTCGGGATGCCGATGGACCTCGGGCAAGGGCGACGCGGCGTCGACATGGGTCCGTCGGCGATCCGTTACGGCCGCCTCCACGAGCGGCTCGAGAGCCTGGGCTACGAGGTCACCGATCTTGGCGATGTCGACGTCCCCGGCGCCGAGGAGCTCGGCGTCGAGTACGCCAAGCCGGGTGGCGGGCTCGAGTACCTCGAAGCGATCCGCGTCGCCTGCGAGTCGGCGATCGCCATGCTCGAAGCGCTCCCGGAGGACGTCATCCCGGTCGTCCTGGGCGGCGACCATTCGATCGCCATCGGCTCGGTCACAGGCGCCTCGCACAGGAAGCGCATCGGCCTCATCTGGGTCGACGCGCATGGCGATTTCAACACCCCCGGCACCTCGCCCTCCGGGAACATTCACGGCATGCCGCTCGCGACGCTGTGCGGCGTCGGCGATCCGCAGCTGGTGAACCTCGGCTGGCCGGGACGGAAAGTCGACCCGCGAGACGTCGTCCTGATCGGCGTGCGCGATCTCGACGGCGACGAGCGCAAGCTGATGCGCGAGGCCGGCGTCACGGTCTACACCATGAAGGAGGTCGACCGGTTGGGTCTGCCACGCATCGCCGAGGAGACGCTCGCGAAGCTGAGCGGTTTGCCGCGACTTCACGTCTCGTTCGACGCCGATGTACTGGACCCGGAGATCGCACCGGGCGTCGGCACGCCCGTCCCCGGCGGCTTCACCTACCGCGAAGCCCACCTCCTGATGGAGCTCTTCGCCGATTCCGGCCGCGTCACCAGCCTCGATCTCGTCGAAGTCAATCCGATCCTCGATCGCGAGAACCGCACCGCCAACACCATGGTCGGCCTCGCCGCCAGCCTGCTGGGGAAGCAGATCTTCTGAAGGCGCGGGCCGCCCGGAGATCCGCAGGTGGACGATGGCTCCAAGCGCTGCTAGGGTCTTGGTTCAAGGCTTCGAACCACCCGTACTGTTCTTGAGAGGAGACCTCGCCATGCCACAGCGTCGACCCGGAAGTACTCTTCTTCGCGGACTCATTCTTGCCTTCGTTCTTGCATCGCCCGTCGCGCTCCTTGCGCAGACCGACGGCGACAATGGTGGAAACGGGGTCGGCGGAGGGAGCCTCCTCGCGATTCCGACGCTGGGTCCGCTCGGTCTCGTGGGGCTCGCCGCCGGCATCGCCGGCGCGGGCATCCTCCTTTCGCGCCGGAACCGCAACAAGAATCGCAAGGATTAGGCCACCGCGGCCTTCCGCTCGTGTCCGAGCTCCGGCGGCGGCCGATCTCCCGGGACGTCTTGCTCGCCATCGGTCTGCTCGCCTTCGCCGCATGGGCGATCGGCAAGAGCCTCACCAAGGGACTCCGCTCGAATCCTGAGCCCTACGGCCGGCGCGAGAACTGGACGTCGCCGACGGGCGGCGAGATCAACTACTCCGCCTATACGTTTCGCGACCGCAATCGCGACGGCATACTCAACCTCGGGGATCGGCCGCTGGTCGATATCGTCGTCGAAATGACCGGGCCGCGCGGCGCCCGCGCGAGGCAGCGCTCCAACTCGAACGGCTTCGTGAACTTCCCCATGTCGCGGTCGATTCTCAGGCTCGGCGCGAAGATCAGGCGCCCCGGCGACTATCGTTTTCGCGTCTTGTGCCCGCCCGGCTGGATCATCACGTCCGGCAACGCGGAGCAGACGAGCCGATTCGAGGAGCTGCCGGGAGCCGTCGGGGATCTCATCAGCGTCCGTCCGACAGCGCCGATCGGGCTGGCGCCGCGGCTCACCATTTCAAGTCGGCTGCTGCGCCGGGAAGCCAGCGGCGCGACCGTGCCGACCACGCGCGCGACGCTCGTCGCGACGGCTCCTTCCGGATCGCCGATCGAGGCGCAGGTCGGCCCCGACGGCGACTTCGAGATCGAAGCGACGCCAGGACTCTGGCGCCTTTCGGTGCGCGATGCCAGGACCGGGGCTGGCGCCGAGCGCGACGTCGCCGTGAGCGACGTACCGGTTCGACTCGCGGCGATCGTGCTCGGCGATGAACCTCGATCGAGCGCTCCGCGACGGAAGGTCATCGATTTCGAGGGTCTCGCGACGGCCGGCGTGACGAAGATGCCAAACGGTTTCGAGGAGCTCGACTGGGACTATCTGAACGCCATTGAGCGCACCTTCGCGGGCGGTGAGGGCTACTCCAACGGCATTACCTCCGGGCATTTCGTGGCCTACAGCAGCTCCGGCCATCCGGTGACGATCACGAGCTCTCGACCCTTCGACTTTTTCGGCGCCTACTTCGCCGCCGCTTGGCGCCAGGCCGAGGGGGAGACTCTGCTCGTCGAGGCGACACGTCAGGGCGAGTTGGTGGCCGAGGAACGCGTCGAGCTCTCGAGCCTGGGCCCGGTCTGGTTTCAGGCCGACTTCCGCGGCGTGGACCGCGTCGTCCTGCGCACCGCTCGCTACTGGCAGTTCGTCGTCGACGATCTGGCGATCGGCCTCGCCGAGGAGACGTCGCCTTGAGGGACGAAACGCGCCGGGCGATCCGCCGAAGCGCCCGCGCAGACGGCCTACGCGCGGCGTAAACGCCGACCGGATCAGCCAGCGGCGCTCTGCAGGCGCTCGAGGACTTCCAGGGCGTCGCCCGCCCTCTCTTCCGGCACGAAGAGGTGGTCGTGGTGGAAGGCGGAGACGGGGTTGCAGGCGATCCCTTCTGCCGCGAGGGCCGATGCGATCGCGGCGAGAAAGCCGACCGCCGCGAGGTCGGAGTGAACCTCGAGCGTGATCCAGGCGCAAGGAAACCGACCGTTCAGCCCGTGCTTGAGCAGTTCGCTCTCCTCGACGACGAGGGTCAGCCCCTCCTCTTCCTCGAACGTCGCGAGAGCGCGCACATCGGCGTTGATCTCGTGCTCGGCGAGGGTGCAGAAGAGGTACACCCCCGGCTGCCGCCGTGGGCGCATGCCGGCGAGGAGGCGCGCGAGATTCCGCTCGCCGCTCAATCGAGCTCTTCGAGCTCGGTGTCGACGTCGGCGATGTCGCGCCTGGCGTTCGGGCTGATGCGAACCCGCACCCATTCGGTGCGATGCCCGGCGAGCGAAAGCTTCACCAGGTAGTCGCCGGGGCCCGCGAAGGTGTAGGTCTTGCCGCCGCCGGAGCCGTCCCAATCGTCCGCCGGTCCGATCGCGCGCCCGTCGATCGTCACTTCGGTTTCCTCCGGCTCGACATGAAACTCGGCGCCGGTGCGGCCCTCGAAGGTCGCCGAGACCGGCGGAGCATCCATCGCGGGCACGGCGGGCTCTGGCGTCGGCACCGCCGCGACCGCGCCCAGGGCCGAGGGCGTGGCGACCGCTGCGATTTCCATCGGCGCCGGCGCCGCGTTCTCTCGCCGCGCTTGCCGAGCCGGGTCCGCCACCTTCACCGGCGGCATCGCGGGAGCGTTCTTCTCCGGCACGTCGGCGACCAGCGCCGGCGGCTCCACTCGCAGCGGCTGCGCGTCCCCGGCGCCACTCGAACCACTCGCCGCGGCGGCGCGGTCGGGCGGCGGCGCCGGAGACTTGAGCAGGAGCGCCGCGGCAAGCACAGCGGAGAGAGCGCCGGCGACGGCGAATGGGAGCCAGCGGCGAATCCTCGCGCGCGTCATCTGCCGGGTCGGCGCCGAGGTCGAGTAGCTCGGCGGCGGCAAGGGTGCTCCCGACGGCAACGAGCCCGCCGGTGGCGGGATCAGCAGGCGCGCGGTCGGCTTCGCGCTCGCGGCGGAATCGCGCGCCAGTGCCCGGGCGCGCGCGGCAAAGGTCGCGGCGTCGGGGACGCGATGCTCCGGATCCTTGGCGAGCGACCACTTCAGGAGCTCCGCGACCTCCGGAGCGAGTCGCGCGGTGACCGCCTCCGACTCGAACGGATCCTCGTGCAGGATCTGGTAGACCAGCGTCGTCAGGGTGTCGGCGGGAAACGGTTTCCGATGCAGCAGCATTTCGTAGAGCACGACGCCGAGCGAAAAGAGATCGCAACGGCCGTCGAGCGGCCGGCCCTGAACCTGCTCGGGCGCCATGTAAGCGGGGCTTCCGACCATCATGCCGGTGCGGGTGAGCTCGGTCGTCTCGCCGACCGCGCGGGCCACCCCGAAGTCGCTTACTTTCACCTGGCCGCGGCGCGTGAGCAGGATATTCCCCGGCTTGACATCGCGATGCACCACGCCGGCGAGATGCGCGGCGGCCAGCGCGTCGGCGACCTCGGCGGCGATCTCCAGAGCAGCCGCGACTTCGGGAAAGTCGCCGCGCGAGAAACGCTGCGAGAGCGCCTCGCCTTCGACCAGCTCCATCACCAGAAAAAGCTGATCGCCGGCGTCGCCGGCGTCGTAGACCGCCACGACGTTCGGGTGCTGGATCCGCGCCGCGACCCGCGCTTCACGCGCGAAACGTGACGCGGTTTCGGCGGCATCGCCGTGTCCGGCGGCGAGCGCCACCGAGATCAACTTGATCGCGACATCACGCTCCAGCTGAGGATCGTGGGCGCGATGCACGACGCCCATGGCGCCCTGCCCCAACGGGGCGAGCAGGCGGTAGCGCCCGATCGACTGCGGCAGACTCACGGTCGCCATTCTAATTCGCGTAAACTCGGGTGGCGATGGCGGATCTGTCCCACCGGATTGGCGAAATTCAGGCGGCCCTCGTGGAAGACGAGCTCGACGGTTGGTTCTTCGCCGTCTTCCAGGGCAACGACCCGATCAGCCTCGACCTCCTGGGCCTCGCTGGACGGGCGCTGGTCACCCGCCGCTGCTACTACCTCGTGCCGAGCTCGGGGTCGCCGCGCAAGCTGGTCTCGACGCTCGAGCCCGAGATGCTCGATCACCTGCCGGGCGAGAAGGAGCTCTACACGACCTGGAGCGAGCACCGCACGCAGCTCGAGATGCTGGCGCGGGACTGCCGCCGGCTCGCGGCGCAGTACAGCCCGAAAAACGAGATTCCCAGCGTCTCGCGCCTCGACGCCGGTACCGCCGACTTGCTGCGCTCGTTCGGCGTCGAGCTCGTCTCCGCGGCCGACCTCGCGCAGCGCTTCGCGGCGGTCTGGAACGAAGCGCAACTCGCCGGTCACCGCCGCGCCAACGTTCACCTCCACCGGATCGTGCGGGAGGCATTCGCGCTGGTCGGCACCCACCTCGCGGCCGGGCGCGAAATCGACGAGTACCGCGTCCAGCAGTTCATTCTCGAGGCCTTCGAGCAGGCCGGAATGCGCACCGACGCCAACCCGATCGTCGGAGTGAACGCGAACTCGGCGGATCCGCACTACATTCCCACGGCCACGATCCACCAGCCGATCCGGCGCGGCGACTTCCTGCTCATCGACCTGTGGGCGAAAGAGAAGGATCCGGAAAGCGTCTACGCTGACATCTGCTGGTGCGGAGTCTGTGCCGGCTCTCCGAGCGTGCGCCAGGAGGAGATCTGGCGCATCGTCCGCGACGCCCGTGACGCCGGCGTCCGGCTCGTTCAGGAGCGCTGGCCGGGACGGCCGATCCGCGGCTACGAAGTCGATGACGCGACACGCCAGGTGATCCGCGACGCCGGTTACGCCGAGCAGTTCATTCACCGCACCGGACACTCGATCGGCACTTCGGATCACGGCCAGGGCGCCAACATGGACAACCTCGAAACCCACGACAGCCGCAGCTTGATCGCGATGACCGGCTTTTCGATCGAGCCCGGAATCTACTTCCGCGGCGATTTCGGAATCCGCTCCGAGGTCAATATCGCGCTGACCGGCGCGGCCGCCGAGGTGACCGGCGGCGAGCCGCAGCGCGACCTGCTCCGCCTTCTGGCATAGACGAGCCACCGCGTGACGCCGACCCCGCTCGCCGAAGTCGCCTCAAGCGAGCGACCGGCTCTGTTCGAGCGTCCCACCTGGAGCGAAACAAGCACCGCGGGGCGGCTGTTCGCGACCGGCGGCGATGAGATGGCGACCCTGCGGCACTGTGCGACGGTGGCCGATCGCTGCCTGGGCGACTTCAGCCGCGCTCTCGAGCTCCTGACCGCTCGCGAACGGGAACGAGCCATCCTCTTCACCGCCTTGGTGGACGCGCTTCTCGATCTCGCCGTCGGCCCCGGACCCGCCGACTGCGCCGAGCGCGTCGCCGATCTCAACCGCGTCGCCTTTCAGCTCGCCCGGGCGCTGCGCGGCGAGACTCCCGAGTCCGCGTTCCTGCGCCTCCTGGCCGCCGAGGCGCGGCGCCGGACTTTCACGCGGCGCGCCCTCGACGAGCTCTTCGCCGCGGCGCGCGTCCTGGCGCGCGATCCTCGCCCCGCGGACGCCGCGGTGCTCGACGTGCGATCGCGCCAGCTCGGCGAGGCGGTCGTGACGGCGCTCCTGGGCGCCGAGGCGACGCCTTCGGTCATCGACCTCGCGGCCGGTGCCATCCGTCTCGCCCGTCTCCAGCACCTCTCGCTCGAGCTGTCCCGCCGCTTCTGCTCGCTGCCGGTGAACGACCTTGCGGAGCCACTGCAGTACCGCGGCGAGGCGGAGATCGTGGCGGCGATCGGCCGCGAATGCGGCGCTCTTCATCATCTGCTGCTCAAGGGAGCGCGCGCCGCGGGTGAAGTTCCGTTGACCTTCCGCCGGCCGGTGGCGTTTCTCCTGCCGGTCGCGATCGCGCTCCTGGGCCTGGTCGAAGAGCAGCCGCGCGCCATCGCCCACGCCGTGCGCCACGTCGGCGTCTGGAAGCTCCGCGCCACCTACTGGCGCGCCCGCTTCACCCCGCTCGGCTGACGGCGCCTTTAGTCCGACCTTCTCACCAACCTTCGGCTGCGACGCCACATCTGCCCGCGTCTGCTGCGTTGCGCTCGGTCGGCCTGCTCGACGTACTGAAAGTACGTCTGCGCGGGCCTCGGTCGCGACGCCTTGCAGCCACAGGCATCTGCGGCGTCTCGCGGCAAACGCTGGTGAGAAGGTCGGACTAGAGCCGCTCGACGAGAATCTTGCCAGCGGCGCGCAGGCCGAGACTGGCGCGGCGGCCGCGGTCGAGCTCGACTTCGAGCGTGTCGGCCGCGGCGTCGAGCGCGACCAGCCGGATTTTCTTTCCGGGGCGCAGGCCGAGCCTCTCCGCCAGACGCAGGAACTCGGGCGACTGGTCGGCGACGCGGGCCACCCGGTAGCGCCCGCCGACCTCGGCCGCGGCCAGCGACGGGTGATCCGCGATCTCGACGGCCAACGCCGCGGACGGAATCGGATCGCCGTGCGGATCGACCGCGGGCCGACCGAGCATCTCGTCCATGCGCTCGATGAGACGCTCGGAGACGGCGTGCTCGAGGCGTTCGGCCTCGACGTGGACTTCGCTCCAGTCGATCCCCATCACCCGTACCAGGAAGAGCTCGATCAAGCGGTGGCGGCGCAGGACGTGGAGCGCGAGCTTGCGCCCCGACGGGGTGAGACGCGCGCCGCCATAAGCCTCGTAGTCGACGAGATCACCGTCGGCGAGCGTCTTGAGCATCGCCGTGACGGTGCCTGGCGTTACCGACAACAGCTGCGCGATGCGCCCCGTCGCGACGCGTTCGTCGCCCCCCTCCTGCTGCTCGAGGAGGATCTGTTTGAGGTAGTCCTCGACCGTCGAGGTGGGCATCGGGCGCAGACTAGCGCGGAACTCGCAGCGACACCCCGACGCCCACGAACCAGTCCGGAGCGGCGTCGTTGAGACCAACTCCGCCGAACAGATCCGCCTGAAGACGCGGCGAGAAGAGGAAGGTGAGCCCGCCGTCGACAGAATGCGTCGCGGGGACCGGATCGCTCGCCGGCAGATCGCCGAAAAGCTCCACGAAAGCGCCCCAGCGCGGGGCGAGATCGATCCCCAGCGCCGCGGTGTAAACGAAGCGCCCGAGCGTGTGCACCTCGTGCCGGGGATCCTCGAAGGAACCGACTTCGTAGCCCAGGTTCCATCCCAGGCCCAGCCGCTCGCCCAGGTCGTGAGCTCCGTTGAGCCGCAGAGCGGGATCCGCCCGCGGCGAACCGAGGAGCTCGTCGCCGACCGGCAGAGAGAGGTGGGCGAGAAGAGCGAGATCGAACGCAGCGCCGCGCTCCACGGAAGCAATCGAGATCTTCGTTCCCAGCTCCGGATCGCCGACACCTCGAAGCGTTGTTCGGCCGCTGCTCGCCCGGCTTTCGAGCTCGATCCAACCCGGCCACGCCAGTCGGAGCTCGACGCGAGAGCCGAGGCCCCAGCGAACGAGCGTTCCGGGCCCTTCGGAGATGTCGAGCCGTTCCGCGAGCTCATCGTCGCGGAGGTAGGTCCAGCCGAGCTCGAGCTGAAAGGCTCCGCGCGGCACGACGACCGCGGACTCCGTCTGATCCGGACGGTCGGTGACCAGCTCCGGGCCCTCCTGCGCCCAGGCGGAGCCCGCGGCGAGCCCGGCCAGAACCGCGAACCGGAGTTGAATCGGGAGCCGGGCAGCGAGGCCGCGCTTCAACGGACTTCCAACACGCCGCGCATCATCATGGCGTGCAGGCTGCAAAGGTAGTCGTGAGGGCCCGGCTGCTGCGGCGCGCGCAGGACGAGCTCGGTCTCGGTGCCGCTCCGCCGGAGCATCGGGCTCGCGATGCCGAGCGAAGGGAAGGTCAGGTCGTGGGCCATGCCCGGGTCGTCGTTGCGCAGGACGATGCGCAGCAGCTCCCCACGTTCGACGATGAGACGGGGGTTTTTCGAGGAGTCTCCGGGCAGGAAGAAGGACATGTCGCGCGCCACCAGCGTGATCGTGCGCGGCCCGACCGAGGGCTCGCTCCGCGCTTCCCGGGCCAAGGCGCGCACCGAGAAGGCGGCCAGACAGATCAGCGTGAACAGGATGAGCGGCACGACCAGCGCACGCGGACGGGGCCTCTGGCCGCGAGCTAGAGAGCGCAGGAGTTCGGTCATGAGCGCACCCTCACTGGACCAATATCCCGGTGGCGTACATGAGGACGAAGCCGACCAGCAGCCCTGACGCGGCCGGAGCGCCCGAGAGGTAACCGGAGATCGACCGATCTCCCGCCGCTCCGCGCGCGATCTGCACGACGACCTGCGCGATCGCGCCGGCGCCGAAGCCGAGGAAGAGCACGGAGAAGACGGGCGAGTAGATGAAGCCGCCCAGCCAGGCGCCGAGGATCGTCGGTAGACCGCCGATCAGACCGAGCACGAGCAGTCGCGTCGAGGAGACGCGCGTGCGCGCCAGCGGCGCCACGATCGCCAGGCCCTCGGTCGTGTTGTGCAGAGTGAAGCCGACGATGAGAAGCGTGCCGAGAGCCGCTTCGCCCAACGCGTAAGCGGCGCCGATCGCCAGCCCCTCGCCGAAGTTGTGCAGCCCGATGCCGATCGCGACCAGCAAGGAAGTGACGAGGGCCGCGCCGAGCGCGCTCTGCCGTCCGCGCAACCAGGCGCCGAGGCCCTCGAGCGCCAGGTAGGCGACGCCGATGCCGAGCGCCAGGAGCGCCAATCCCTGATACGCCCCAGGTAGCTCGCGAGCGATCTCGGCGCCCTCGTGCAGCGTGTCCACCAGCAGGAAGAGCAGCAGGCCGAGCGTCAGCGCGAGGAGAAAGTCCATGGCGCGGGCGCTCAAGCGGCCGGCGAGCGGGTACCAGAGCAGCCCCAGCGCGACCGGAATCACGCCGACATACAAGCCGACCAGCGCGAAGATGCCGAGAAAGCGGGCGGACGGACGCGGCGTCAAGACCGCGACTGCGATCTCGTGCTCGAAGGTGAGCCCGGTCGACGTCACGAGCTTGACGCGATGGGTCTCGCCGTGGACCCAAGGGTACTGGATATGAATCTCGGCGCGATCGAGGCGGGAGAGCGTCCCCGCCGGCTCCTGGCTGAACGCCCAGTAAGCGTCGTCGACCTGGACCTGCGCGATCGTCACCGGATCGGGCCCGTCGTTCAACACCGAAAGCCGGATATCGCCGGGCGCTAGAACGGCGCGGGACAGGGCGAGGACCTCGACCGGCGGCACGCCTTCGCGCAGCGCCTCGGTCGGACCGGACTTGACGATCCAGGCGAGAAGCCCGACCAGGAGCGCGAGCGGCAGCAGCGCGAGGGCCCACGATTTGGCGGTCATCTTCGTCAGACCGCCTCGAACAACCCCATCCACCCGAGCTCCGCGAACTCACTCTGGTGGGCGTGGAACATGAACTTCCCTGGGTAACGGAAGGTGGCTTCGACGATCGCCCGCTCGCCCTGGCAGAGCATCAGGTTGTCGGTGATTTCATGGCTTTCGAGCGCCGTGCCCGTGCGGTAGACCTTGAAGAACATGCCATGGAGATGAAAGCTGTTGATGAGATCGAATTCGGTCACGTTGACGAGATAGATGCGCACCAGCTTGCCGAGCTCCACTCGAATCGGCTCCGCCATGTGAAAGTGCGCGGCGGTGTTGACCGCGTAGACCTCGTTGTCGCCGTCGAAGTTGGTGTCGAAAGCGTTCATCAGCATGACCATCTCGTCGGCTGGCGGCCGTGGCGTCGCGGCCGGCGGGTCGACGATGAACGCTCCGTAGAGACCTTTGTGGATGTGGCGTTTGAGCGGCACCGCGTGGCAGTGATAGAGGTGAAGCCCGAACGGGTCGGCTTCGAACTCGTAGAGGAACTCGGCGCCGGGCTCGACCTGCTGGTCGGGGTGAGAGCCGTCCATCGCAGGGTGATGCCAACCATGGAAATGCAAGGTGTGGGGGTGCGAGCCCTGGTTCAGGAAACGGATGCGGACCAGATCGCCTTGCGTGGCGCGAATCGTCGGACCCGGCACCTGGCCGTTGTAGGTCCAGGCTGGAAAGTAAACCCCCGGCGCGATCTCGATCTCACGGTCGACGGCGAAGATCTCGTAGTCGCGCACCAGCGTCCCGTCCGTCCGCTCCTCTTCGCGGTAGAAACGGGACCTCTCGGCAGGGGTGAGATTCGAGAAGTTCCAGGCGCGGAGGTACTGGTTCGGGTCGAAGATCGTCTTGTCGATCGTCCCGACGACACCCAGGTCGTGATGCGCGGAATGCACCGCGCCTTCTGGCCGGCCGACTGAGCCCGGCGGAGTGGCGACCGAGGAGTGTCCCGGCATATCGTCGGAAGCGCCGCTCGCGGCAGCAGCGGCATGGGCGGCGTCGGCGACATGTTTCGGTAGCGCCGACGCCAGACCAGCACCGAGCGAGCCGAGACCGGCGGCGCGAAGAATGGAACGACGAGAGAGTGGTTTCATGGCTTGAATCAGTCTTTTTGAGTCCTCGAAATTATGGAGTAGGTTCAACGAAATGTCAAGCCCGGCGCGAACCCCTTCGCTTCCCGAAGTGCACGCCAGCATCCCGCTGTCGCTGCGGAAGAGCTGGTGGCGGCGCTTCCTCGCCTTCGCCGGGCCGGGCTATCTGGTGAGCGTCGGCTACATGGATCCGGGCAACTGGGCCACCGATCTCGCCGGCGGCGCCAAGTTCGGCTATGCCCTGATCTGGGTGATCCTGCTGTCGAATCTGCTGGCGATGTTTCTGCAATCGCTCTGCGTGAAGCTCGGCGTGGCGACCGGTCGCGATCTCGCGCAGGCCTGTCGCGACCAGTACTCGCGGCCGGTCGGCATCGTCCTCTGGCTGCTCTGCGAGGTCGCCATCATCGCCTGCGATCTGGCCGAGGTGATCGGCTCGGCGGTGGCGCTCAACCTCCTGTTCCGCGTGCCACTGGTCTGGGGCGTGCTGATCACCGGCTTCGACGTCATGCTGCTGCTCGCCGCGATGCACTTCGGCTTCCGCAAGATCGAGGCGATCGTGCTCACTCTGGTCTCCACCGTGGCGCTCTGCTTCCTGTTGCAGATCTTCCTGGCGAGCCCGGATTGGGGCGGCGTCGCCCTCGGCATGCTGGTGCCGACGATCCCCGATGCCCAGGCTTTCTACATCGCGCTCGGCATCCTCGGGGCGACCGTCATGCCGCACAACCTCTATCTGCACACCGCGCTCGTCCAGACGCGCGACATCGGTCCTGACGCCACCAGCAAGCGGCAGGCGATCCGCTTCAACATCACCGACACGATCATCGCTCTGGGCGCCGCCTTCTTCGTCAACGCCGCGATCCTCATCGTCGCCGCCGCGGTCTTCCATCGCGCCGGGCACACCGACGTCGCCGAGCTCCAGGAAGCGCACCGGCTGCTGGCGCCGCTCCTCGGGGCGCCGATCGCCTCCACGGCCTTCGCGGTGGCGCTTCTCGCCTCCGGCCAGTCGTCGACGATCACCGGCACGCTCGCCGGCCAGATCGTCATGGAGGGTTTCCTCAACATCCGCATCCGGCCCTGGTTGCGGCGCCTGATCACGCGGCTGCTGGCCATCGTGCCCGCGGTCTTCCTGATCTCGGCGTCGGGCGGCAAGGACACCGTCGGACTCCTGGTCTTCTCGCAGGTCGTGCTGTCGATGCAGCTCTCTTTCGCGATCTTCCCGCTGCTCAATTTCACTTCGAGCCGCGAGCTCATGGGCGAGTTCGTCAACTCGAAGCTGGTGAAGATCGTGGGCTACGCGATCTGCGCGCTGATCGCCGGGCTCAATCTCTCGCTTCTCTACCAGGTCCTCGGCCCGCGCTGGATGGCGCTGCTCGTCGCCCTCGGCCTAAGCTTCACTTTCTGGGTGCGCTTCATCTACCCGCGGAGGCGCCGTGTATCGCAAGATTCTGGTCGCGCTTGAGAACAGCCGCACCGACGAGGCGATCCTCCAGCACATCGAGCCGCTCGCGCGCCGGCTCGGCAGCGAGCTCCTCCTCGTCCACGTCGCCGACGGCTGGATGGCGCGGCATCGCGAGAATCTGAATCTCGGCGAGTCGCAGGAGATGCGCGACGACCGCGCCTACCTCGAATCGGTGCGGGCGCGGCTCGCGGCGAGCGGCATCCAGGTCGCGGCCGAGCTCTCCTGCGGCGAGCCCGCCGACGAAATCGTCAAGCTCGCGGCGCAGCACGGTGTCGACCTCATCGCCATGAGCACCCACGGCCACCGCTTTCTCGCCGACCTGATCTACGGCTCCACGGCCCGCAAGGTGCGCCACACCGTCGACGTGCCCGTCCTCCTCCTCCGCGCCCGCGCCTGAGCCGCGGGTCGCGCCGTCGTACTTCGCGCCCGTCCCGGCGATCCTCTCGAGCGACAATGGCGGTCCGCTCGACGACATCTTCGCCGGCTCCACCTGGACGGACGACGCCGGGAGCGCCAATCCGCCCGGGCCCGTCACCGACAATGCGCTTGCCAACGGCATCGCCGAAACACCGGTCGTCGCGGAGGGCGCGATGGGCGAGCTTTCATACCTGATCTTTGCCAGCATCGATCCGAACGTGGCCTGGACTCTCGCCGTGACCGACCAGGTCACGGCCGACACCGGCTCTGAGCTCTTCTTTCGATCGCGCCAATCCAGCCTGACCGCACCTGGTCGGGGGGATCGGCGTGGCGCGCCTCAGCGCGGAGGCGACCAGTTGGCGCCGGGAGCGAGCTCGACCACCTCCACCGCGCTCTTGAGCGCCGCGAGATGGCGCTTGAGATCCGCCGGGCGACCGACCAGGGCCGGGAAGGTCCCCCAGTGGATCGGCACCACCCAGCGGCAGCCGAGGAGCATCGCGGCGTGCGCCGCCTGTTCCGGATCCATGGTGTAGAGGTCGCCGATCGGCAGGAAGGCCAGCCGTGGCTGCCAGAGCTCGCCGATCAGCTTCATGTCCGAGAACAGCGCGGTGTCTCCGGCATGGTAAAAGGTGAAGCCGTCCGGGAGGCGCACCACGTAACCGCTCGCGACACCTCCGTAAACCGATCGGCCGTCGCGCAGGAACCCGCTCGAATGGTCGGCCCGCACCTGGGTGATCCTGGCGCCGAAGAGAACCTGCGAGCCGCCGAGATTCATCCCCAGGACCTTCGCGACGCCCTGCGAAGAAAACCATTCGCCGAGATCGTAGTTCGCGACCACCGCGGCCTGATGGCTCTGGGCGAGTCGTACGACGTCACCCATGTGATCGAGATGGGCATGGGTGACCAGGATCAGATCGACGCGGTCAAGCGACACGCCGCCGTGCGGCAGCGGCGTCGACGGATTCCCTTCGATCCACGGATCGATGAGGATGACCTCGCCCTTCGGGAGGCGGACGCGGACGGTAGCGTGTCCGAGCCAGGTGAATCGCGCCGGGTTCGCGCTCATCCCAATCTCCTTGCCTTCGATCTCGAACCGCGTTCCGATGTTAAAGTCGCCATCGGAGCCTGACATGAATCCTAACGTCGTTTCCTGGATGAGCTTCCTGCACGTGCTCGCCGCGCTCTGGCTCGCCGGCGGCGTCTTCGCCGGCGCCGTCGTCCGGGCGCAGGGGAAGAAAGCGCAGTCGTTGCCGGAGCGCGTCATGGCGCTGCGCATCGGCTGGCGGCTCGCCAACGTCTACAGCCTGCCGGGCGGGATCGTCGCCGGCCTGCTGGGCCTCGGCCTGCTCCATCCGCTGGGCTACGGCTTCCGGCCCGGCTGGGTGCACGCCTCGATCGGCATCTGGGCGGTGATGCTGGCGAACGGCCTGTTCTACCTTCGTCCCGCCCTGCGCCGGCTGTTGCTGGCCGCGGAGGCATCGCTCGACAGCGGAACCGCCAGCGTCGAGCTTCAGGCCCTCGCTTCGCGCAAGGGCCCGGGCATCGCCGCGGACCTGAACGCCTTGGGGTTGGTTCTGCTCACCCTGCTAATGGTGTTGAAACCGTTCTGATCTTCACTCTTCGGCCGCGAAGCTCGCCGTCTTCCAAGCGGCAAGGCCCGGGAACTCCTTGACGAGCAACGCTTCGGTGAGCGGCTCTTTCTTCTCGATGGCGCGCGACAGCATTCGCCAGAGACTCCCCGAGCTCTTCTCAAGCGCCATCTGATCGGCGCCGCGCAGAAAGCGGGCATCGAACCACCAGCGATCGACGACGGGCAGATCCTGCCTCCAGGCGCTTAAGGGAAGGCCCGGCCCCGCTGGCCGGTTCGCCGCCAGGCGGTCGAGGATCGCGGCGATCTCCGGCATCTTTCCGGGCTCGAACTTATCCCAGGCGAGCCGGGCGACGAGGTGCCATACGAGCGGCGCGATCCACGGCTGATCGCCGCCGAGGCCGGCGCGCTGCGCCAGCTGCCGTGAGACTTCGAGCTGCGTGAGGAGATCCACCACCACGAGCGCTCCGGCTTCTGCCTGTGTGGCGAGGATCGGCGTGCCTCTGGGCAGCGGAAGCTCGCCGCCGAGGAAGCCGCGGTAGGTCGCGACGACCTTCTCCTCGGCCCACGCCGGGACCGCCACCGCGTCAAGTGCCAGGGGATGCGGGAAGCCGTAGGGAGTCGCGAGCCCCGCTGTTTTCCAGTCTTCCGGCGAGAGCACGTAGACGACCATCGCCGTCGCCCGGAAGCCGCTCTTGCCGAACTCCTTGGCGAGGAGCTCGAAGCGCGCCTGCACCGCCGCGGAGCGATCGAGCGCGCCCGGGGTGTAGCGCACCGGCGCCAGATCCCCCGGCAGATCGAGCAGCAGAGGGAGATCGATCGTCTTCATCCCGGCCACATCAGCGCTCGCGCCCGCGCCCGCCAATACTCCGCCGGAGAGAGCTCCCACGAGCCCGACGAACGACAGCGCTCGACACGCGGAGGAGAAACTCATCGGCGCAGTTTACGGTGAAAGCCGCCGACCGGGAGGTAGACTTCCCGGTGTGAAAGGCTTTCGCGTCGCTAGCCATGGCGGGCCCGAAGCGCTCGAGTGG
>ERZ1292633.1315-Hain-H41-02um-R1-1315-length-26997-cov-46_pt1 | contig 26997 bp, 24 predicted proteins | sample MGYA00564406_ERZ1292633 | MGnify/ENA primary metagenome ERZ1292633 (study PRJEB36523, sample SAMEA6512639) | groundwater metagenome | collected 2019-01-08 | study: AquaDiva: Metagenomics assemblies of 32 groundwater samples | reverse complement strand
TTTGTTAAAAGACTATTTGGCTAGGGATGGGTTTTTAATGAGACACGCATGGTATCATACTTCTAATGCACAGGTTGGGCGCAGACATGATGAAATAAACTAATAAATAGTATATAATCCCATCATGGCAAAAAGACCAGACCTGGATATTAGAAGAAGGAAGACTCGTTCTAAAAAGACGAAGAAGCGTCTTGAGGCGAAGCGCGTCATGCTCGAGAAAAAGGGCTACAAGTGGTAACGTATCCTACATGTTGGTAGACGAAGTTACGATGAAGTTGCACGCAGGCAATGGCGGACGTGGCGCTGTTGCGTTCAATAAAGTTAAGTTGATGCAAGGTCCTACCGGTGGCGATGGCGGACGCGGGGCCTCCATTTATTTAGAAGGCGTAACCGACATCAATGCACTGACACCGTTTGCGAGCCGAAAAGAAATAGAGGCAAAAGATGGCGGAGATGGACGCGGTCAGTTTATAGACGGCAAAAACGGCGCGGATTTAGTTCTTAAAGTCCCGACGGGTACGCGCGTCGTCAATGTGGAGACCGGGTATGTACAGGAGATTGTTAATGCACACGATCGTATATTGGTTGCGGGCGGTGGCAGTGGCGGGCGCGGCAATTTCAAATTTCGTTCTTCAACCAACACATCCCCGCGCGAGTTTGAAGAGGGGACGGCGGGCGACACAATTACCTATCGTCTCGAATTGCGATTGATAGCCGACGTCGGGTTTGTGGGTCTGCCCAACGCGGGCAAGTCGAGTCTCTTGAACGAATTAACATCTGCGGGGGCGAGAGTGGGTAATTATGCTTTCACGACTCTAGAGCCTAATTTGGGCGCGTATTATGGACTCATCATCGCGGACATTCCGGGATTGATAGAAGGAGCTTCGGAAGGCAAGGGACTTGGCGTAAAATTTCTCAAGCACATTGAGCGCACAGGGACGCTTTTTCATCTTGTATCGGCCGATTCCGAGACGCCGATGCGCGATTACGAAACCGTTAGGAACGAGCTCAAGAAATACAATCCCGCGCTTTGCGAAAAAAAGGAGCACGTATTTCTCTCCAAATGCGATGCCATTTTGCCTGAAGACTTGCAAAAAAAGATCTTATCATTCAAGAAAAAGAAAATAATTGCGATACCGATATCGATTCTCGATGAGAATACGCTCGGCGAGGTTAAAAAAATACTCAATGACATAAAGGACGCAGATGGCATAGTCTGATTGGCTCGATTGTACTCGATATAGACATCTTATAAACAACTTTGTATAGTCGCGCTAGCTCTTTGATCTATACAAAAAAGGGCTACCGTGGCCGGACGAATCCGGTGAGAAATGAGGAGTAGGAATCAATGACGAACACTAGCAAGGTCGCGCTGATCATCGGCGCGAGTCGCGGTCTTGGGAAGGCCACGGCCGAGGCCCTCGCTCGCGAGGGCTGGAAAGTCGCCATCGCTGCGAAATCGATGGACGAGGCAAATCCTAAGTTACCTCAACAGTTCCGCACCACGTTGCGTGACGTGGCGTGGGAAATCAAAACGATTGGCGGCAGTGTGTTCGCCATCGAAGCCGACATCATCGCGCATTGCTCGCCCGGGAAGCCACTTGGCAATATGCGCGATCAGATAGACAACGTGTTCACGCAAACGAAGGAACATTTCGGACAAGTGGACGCGGTCGTGTATTGTCCAGGTGCGCTGATCACGAGGCCCACATGGATGTTGAAGCCCGAGGAGCTTTGGCTCATGACGAGGATCAATCTGATCGCTCCGGGTCTCATGATGGAAGCGGCGGTTCGGCACATGCCCGAAGGCGGAGGTATCGTATTCATCGCGCCTCGGTTACATTTGGAAGCAGTGCCAGGTGCCGGCGCGTATCTAGCGACGAAATCGGCTCAGGTGACTTTTGCCGAGGAACTGAACAAATTGCAAAAGCGTCTCATAGCCGGAGCGATTTGGTCGGAACATATCCTCTACACGGCAGCAACGGAAGCCTTCGTTACCGAGGTCAAGCGCCATCCGGTGGTTACGGCCGATGCGGTAGCCACGTGGCTCACGCTCAGTCCCGAGCAAATTCGCTCGCACACCGTCGATTGGAGCGACGAGGAGCTGCTGTTGACTTATGGCGGCCTCACGCATGAGGATCTGAGCAAATACGATGTTGTATCCGGCTCGAACCCACCACCTCTTTCCGGGGAGATGGTCCGGAATGGTGTGGCAGTCGCCGCCCCATACTTCATCCGGCGGTAATCCCGTCGCGAGAAGAAAAACGAAAGCTCGACCGCGCACTATTCGCGGCCGGGTTTTTTCTTTGTTTGGATATTCAGCAGTCGCATCCCACGCAAAAAAATTCGCCGCCCGAGCACAAGGCAGGGGCGACGGGGTTGCATTGCGCGACACGGTTGACGATCAAGCGACCGTTTTCACCCTATCTTTCGACCACACCCTCATTTGGAAAGATGTCGTGTAGACGAGGCTACCTGCCTCGTCTTTTATTTCTACGAATGTCTCGTAGACGTGGTCCGTATTGAATATGAATGTACTGCACATGTCAGGTTTGGCGACTGCCGTGACCATGCCGCGCGCCCACTTGTGATATGTGCCCGCGCCGTGGCCGACGACCGCAATCTTCATGTGGTCGGGCACATAAGCGAAGAACGCGGCGTTGGCGGCGACTTCCGCGAGCCCGGCGAGCGCAATCGCATGACCGGTGCCGAATGGATTCTTCTTCCACCAGCGTATTCTCATTCTCGCTTCGCAATAGTCCGGAATCATCTCCTCGACGCGAGCGAAAATGAAAAGGTTGAATGGCGACATGAAGCAGATAAGCCACGCGAAGATGAGCTTGCCGTGTGGGCGCGAACACAGTTCCCGCCACGCTTCGCTGATTGCTTCACTTCTCTTCCCCGCACGCAGGGATGAGAAGAACCTTATGAGAATCCTGATCATGAGTGCACCTTTTCTGGTTTGAACTACCCGCAACACATAATCATAGTTGAGTTGCTACGTCAAACCTTGACCTCGCGAGTGAACTGACCTATGGTGTCTGCGGGAAAGCGGGCGCCCACATAATGCACATAGTCCGCACAATAGGAGACTATTATGGCCGAGGAAGACGAAGACACTGGTGCTCCAAGAATAACCATCGATCACAAACTCACCGAGGAGGATGTGATCGAGAAACTCACCAACATGCCGGGCGTGAGCGGTGTGTGGGAAGAAGATCGGCGTCTCTGCAGATTCTCCGTCAATGTATTCAAACCACCTGTCACGGGGACATTAGTTGTCACCGCGCTCAAGGTCGAGGTTTGGTTCAACTCAGACGGGAAGCCGCTCTCGCAGACGATCGTCGGCTTTATCGAAAACGGCATGCGTTACACTATCGCTTCCCCGAAGCTGGTCTGACCGTCGGCTTCTTCGAGTGATCTCATTTCTTCGCGGCGCGCCTATACCAATGGCGCGCCGTATCTTTTTGCAGGTCGCACTCGACAAAGTGCTGTGTACTTGATAGCGTTTCTTGCATATGGCTATTAAAGGAATCAAAATCGTAAAATTCGGCGGTACTTCGATGGGGTCTGTCGAAGCGATTCAGCGGGTAATCTCGATTGTTCGCAGGCCGCCCTCCTCCGCACTAGGCTTCGGACGGGCAAAGCAGAAAGACGCGCGTATCGCCGCCGTCGTCGTCTCTGCGATGAGCGGCGTTACGGATCAGCTGATCAAGATTGCGACACTCGCATCAAAAAAAGATCTTTCATACGAAAAACTTCTTGCCAATCTGGAGGCGCGGCATATGGATATCGTCGATAAACTTATAAGTTTGCGGAATCGAGCGAAGGCTCGCGTCGAGATAGAGAGAATGTTTCTGTATCTCAGAGAGGCAATGCAGGGTATTAGGCTAATGCGCGATCTTTCTTCGCAGACGCTGGACTACATAATGAGCTATGGCGAGCGATTTTCCGCGCACATATTCACGGAAGCAATGAACGATCAAGGGGTTCCCGCCGAATATCTAAACGCGCGAAAGATAATCGTAACGGACGGCAATTTCGGTGCGGCGAGCGTTGATTTCAAATCCACGAATCAGGCTATACAAAAATATTTCCGCGCGCACAAAAAGCTTCAGATTGTCACCGGATTCATCGGCGCGACTACCGACAAAAAAACCACAACGCTAGACCGCGGAGGAAGCGATTATAGCGCCGCGATTATCGGCGCGGCGCTCGGCGCGCGAGCGATAGAAATATGGACAGATGTTTCCGGCATCTATACCGCCGATCCGCATCTCGTTAAAGAGGCCAGAGTAGTGCCGGAACTCGCTTTTGAAGAGGCAGGGGAACTGGCATATTTTGGTGCTAAAGTTCTTCACCCGAAAACAATACTTCCGGCGATGCGGGAGAAAATACCCGTTCGGGTTCTGAATACTTTTATGCCGGACGACAAAGGAACAACGATAGTTTCCAGCTTTGCAGAGCGGCGGGTGAAAAGCCACACGGTAGAAGCGCTCACCTTCAAACGGCCCGTCATCGTAATACATTTGCAATCGCCCGAATTTTTCGACGACAATGGTTTGATGTCGAGAATATTCGAGATATTCGACAGCCATTCCATAAGCGTTGATATTGTCGCCACATCCGTCGCCGGCGTTACGCTTACTATAGACGACGATAGACAATTGAATGAGGTTGTGCGAAAACTCAAGAAATTGGGCTCTGTGAGCGTAGAGGGTGGAAAAGCAATAGTCTGCGCGGTTGGTGGCAGTGTGAATCTGGCGGGCGTCGCGGGCCGCATGTTCACCGCTCTCGGACTGCATGGCATTCCGGTGGAACTCATATCGCAGGCGGCGGGAGGAGTCTCGATAACTTTTGTTGTGAAAGAAAGCGATGCCAAAAAAGCCTTAGAAACGCTTCACAAAGAGTATATTGAGAGTGTATAATTTTACCTATGCAAATTTTGCTATGCTAGCGATATGATGCAGGTCGAATCAATGTCTTCGTCGCGGACACCACACGGACACAGTGAGGGCGGTGACGAAAAGATAATCTCTGCCACACCGATTATCGATCCGGTCAATTTACCACGTAGCCCTCGGGGAATAATTTTCCCTGAGGGTGTTTCTCCGGAGAAAGCGACACGCGCGAAGCTCATCACGTCGCCATCCGCAGAGGAAATAGCGACCCACGCACATGCCGAATCTCCGGATGTGAATTGGGAAAATTTCTTCGGTATGACGAAAGAGGGAATCGCGTACCACCTTGCGCACGACATGCGTAAAATCAGCGATGTCTTTTCCCGTACGTGCGATATTCCGCAGATAGACGCGATCGTGCAGGCGGCCAAAGGTCTTGATTTTAGGGATGTCGCATTCGCGTTTCGCGATACGGCGCATCTCGATCACACTTATCATCTGTTGTCTCGTTTCTTGGATACATACGGAAATCTCTGTGACGAGCGGTTTTATCAGTATGTCTTTTTCTTGGTGAAGCTTGGGCATTACGGCGACGACGATGTAGGCATCGTAGCATCCGACGAGTTTGTCGAATACGCGGCACGGTCGCTCGCGACCGTGCCGCGCGAATCCAAGAAATTCTGGCATGCCTATGATACATCGAATCTGCTCGCCGACCGCTTTTCGCAAGCGCATGCGCGCGAGTTGGTGCACACGCTTTCAAGTGCTTCGCTTCTCTCCGGAGATCTCGCGCAGACACTCTTCGATCGCTTTCCGCGTCTCAAGGAAACAATCATGCCGGATTCTGCCGATTACAAAAATCTCCCGTGGCAGGAGATCGATGCCAATCGCGCGACGCTCGCCTTGCGCGCCCGCAACGAAGTCGAGACCCTGTGCCCGCTCGATACGCATCTTGGTATCGAGATCGAAATGAAACTCTCAGGTGATCGGAATGAACAGGAGCTTAGTCCGAACGCGCCGATACGTCGCGCGATTGAGGCGAGCGGATTGGCGATTATGGGCGTAGACGACTATTTAGACGACTATGTCGCCGAATTGCGTACGCAAGACGGCGGATTCTCGCTTGATGCCGCATCCGCGGCGGATCTTCGCCGCATCGCGCGCACGCTTGCGGGGAGCCCGACCCTGGCGGCGTTTTCCTCGACGCATATCAGCACTGATCGTCGCTTTCTCAATGATCCAATTGCGCTCATGGCGTTTCGGAAATTTCTTCTTGATCGCATGGAAACGAAAGGCGTGCCGCTTTCATTTTCGGAAGGCGGAAGGAATGTCCTCGATGTGTCCGGGTATATCGACCAGATGATGATCGTGGCGGCGTTTTGCGACGTATCGCGTTCGGTGCGCTCGCAACTGACCTTGCTCGATACCCTCTCGCCGTCGGGCAAGATTGCGCTCCTCGCCATGGACCAGAATCTTCTCGCATCCCTCTATATCGAGCTTGCGTGCGCAACAGACAAGCGTTTCGTTATCCCTGCGATTCTGCGCGCAGCGCGCCGTGGGATCCTACCGCGTTTGCGCACCGACCTAATAATCGAAGATATGTCGTTTGCCGAAATTCGGCCGTTTCTCGAAGACGAAACGGTCAATAAGGAAATTCGCACGAACGCGGCGAGATCCATGCGGGAGACCCCTTTGGCCGAGCTGAAAGATTTTTTGATGAAGGATGGGCGAAACCTTACCATACGAGGAGCGCTCGTCTCGCGCGTTTCCTCTATATCATTTCACGAGTTCAGAGATATGCTGGATGCGCGCGAATACAGCGTACCGATGTTGTGGTGTTTATCGCGAAGGGTGCGGGAGACGCCATTTGTCGAGGTCCAATCGTTTTTGAAAGACTCTCGTTATGAAAATTTTATACTGAAAGACATCGCATCGCGTGTAATCCCAGTTTCTTTTAAAGAATTGGAACTGTTTTTGCGTGACGACACCATAGATAGAGATGTGCGCGCCGCCGCAGCCTCAAGATTACAGGAAACGCCACTCCATATCCTGTTGCCGTTTTTGATAGATCAGAAGTTACCGACATTGATACGACGGCGTGTTGCTTCGCGGATCACCCCTCTATCGTTTACTATGCTAAAACCAACTTTCGAGGATCCTACTTTATCGGAGGAAGTACGCACAGGTCTTGCCGGTGCTCTAACCGAGACGCCGTATGCCGAACTTGAGAGTTTTATACATTCCAATTCCACGCAAAGCATCGCTATTCGCAAGGCTGTGGTTGATCGAATGGCACAACTCCGGCAAGAACGCGAAGAGCGCACAATGCACGCGTCGCGCGGTGTATAATTTAGAACTCATAGTGGATTTTGAACACTCGATTATGAAAAAATGCAAAAATATAGCCTCGTTTCGTCGCTACGCCGGCCAAAACTCTGCTACGGGCCTGCAGACAGCCGCTCGCCGTGCCTCTGGCACGTCGTCGCGGCCGTCTTTGGTCCTCGCGACGAGTTTCGACCGTCTCGCTGGCGATCAAAATCCACTATGAGTTCTTTACCTATGCAAAAGAAAATTCCAGTCGGAATCTTGGGTGCGACCGGCATGGTCGGGCAAAAATACATACAACTTCTTCTAAACCACCCATGGTTCGAGGTCGCGTACCTCGCCGCCTCGCCGCAGTCCGCTGAGAAAGAATATAAAGATGCGTTGAAAAACGGCTGGCTGGTCGGCGGGGATATTCCGGCCGAGATCGCAAATCTTGTCGTGGGAGATGTCGGTAAAATTCAGGAAGCGGCGAAAAAATGCGCGTTTGTTTTTTCCGCGTTCGAAATGCCGGAAAAAGATTTAATTCGAAAACACGAAGAAGATTATGCGGCGGCCGGCATTCCTGTTTTCTCAAATGCTTCGGCGCATCGATCTGACTCCGATGTGCCTATGTTGATTGCCGAAATAAATCCGCATCATCTGGAGATTATTCCAGCTCAACAAAAAAAGCGCGGGTGGGAAAAAGGATTTATTGTCGTCAAGCCCAATTGCTCGCTTCAGAGTTATCTCACGCCGATTTACGCGCTCATTGTGGCGGGATACAAAATAGAGAAACTCATTATCACAACCATGCAGGCGGTATCCGGCGCGGGCTATCCGGGGACTGCAAGCTGGGACGTCATAGACAATGTAGTGCCATTTATTTCCGGAGAGGAGGAGAAAACGGAACAGGAGCCGCTAAAAATACTCGGTAGCATAGAGAATGGCGAGTTTGCTCCGTACAAAGACTTAACGATTTCCGCGCATTGCAATCGCGTATCGCTCTCCGACGGACATCTTGCATGCGTGAATGTCCTCTTTGGCAAAAAGAAGCCGATGTGCGAAGAAATTCTTAATATATGGAAAAGATTCCGCGGCGAACCGCAGGATCTCGATCTTCCCTTTGCGCCGAAACAGCCAATTCATTACCGCGAAGAGCCGAATCGTCCGCAACCGAAAAAAGATCGCGACACTGACAAGGGGATGGCTGTTACAGTCGGACGCCTGCGGGAAGACAATGTGTTTGATTTTAAATTCGTTTCTCTCTCGCACAACACAGTCCGCGGTGCCGCGGGCGGAGGCATCCTGAACGCCGAACTTGCATATAAAAAAGGGTATCTCACAGGAGGAGCGGGGCGATATGATTAAAAAAGCAGTGTTGGGCGGAGGGTGTTTTTGGGGACTGCAGGATTTGATACGGACACAGCCGGGGGTGATCAATACGCGCGTGGGTTACGCCGGCGGTAGCAAACTGCATCCAACGTATCAAAATCACACGGGTCATGCAGAAGCAGTCGAGATCGAATACGATTCGGAACAGACGTCATTTAAAAAATTGCTCGACTTTTTCTTTCAGATACACAATCCAACGACCTTAAATCAACAAGGTAATGACCGCGGTACTTCGTATCGCTCGGTGATCTTTTATAAAGACGAGGAAGAAAGGCAAGGAGCGATTGATTTTATCGACATCGTCAATCAATCAGAGCGGTGGCGTGATCCTGTTGTAACGTCAATCGAACCATTGATCGAATTTTACGAAGCGGAAGAGTACCACCAGGATTATCTTCAGAAAAATCCCGGCGGCTACACATGCCATGCCATTTACTTCGATAGTTATATGAAATAAATCTTCCAGTCCGTATGTGTCAAACCAAAAAAGTCGAAAAATTGCCGTAGCCCTTACTATGTGTGGCGATGCGGTGATGAGTCATCATGACGAAACACACTCTGTGCGCTACTATGCCCGTATGACTGAAAAGAGAATGCCTGAAAGCGAGGAGGAGTGGGGGCGCATGCTCACGCCTGATCAATATGCGGTCTTGCGGCAGAAGGGGACGGAGGTGCCTTTCACCGGCGAGTACGTGCACGAGAAGGCCGACGGCACCTACGCCTGCGCCGCCTGCGGTAATCCGCTCTTCGTATCGGACGCGAAATTCGATTCCGGCACGGGCTGGCCATCATTCGATCAGGCATTGCCCGGTGCAGTCGAGACGCACCACGATGCAAGTCACGGAATGAATCGAACTGAGATCACCTGCGCGCGCTGCGGCAGTCACCTCGGCCATGTCTTCGACGACGGCCCTACTGGTCCGATGGGTCCCTCGAATAGGCTCGGGACAGGCAAGCGCTACTGCATCAATTCGGTGTGCCTGGATTTGGAGGAGAAATGAAAGGCATGACTGCATTCGCCGACAAGGTTCGCAGCGTAGTCGCGCAGATACCGAAAGGAAAGACGGTGACCTATGCCGAAGTAGCGTGCCGCGCAGGCAACCCCAGCGTGGCGCGTGCTGTGGGTGTTGTCGATGCTTTCAGAAGCTAAATCGTTTTTCGGCTCCGGAGTCGTAGACTACCGAAAGGTGCTTGATCGCTCCTATGTATATCGTTTTTTGCGTGAGTACATAGAGGATGCGATAGTCGCCGACGCGGAGAGACCGTACTCCTTTGAGGGAATAACGCAGTGGTTTACCGAACGAAATCGGATCTTTCGCGAGGCGCTCTCGTATGGCTTGTTCGATCTCGATTAGCCACCCTCGATCGATACGCGAGAGATCCTCGGATGTTACTTTCGGGTGGTAGGAGATTTTCCAAGATGCTTTTTCCATACAGCGTCATGTGATATCCACCGGATGTTTTTTGAAACAAATCGCTCATCTGCGATCTTCGATAAGACACGGTCTTCTTCCAGCTCGAGTGCAGTGTCGATGAGTGCGGAGGCTAGTGTCGCGGCGGGCACATGGCGTTTGCGCGCCAACACTGGCACGAGATGTCGTGCCGCCGTCGACAAGCTCACCTGTATGCGCTGTTTTGTTGCGGTTGCCATAACGAATTAAATGTACCAAATTTGTACCATCTATGCAATGCGATGCTCCTATAGACAGGTCGCTGGCAATATGTGAAAGTGGATTACTATGAAGGAATCTTACGATCCGTCTGAAAAACGATTTCAGATTTCCGATGATAAAATCTCTCGAGATCGTTTGAGTGCCGTTGTAAAAACGTACGACGAACTCAAGGAATACCTGCCCGGGATTCCAATAGGATTCTCGCTGTTCGGCTCGCTCTCAAAAGGCAGGAGGCTTCAGGTATCCGATGTTGACAAAGTTTACAAACCGAGATTCGGACCGAAATTCGGAAACGAACAGATCCCCGACATAGATCTAATCTGCTATTATGACGCCGACGCGATGATAACACAGCACTCGAATTTAATGCTCAACAATGCGGATTACGCCACAACATATCGGAAGGAAATGATGTTGAAACGTGAAGAGTCTGATAGTGGCGTGCCAGATACATATTCAAAATACATTGAATGGTTGAACTCTAGTACACTGGAAACAATTTTGAATAGTTTTATTGTGCAAACAATAACGAAACGAAATGATGGCATGTTCGCACCGGTACATCTCTTTATAAGTCCGGTACGCATGGAGGGTGCTGATTCCATCATGGATATTGTAATGAATCGCGGAGACTCGATGAAAATATCCGGCCCGTTCCATCTTGATGTCGGTGGAGGACTCAAGCCTTATCGTCAAGCATTCCTAGAACAGCTTTCCAAAATGGAGCCGGAGAAAGCCGAGCGTGCTTGGAAGCGTGTCAACTGGTGCGTTCGTTTTCACGAACGCAAGGGCGTCGTGCCTGCTTTTGCAAAGAAACAATTTCCTGCAACTTTTAAGGAAGCAGTCGCATACTACGGTCTTCCGAAAGAAGATCGGCGGTAGTGTCTGATGTGAATGACCTCGATTTCTTTTTTAGTGAGTCTGTGATAAACGAGATAGGAATAGTTGATTACAGAAATTACACGGATATCTTCTATGTCGGTATTGCGCGCGATTCCTGGAAATTGTGCCAGCAGGTCGACCGTATATTCGATAGCTAGACGGACGTGCTCGGCGCCACTTGCGCTGCGAGGCAGGAGATATTCTTGGATATCTCGCAGATCCTGCAGCGCCTGCGGAGTAAAGCGCAAATTCATGTCCACTGACGGCGCAATATTTTTTTGATTGAGGCATTCGATACAAATTTTCGTTGTTTTGCTTGATTAAGACCTTGGAGAACAGCTGTTCGATGCTCTTGCGGTATACGATGAGTGCTCGCACTTTCGGCAATGTGTTCGAGCACACGTGCGGCGTATTCCTGCCGACTTACAGAAAGCCCTTTGACTTTTTCAACAGCTGTTTTTAGTGCATTAACCACCGCGCTACTATAGCATATTTCATATGCGCGAGGATAAGGAGTATAATCACCCCCATGGTAGATTCAGAAAAAAATATGCCGACGATATTTGTGGCGTTTGGAGCTACGGGGGATTTAATGCAGAGGAAAGTGATACCCTCCATTTTTCATTTATATAAGCTCGGGGAATTGCCGAAAATGTTTCGAGTCATTGGTTTTTCTAGGCGCGATTGGGGCGATATCGAGTTCCAAGCGTTTATCAAAGAGGTGATCGAAAAACATCAAGGATCGGACGTCTCCAAGGAAGCACTCGATCCTTTTTTGAAACTTTTTCGTTTTCAACGCGGTGATTTCGAAGAATCACAAACCTACGTTGAACTTAAGAAAACATTTGACGCATGCGACCAAGAGTGGGGAACGTGTTCCAACAAACTATTTTATTTTTCGGTTGCCCCTGATCGTTACGAGATGATCTTGCAAGATATCGCCAAACACAAACTTGCCAAAGTTTGTGCGCCGGGAGAAGGATGGACTCACGTTATTGTAGAGAAACCATTTGGACTTGATTCAAAAACCGCAAAGAAGATCGACGCATTGTTAGGAAAGCTTTTTCAAGAAAATCAAATATATCGTATTGATCACTATCTTGCGAAAGAAATGATGCAAAACATTCTTGCTTTTCGTTTTTCCAACAATCTGTTCGAACTCGCATGGGGAAACGAGTTGATTGAGAGTATACGAATACGGCTTATTGAAGAAATCGGCGTTGAGGAGCGCGGAGAGTTTTACGATTCCGTGGGAGCCTTGCGCGACGTAGGTCAAAATCATCTTCTTCAGATGCTTGCTTTCGTAACGATGGATGCGCCGATGAGCTTTGACGCGGAATCGATTCAAAAGAGGCGGGCCGATATACTTCAGACTCTCAATATTATCTCCCCTAAGGAGGCAAAGACGGCTACGTTTCGCGCACAGCATGAAGGTTATTTAGACGTAAAAGGCGTAGCCTCCGGCTCGCATACAGAAACCTATTTCAAAATTCACGGGGAACTCACGCATCCTAAGTGGCGAGATGTCCCAATCATTCTTGAAAGCGGAAAACGTATGGGTCAAGCTCTCAAAGAGATATTGATTACTTTCAAGCATCCGATGCCGTGTCTTTGTCCTTCCGATCGACCTCATCATAAGAACGAGATCATCATAAGAATGGAGCCGCGCGAGGAAATTCTAATCGAGTTTTGGTCGAAGAGTCTCGGATTTTCGTTCGCGACTGAACAGAAAATGTTTCACTATATGCTTCGCGAAGCGATCACACACGTGCCTTATGTGGAAGAATACGCGAAGTTGCTTCTCGATTGTATTCACGGCGACCAAACTCTATTTATTTCTACGGCAGAGATACACGCGATGTGGCGTTTTACAGATCCGATACTTGAAGCATGGAAAAAGAATCTTGTTCCGCTCCATTCATATAAACCAAACTCAGTGGAAATATCAAATGTATCTAAGTCGGTCGAGGTTTCCGTGCCAGATGGAAAAGAGATCAAAAAAGAAATTGGCATTGTGGGATTGGGGAAAATGGGCGGGGGCATTGCTCGACGTCTCGTGGAAAAGGGGTGGACTGTACACGGTCTGGATCCTGACAAAAAGACTGTTGAGGAACTTGAAAAGATCGGTATGCACTCCGCATCATCGCGTGAAGGGCTTGTACAGGCACTTTGTAAGTCTCGCGTTGTGTGGCTTATGGTTCCGCACGCGGTTGTTGACGATACGCTTTTTGGAAAGGACGGCATTATTGGGCAACTTTCAAAAGGAGACGTTGTGATTGATGGTGGCAATTCTTACTTCAATGATTCTATGATACGCGCGAAAAAACTTGGCGCTCGAGGCATTTCTTATATTGATGTCGGATTTTCCGGCGGCCCTGGTGGAGCGCGCGATGGAGGATGCTTGATGATTGGTGGCGATGAAAGGTCATTTAAAAAACTCGAGCCACTTTTTGCCGATTTGGCGCGAAAAGACGGATACCGATTTTTCAAAGGAGCGGGCGCCGGGCATTTCGTGAAAATGGTCCACAACGGAATCGAATACGGGATGATGCAGGCGATTGCAGAAGGCTTCGCGCTGATGAAAAAATCGAAATACAAACTCGATCTCACTGCTGTTGCCGAAATTTACAATAATGGCTCTGTCATAGAGTCGCGATTGGTGGGGTGGCTCAAAGATGCTTTTAAATTGCGCGGGGAAGATCTTTCAGATGTTTCCGGTAAAGTTGCCCATACTGGTGAGGGAGAGTGGACAGTCAAAACAGCAAAAAAAATGCAGATCGAAGCAAAGATCATTGAGGGTGCTTTGAAATTCCGCATCGCTTCGGCAAAAAAGCCGAATTACACAGGTAAAATAGTTTCGGCATTGCGTGAACAGTTTGGCGGGCACAAGGTGAAAAAATAGGCTAGAATACGTGAATGTTGACAGAGCCCATTAGGGAACTTGTCGAGAGAGTGCAATCTGCCGATGATGCAGAGCGTGTTGCCGCGCCGAGCGAACAGATGATCGAGCTAAGCTCCATAATGGCCAAGGCCGCGTCTTTCTACGAAAAACTACGCTACCTCGTGGATTATCGCGAGGAACATACGATACGCCGTGCGGCTCTCGAGAGAATACTGAAGCGGCGCGTGTTTCTCGAGCATAAGGCAGAGAGCGGTTTGGTTCTGCTTCAAGAGCTTGTCGATGGAAAATATATAATTAAAGAACAGGCCACTGAGAAAACGGCACTAGACATAGACGCGATTGTTCAGAAGTTTTTGGGACTTACTCGTCTTTCAGGCGCGAACGAAGGTGTAGGTAGGCGTCTGATCAGTTTTGCGGCAACGGAAATCGACGAACGCATCTCTCCCGTCGAATATACGATAGATCACGAGAGCGTCGAGGCGCTTTACAAAACTCTTCGCGGATCTGTGAGCGCGCATGGCTACTCGGAGCAGAAAGTTAACGAACAACTATATTGCGCTTCTTGGAGGTCGTTGCTTGGTGTTGACGATGATCGACTGGCATACGCACTTTGGCTACTCTATGTGCCCGAGTGGCGCGCGGAATCAATGAATTTGGAAGCCGTCGCGACAAAACTCCCAACTGTAATAACGAATATTCGCGGAGCTCTTGCCGGTTCGTTACAGTGGCAACTTGTAACTAAGATAAAAAACGAGAGCATATATTTTCGCATAATTCATCAGGCACTCGAACAGAGCCGCGGCGGCGCTGTGCGTATTTTGGAAAATCCCGGCGAGCTCGATCGTTTTACCCGGAAATTTCTCGAAGAAATATATGAACGCGAGAACAAACGCATACAATCGAGCGGGGTACGCGCCGTGGCTTATCTATTTGTTACCAAAATGGCAATCGCACTCGTTGCGGAGCTTCCGTATGAGCTTTTTATTCTCGGTGGCATACACTATTTACCGCTTACCATCAATATTGTTTTTCACCCGCTCTTGCTCTTCGGGCTTACGCGTAGGGTCGGTTCACTCGACACGAAAAACACCGAGGCGATAATCGCAGGAATGCACGGTGTTATTTACGAAGGAAAAGTCCGTACGATTCGCATCCGTGACGGGCTTTCCCGAATAACTCTTGCATTTACACTCGCGTATTTATTTTTATTTTTCATCGTATTCGGAAGTTTGATCGGAGTGTTGAAGCTTTTCGCTTTCAATCCCGTGTCGATCACACTTTTCGTATTTTTCTTGACTCTTGTATCGTATTTTGCTTTTCGAATTCGTTATCGAGCTCGAAGGTGGAAGGTCGTACGCGAACGAGGAATGCTCTCTATAATCATTGGGGTTTTGGCCGTGCCGATCGTGCGGGCGGGCGGATGGCTTTCTCGGACTTTTTCTTCGATAAACGTGTTCGTGCTCATTCTAGATTTCATCATCGAAACCCCCCTTAAGCGTCTTTTGAATTTTTCGAACCAATTTTTTCTTTATTTAAAAGACAAAGGAGAGGAAATAAGATAGAATACAACTCATGCAAAATAATCCATGGGAGCGGGCGCGGGCGCAACTCAAGAACACGGCAAAATTAATATCGTTAGATTCTCTGCTTGAAGCGCGATTGGGGTCTCCAGACAGGGTTGTCGAGATTTCTATTCCGATTTTGCTGGACGACGGCAGTGTAAAGGTATTTACAGGTTTTCGTGTTCAACACAATAACATTCGAGGGCCATATAAAGGAGGATTGAGATATCATCCGCAGGTTGAAATGGACGAAGTGAAGGCGCTAGCTTTTTGGATGACAATGAAGAATGCCGTCGTTGACATTCCGTTTGGCGGAGGAAAAGGCGGGATAACCTTCGATCCAAAAAACTTCTCGGAAGGCGAGATCGAGCGGATTACGCGCGAATTTGCGAGAAAACTTACCCCCATTATCGGCCCCAATCTCGATGTACCGGCACCCGACGTCAATACGAGCCCTAAGGTCATGGCGTGGATCCGCGACGAATATTCAAAGATCGTCGGCATGGATTCGCCCGCGGTCGTCACGGGAAAGCCGATAGAGATCGGAGGATCCGAAGGCAGAACAGAAGCTACAGGTTTGGGCGGATTCTACACGCTTATGGAGCTTTTGAATTTAAACAATCGCGGACACAAAGATATGACGGTTGCAATTCAGGGTTTTGGGAATGTCGGAAGCTTTCTTGCCGGGTATCTCAAGGAAGAAGGATTTAAGATCGTTGCATTATCGGATTCAAAGGGCGGTATCTATGCACCCGAAGGAATCGATGTTGTAGCAGCCGAAGCATATAAAAAGGCAGATGGGAGCCTGTCGGGATTTGTAGGAAAAGACATTTCTTCTGACGAGGTTCTCACGCTTCCGGTCGACATCGTTGTACCTGCCGCACTCGAAAATGCGATTACCGAAAAGAATGCACTCGATATAAAGGCATCGATTGTTCTCGAGCTTGCAAACGGCCCGACGACGATCGAGGCGGATGAAATTTTGCGCGCAAAGGGGGTAACAGTTATTCCGGATATTCTTGCGAACGCCGGAGGTGTGGCGGTTTCATATTTCGAGTGGTATCAAAACACTCACGATGAAAAATGGAAAAAAGAAGATGTATTCAAGAAGCTCAAAGAAAAAATGGATTCGGCTGTGCACGCCGTGTACGATGCGCACAAGGCATACGGAGTCTCTCTCCGCGAAGCGGCATACATTGTCGCTCTGAAGCGTATCGCGACCGCGGCCGTTTGATAAACGCATGAATAAAGGGTAAGGTAACAAGGTGGACAGATTCATCCAGGAAATCACGAAAACAGCAGGTAGTGCTGTGCTGAAAAAATTTGGCAAAGTCGGAGTAAAATATATGAAATCCGACGCGCTTTGGGATTGCATCACCGAGACCGATCTAATTTCCGATCGAATCATAGTTTCCGCTATAAAAAAGCATTATCCGACGCATGGGATTATTTCGGAGGAAAGCGGCTCGCACAATCCGGATTCTGATTACATGTGGGTCATCGATCCTATAGACGGCACGTTTAATTTTTCGCGGGGAACTCCGCAATTCGGAGTCATGGTGTGTCTCGCATATCGCAGAAACATAGTGCTTGCCGCGATTGATCTTCCCGCCACTAAAGAATTCTTTTTCGCGAAGAAAGGGAAGGGAGCATTTTTAAACGGAAAACGCATTCGTTGTTCGTCGCAAGGGTCTTTGCACAACAGTTTCGGGGCTGGATCATCAGGTATTAAAACTAGAACGACGCATTTTTTGCAAAATCTTATCGATGCCGGAAAGACGGAAGAAATTAATTTCGGCTCCATGGCATCGATGGCTGTCAATGCGTGCTATGTGGCGTGCGGAAGGCGTGATTGGCTGGTCGCGCTCGCGGGGGCTTTGCACGATTTTGCCCCCGTTTATCTAATTCTCAAAGAAGCAGGATGCAAGGTTACCGATATGAAAGGAAAGCCGTGGAAATTCGGCCAACTCGAAATGGTCGCCACGAATTCTAGCCTTCACAAACAGCTATTGAAACTGACGAAGGATGTATGACAGACAAGACGTTGCACGATTATTTATGATACTCTGTTGAAGGTATTTATTTTTTAAAATTTTGAAATATGTTCGATATTGAAAATAAGATTGCAAAACGGGTAAAGAGAGTAGGCGTGTCTGCAATACGTAGAATGATGGCGTCGGGGAGTCTTGTGCCAGGCGCCATTTCCTTGGGGCAGGGGATTCCTGATTCAAAGACTCCGCAATATATTCGCGAGGGTGTCATAGATCTTCTTCGCGAGGGCGATGCCATACACAAATATTCACCGGGACCCGGTCTTCCGGATTTACGGACTCTGATAGCAGATATGATTTCGAAGAAAGGAAATTTTGCAGTCGATCCTGACAAACACTTATGCATTACCACGGGTGCAATTGAGGCTATCGCAATCGCTATCTGTTCAATAGTGGAGGAGGGAGATGAAGTTCTTATTTTTGATCCTGGATATCCGCCGTACATAGAACACGTTGCGTTCGCCGGAGGAAAACATATCTTTGTTCCGTTGCAAAAAGACAATCACTGGAAGGTCGACGTAGAAAAATTGCGCGGAGCAATAACACCAAAGACCAAAGTGCTTATAGTATGCAATCCGTCGAATCCGACTGGCGTAGTTATGCAAAAGGATGACCTGGATGCAATAGTGAAACTTGCCGAAGAATACAACTTTTTTATTTTAGCCGATCTTACTTACGATTTTTTGGTTTACGAGGGTGGTCCTCCGCACTCGTTGCTCTCGTATCCCGGTATCCGCGATAGGCTCATTGTTTGTTACAGCTTCTCGAAGGAATTTTCAATGACGGGTTGGCGTGCGGGCTATCTATATGCACCGGAGAAGGTAATGGAACAGGCTCTCAAGGTGCACGATGAATTTGTGCTTTGTGCCCCAACTATTTCGCAATATGCCGCACTTGTCGCTTTGACCAAAAAACCCAACGCGGATCCGGACGGTCTGCACGCAGAACTTGCCGAAAAGCGCGAGCTTGTATGCAATAGACTCGACGCTCTCTCCGATTTATTTTCATACACTAAACCGCAAGGAGCATATTATATTCTTGCACGCTATAAGAAGCCCGACATAGATTCGTGGGATTTCGCGATGAAGCTTTTGAACGAAGCAAAAGTTGTCGTGATTCCCGGCATCGCTTTCGGTGAGCAGGGTGAGCGGCACGTGCGTTTTTCTTACGGAGCTTCGAAAGACAAATTGAACGAAGCTTTCGATCGGATTGATAAATGGGCGAAGACGCTCTGAAGTTTTGCTACAAGTTGATTGACTAATCTACTTGTTGTTGAGATATTACAGGAAGCCAATAGTGGCTCTGGCTCTTATGTTCTGAGGGAGGGACAAATGGAAATCGGTCTCGTGAAAATAATCGTGCTCGTATGCGTTACGTTCAACGGCGTGTCGCTTGATTGCCGTAGCGGGTATACGCACGCTCAATTTTCGATGATCAACGTACAAGCCCAATACTGCGAACAGACTGCTCGCAGTATTGCCCGAAGCTACGCGCAAGGTCTTGGTCCTATGTGGCAGTGGTCACGTGGTAGATGTGTCTACGACTGAGAAGGCGCGTATGGGGTAAATGGCCAGTTCCATAAAAGGTCTCGCGGACAAAAGTGTTCGCGAGACTTAATACTATATGCTAGCATGCTGTCTCAACCCCTAGCGCGAGCGAGGGGATGTGACTATTGTAATATGGACGACCCCGTACAAATTTTTACATCAGGATTCAAAGGCGATTTAATTACTATATCGAAGCATCCTATTTTTTAAATATGCAAGATTCTGCAAAAAATCTAGACGGGGCAGGCAAAATAATAATTAAGGGCGCGCGTACGCATAATCTGAAAAATGTGAGCGTGGAAATACCGCGCAATAAGATGGTTGTATTTACCGGACTTTCGGGAAGCGGAAAATCATCTCTTGCTTTCGACACTATCTTTGCCGAAGGTCAGCGCAAATACGTGGAATCGCTCAGCGCATATGCACGGCAATTTCTGCGTCAGATGCAAAAACCGGACGTGGACGAGATATCGGGACTCTCGCCCGCGATATCCATAGACCAAAAGAGTCGTTCCAACAACCCCAGATCAACAGTAGCGACCATAACCGAGATATACGATTACTTGCGCGTTCTTTACGCACGCATAGGGCATCCGCATTGTTCCATCTGCGGACGCGAAGTACGCAAGTCTTCAAACGAAGAAATTTTGGAGACTGTACTCGGCATTGTAGAGAAAGCAAGAGAGGCGAAGACTGCCGATAAAAAATTACTCAAGAACGTTACTGACGCCAAGATTCGCATCAGCTCGCCTGTCGTCGTTGGTCGCAAAGGCGAATATTATCAGCTTCTGTACGACATGCTCAATAAGGGTTTTGAAAAAGCCGTCATCGATGGGGAAGTGAAATCTTTGCGCGAGCGAATCGATCTCAAGAAACATTTTAAACATGACATAGACATAGTAGTGGATGAGATATTTGTTTCGGAGTTTACTGATGACGCGAAGGCGGCGCGCGAAAGGGCGAGCGAAGCGATAGAGCGCGCCCTTCATGAATCCGAAGGATTAGTGCGCATCACAGATGCGACAGGCGAATCACATATCGTTTCCGCAAAATTTATGTGTCCATACGACGGGTTCTCGTTTCCCGAGATAGAGCCACGGCTTTTTTCTTTCAATTCACCCTACGGCGCTTGTCCCGAATGCAAAGGACTTGGCAGTAAGTATTTTTTTGGCGACGAACCATGCGATGTGTGTAAGGGGACTCGCCTTCGTCCGGAGGCGTTGAATGTGTTCTTGGGCTCCCCACATGTCCAAAGTACGGAGGGCAAGGCGGATGGAATGGACATCGTAAAACTATCATCGCTCTCTATTGCAGAGGCGCGTACATTTTTTGACAGCCTTAAATTATCAAAGAAAGAACAAGAGATTTCGCGCGTCATGATCAAAGAGATCACATCGCGTTTAGACTTTATGCAAAACGTCGGCATCGAGTATCTCACTCTCGATCGCAAGGCAAATACTCTCTCGGGTGGTGAATCGCAACGCATACGTCTCGCATCACAACTGGGAAGTGGTTTGGTGGGAGCTTTGTATGTGCTCGATGAGCCTACCATAGGCTTGCATCAGCGCGATAACGACAAGCTGATAGAAACTCTGAAGCGCCTGCGGGATTTAGGGAATACGGTTATTGTGGTTGAACACGACGAAGACACAATATTTGCTTCCGACTACATCGTAGACATTGGACCGGGTGCCGGCGTACATGGGGGAGAAATTGTCGTATCGGGATGGCTCGAAGAATTATTGACGGCAAAGACCAATAAATCAAATTCTCGCACGCTTGGCTTTTTGCGCGATGAAGCTTGGATCGAGATTCCGGAGAAACGCCGTACGGGAGACAGGGGGAAAATAAAGATTCGCGGCGCCTCGAAGTTCAATTTAAAAAAAGTAAACGTTGATGTTCCTCTCACAAAATTAGTTTGCATCACCGGAGTTTCCGGTTCTGGAAAGTCCACTTTTCTTTACGAGATATTGCATCGCAACTTACAGGCGCGATTCGACAAACGATATCGCAGCGCGAAAACACATAACGCTACCGAATTTTCAGGCACAGAATATTTAGGACGTTCTATTCTAATCGATCAGTCGCCCATCGGTCGCACGCCACGCTCGAATCCGGCGACATACACGGGGGCGTGGACGCATATCCGCGACATGTTTGCCATGAATGAGGAATCAAGGGCGCGAGGCTGGGGTCCGGGGAGATTTTCGTTTAACGTCAAGGGCGGTCGCTGTGAAGCGTGTCAGGGCAACGGCTTGATCGCGGTCGAGATGCACTTCTTGCCGACTGTTTACGTTACTTGTGATATATGCAACGGCAAGAGATTTATGAAAGAGACTCTTGAAGTGAAATACAAAAGAAAAAGTATCCACGATGTGCTTTCCATGACGGTAGAGAAGGCGCACACTTTTTTTGAAGATATCCCAGCGATTTCTGATCGCATGCAAAGCCTGCTCGATGTGGGTCTTGGATATTTGGAAATGGGACAAAGCGCGACGACGCTCTCCGGCGGCGAGGCACAGCGCGTGAAGATAGCTTCTGAACTTTACCGTCCGTTCATCACCAAGAGCATCTATCTTTTGGACGAGCCGACGGTGGGCTTGCACTATGATGACGTGCAAAAATTGATCGACATTTTGCAAAAGCTCGTCGAGAAGGGCAACACGGTCGTCGTGATCGAACACAATCTCGATCTCTTGAAATGCGCCGACTGGATTATCGACATGGGGCCGGAAGGCGGAGCGGGCGGTGGGACTATCGTAGCCGCAGGAACGCCCGAAGAAGTATCAAAAAACCCCGATTCACATACGGGGTATTATCTGAAGAGGGTTCTCAAAAAAGCGAAGCCGCGGCAGTGAGTACAATTACCCTCCGCCGCGACTCAACACCGTCTCAACAGTTGGAAAAATAGTCCAATAGGTAGAGGAACGCAACGTAGCTCATGACAAAGCTCGCGAATATCAAGACCCTGAATACGGTAAGCCAGCGTTGCACTGCCACAGGCTTTCCCAATATCTGCTTCCAAGATTCCATCGCAGTGGGCCACGCATCCACAATCCACAAGGCTGCGCCGATGGGAAGCATTATCGCTCCCCATGAGAACGGCCAAAAGACGATTTGCTCATTACAGACATTGATCAAATGTCCGTAAATAATGAAAATGAAACCACCGATTGTGCATGCCCGAGATGCACAATACAGCAAAGTTCGTAGAGGTCTCATGGCGATTCTCCTTTTCTGTTTCGCCTACAATGAATGTACACTCATTACTTTCTCTCCGCAAGCGCCGTGACGAACGCCTCGGCGAGCTGGCGATTAGTGATGAGCGGAATGTTCATATCGACGGCGGTGCGGCGGATCGTCTTGCCGTCGGTATTTTCTTTCTCGTAGGCATGCGTCGGGATGTTGATGATGAGATCGAGAGTACCGCCTCCGAGCAGATCAGACACGTTTGGTTTTTTGTCGGTGTTTAGTTTATATACTTTTTCACACGGCACGTTATTGTTTTTGAGAAAATCGGCAGTGTGTTCGGTGGCGTACAAAACAAAACCCTGATCAGCAAGCATTCGCATCGACGGCAAAAGCTTGATCTTATTTTCCTCCTTACCGAGCGAGACGAGAATATTTTTCTTGGGCAATCGAAATCCTGCCGCCTGCATCGAATCGAGAAGCGCCTCGCCATACGAATTTCCGATGCACGCCACCTCGCCGGTCGACGCCATCTCAACGCCCGAGCGCGGATCAGCTCCCTTGATGCGAGCGTATGAGAATTGTGGCGATTTGACCCCGACCTGATCGAGATCGACGGTCTGATAATTACCCGAGACATCTTCGCCCAGTTGTGCGCGCGTTGCGATGTCGATGAAATTATAGCCGGTGACTTTTGAGACGAAGGGGAATGATCGCGATGCGCGGACGTTGCACTCAATGACCATCAAATGGTTGTCTTTGGCGATAAATTGCATGTTGAAAGGCCCTGTGATGTTGAGTGCATGAATGATTTGCTTGGTGATGTGCTTAGCGCGGCGGATTGTCTCGAGGTAGGTGCGTTGCGGGGGCAAGACGACGGTCGCATCACCCGAATGGAGCCCTGCATTTTCGACGTGTTCGGAGATTGCGTAGATAACGAGCTCTCCCTTTTGCGCAACGCCGTCGATCTCGATCTCACGCGCGTTTTCGATGAATTTTGATACGACAACAGGGTGATCGGTGGAAACGTCTGCCGCTTGTTTGAGGAATTTTTCGAGCGATTCTCGATCAATAGCGACATTCATCGCGGCACCTGACAGCACATACGAAGGCCGCACGAGAACGGGATAGCCCATCTTTTCCGCCACCTTGATTGCCTGCGAGGGGGTAGCGACCTCCACCCACGCGGGTTGATCGATGGCGAGCGTATCCAAAAGTTTGGAGAACAGATGGCGATCTTCGGCGCGGTTGATGTCGTTCGGGCTGGTACCCAAGATTGGCACTTTGCTCTCTAAGAGTTTCAGTGCGAGATTGTTGGGGATTTGTCCGCCTGTCGATATCACAACTCCTTTAGGATTTTCAAACTCGACGATATCGAGTACGCGCTCCAGCGAGATCTCTTCGAAATAGAGCCGATCCGACATATCATAATCGGTTGAAACCGTCTCAGGATTTGAGTTGATCATGATGGTACTGACTTCTTTTGTCTTGAGCGTGCTGAGCGCTTGCACGCACGACCAGTCAAACTCCACCGATGAGCCGATGCAGTATGGCCCGCTGCCCAAGACCGCGATGGGCGCACAATCAGCGCCTGGCTTCGTTGTCTCGTCGTCATGACGCTCATCGTACTCTCCGGTACGCTTCGCGTCCCGACTCCTCGCCGCCTCGCCATGCATCTGATTCTGCGCCCATCGTTCTCGAACAGAAGGTTCGATGTCATTCTCCGTGCCGTGATAGGTGAGATAGAGGTAATTCGTCTGCGCGGGGAATTCGCCCGCGAGCGTGTCGATTTGTTTGATGACAGGCGTGATCTTGTGTTTTTTGCGCAGAGCACGCACCTCTTTCTCGGTCGTCTTCTTCACGATGGCAATCTGCGCATCGGAGAAGCCGAGACGTTTGGCATTTCGCAAAAGAATGGGAGAGAGGATTTTTTTCTTCAGATCTTTTTCAAACGTGATAATGCGATGCAATTTGTGTAAGAACCATGGATCTATCCTGGACCATTCATGGATTTTCTCCACCGGCACATCTTTTTTGATGGCCTCGGCAATCGCAAATATGCGTCGCGTCGTCGCATGTTTTATTTCTCGTTCGTAATCACTGACCTCAAATGCGCCATTTTTTTGCGCCGTTAGTCCGTATGCTCCGATATTAAGCATACGAATCGCTTTTTGCAAAACCTCCTCAAATGATCTGCCAATTGCCATCACTTCGCCCACGCTTTTCATCTCGGTGCCGATATATTCTGTTGCATTCTCAAACTTGGCGAGATCCCAGCGTGGCATTTTGAGCACAATGTAATCAAGCGCTGGCTCAAAGCAGGCTGTCGTGTTGGTCACGGAATTTTTCAATTCAGCAAGCGTGTATCCGAGCGATATCTTTGCAGCGACGGAGGCGAGCGGATAGCCTGTAGCCTTTGAGGCGAGCGCCGAGGATCTCGAAAGACGCGCGTTCACTTCTATGACACGATATTCGTTCGAATGCGGATCGAGTGCGTATTGGATGTTGCACTCGCCGACGATACCGAGATGGCGGATCGTCTTGATCGCAATTTCGCGAAGCATGTGATACTCGGTGTTTGATAGTGTCTGCGATGGGGCAACTACGATGCTTTCGCCAGTATGAATTCCCATAGGATCAAGATTTTCCATGTTGCACACCGTGATGCAGTTGTCGTTCGCATCGCGAACGACCTCATACTCAATCTCTTTCCAACCACTCAAACATTCTTCGATGAGTACCTGTGGCGTATTAGCAAATGCCTCTTTCAACATCGCCCCCAGTTCATGGCTATTTTGTACGACACCGGAGCCCTGACCGCCGAGTGCAAATCCCGAACGAATCATCACGGGGAAGCCGATCTGCTCAGCCGCCTTCATCCCACCCTCTACATTCCGCACGGCGATGCTGTGCGCCGTTTTGATGCCGATCTCTGTGAGCCGCTTCACGAAGCGGTTACGATCTTCCGTGTCGCGTATTGTCTCAACGGGAGTGCCGAGTACGCGCACGCCGTATTTTTTCAAGATGCCCTTCTCGTCGAGCGCGAGCCCCAGATTGAGCGCCGTTTGTCCGCCGAATGAAAGTGCGATCGCATCGGGGTGTTCTTTCTCGATGATTTCGATGGCATATTTCTCTGTGAGAGGCAAGAAATACACTTTGTCGGCAAGTCCATTATCCGTCTGCACGGTCGCGATATTGGGGTTCATTAGTACAACCGTAACGCCTTCCTCCTTGAATGCCTTGATCGCCTGCGTGCCGGAGTAGTCGAACTCGCCGGCTTGGCCGATCTTTAGGCCGCCTGAACCGAGCAATAAAATTTTCTTTGGTTTCTTCATACGCGTTTTTTCAATTCCGCAATAAACTCATCAAAAATCCACGCGGTATCCGTCGGGCCCGGGCACGCTTCGGGGTGAAATTGCACCGAGCGCCATGGTTGCGTCTTGTGGAAAATGCCCTCGTTCGAACCGTCGTTCGCATTTACAAACCATTCTTTCCAGTCGGAGGGAAGAGATTTTGCATCCACCGCAAAGCCGTGATTTTGAGATGTAATGTAACATCTTTTCGTTTTCGTTTCGATACACGTTTGATTTTGCCCTCGATGACCGTACTTCAATTTGTATGTCGAGGCTCCGGCAGCAAGCGCGAGAAGCTGACTTCCGAGGCAAATGCCTAAAATCGGCTTTCCTGCTTCCATAGCACTTTTGATGTGCGCTATCGTTTCCACGCATCGCACGGGATCTCCAGGACCATTGGAGAGAAATAGCGCGTCGTATTTTTCGTCGGTGAAGTCGTAATCCCACGGCACGCGGATAACCGTAGTTTCCGTCCGCACAAGCTTGCGGATGATGTTCTCCTTCATCCCGCAATCGACGGCGATGATGCGTATTGGCCCGCCTTCGCGAGGCCGTAGCCCGCTTCGGCGCGGCGAAGGCCCGTTGCCATATTCCTCTTTCTTTTTGCAGGATACTTTTGCAACGAGATTTTCCTCGTTAGGGTCGGAGAAGATGCGCGGCTTCTTCTCTCCCAAAGCTCCGAGCATCACGCCGTGCTCGCGCAGTTTTTTGGTGAGCGCGCGAGTGTCGACGCCTTGTATCGCCGGCACGTCAAAATGTTTGAGCCACGCAGAGAGCGACTGCTTCGCTTCCCAGTGCGAATATTCCTCGCAGTATTCCGATACGATCAATCCGGCGATCTGCACTTTATTGGATTCCCACTGCTCTTTCGGAGGCACTCCGTAATTGCCGATGAGCGGGTAGGTGCACACGAGTATCTGCCCTGCGTACGAGGGATCGGTGAACGATTCTATATAACCGACCATGCTCGTATTGAAGACGACTTCGCCGAAGGCAGGAGTATCCGCGCCGAAACCTTCGCCCGTTATCTCCGTGCCATCCTTTAGAAAGAGCTTCATACGCTAAAAAAAATCCCCGAAAGGGGAGAAAAAAATACATACAGACCGTGAATTGAGGATCGGAAAATATCTGGCAACGTCATTAAAAGTGCATTATAGTCGAATATACTACATAGTCAATCGAGTTTGCGCGTAAGTATTCAGCAATTCTCAGTATTCGTCTTCGTGACCTTCTAGAACCCT
>ERZ1292633.1314-Hain-H41-02um-R1-1314-length-26998-cov-6_pt1 | contig 26998 bp, 24 predicted proteins | sample MGYA00564406_ERZ1292633 | MGnify/ENA primary metagenome ERZ1292633 (study PRJEB36523, sample SAMEA6512639) | groundwater metagenome | collected 2019-01-08 | study: AquaDiva: Metagenomics assemblies of 32 groundwater samples | reverse complement strand
CTGCCACGCTCCACGCCCGGCATCGCTATCGTGCAACACATGCCGCCGAAATTCACGGCATCGTTTGCGGAACGGCTCAACAGCCAGTGCGAGCTGGAAGTCCGCGAGGCCAAAAGCGGCGATCGGCTGAAGCCGGGCGTGGCGCTGGTCGCCCCGGGCGGGTATCACATGGAAATCATGCGGGCAGGAGGCGGCTATGCCGTCAGGGTTTACGAGGACGAACCCGTCAACCGACACCGGCCGTCCGTCGATGTGCTTTTCAATTCCGCGGCGCGTTTCGCCGGGGCCAATGCCCTGGGTATTATTCTCACGGGCATGGGCAGTGACGGCGCGCGCGGCTTGCAGGCCATGAGAATGGCCGGCGCGCATACCATCGCCCAGGATGAAAAAAGCTGCGTGGTTTTCGGAATGCCGGAACAGGCGATCCGGCAGGGCGCCGTGTGTGAAGTGGTGCCACTCGATCGCATTGCCGAGCACATCAGCCTATGGGCCAGCTCCGATGAGAAACTGGAGGGACAGCGTTCCATTTGATGAGTTGCTGTAAATTTTGAGTGCTCTAAGAACGCACCGTGTCATATCCAGACTGAAGCACAGAATCTAAAGGTTGAAGCCGGCCTCGAAGACTCAAAAAGCATCACGGCCCTACCATTGTCACAATAACGCGAAACGCAATCGCACTCTTTCGCGGCATGGCGGCAGTTTTATATGTTTCCAAAAGTCCGACGCCGCGTCCGAATATTATTCTTTCAATAGCGGTTCGCCAGGCCGGCGGGCCTGTGTTAGCATGCCATCTCTAGGACTTGCCACCGGTGCTGCGCGGATGCGCGGTAATGCACCGGCGGCGAACAAAACAGGCGAGGTCAAAAGGATAGGAGCTGCGCAGCGCCCAACACCCCCGCCACACGGGAGTTGCGTCAGGCGGTCAGCCGGCAAGAATGCTGAATGCGCTTTCACACACACAGTTGATCTACGTTTTCGCCGTGGTCAGCGCGGCCTACGTGGTGCGCGGCATTGCCGGCTTCGGCTCCGGTCTGATCGCCATTCCTTTTCTCGCCATGAATCTGCCGCTTGCCACGGTAGTGCCGCTCGTGGTCACGCTCGACTACGTCGCCTCCGCCGGTCAGGGCGTGAAGAACCGAGAGCACATCCGCTGGCGTGAGATCATCCCGCTGCTGCCGTTCACGGTGCTGGGAGTGGGGCTTGCGCTGTATCTGCTCAAAACCGTGGACGCGAAGCTGCTGCTCCAGGCGCTCGCGGTATTCATTCTGCTTTTTGCCGCATACAACCTTCTCATCAGGATACCAGCGCGTAACTACTCTCGCCTGTGGGCGGCACCGATCGGTTGTTTCGGCGGCCTCGTCGGGACTTTGTTCGGCACGGGCGGCCCGTTCTACGTAATTTATCTGCAGCTACGCGCGCTGGAAAAATCGCAATTCCGCGCCACTTTTGCCGCCATTTTTTTGCTTGATGGTACATACCGCATTGGCGGTTATTTGCTGATGGGCTTTTTCAACGTGGACCTTTTGCTTCTGCTGGCGGTGATGTTGCCCGTGATGGCGGTGAGCATCTATCTCGGCGGGCGCATTCATACCACGGTAACTCAAGAGACCTTCAAGCGCGGCATCAGCCTGCTGCTTCTGGCGAGTGGCACCACGTTGCTGCTGAAGTAGAACCGCGCGAGCAAACGCATTGCCACGGAGGGATGGAATGGAACACTGGATACGTTTTACACAAGCTGGCAACACCCGATTTGGCACGCTGCATGAAGGACGGATAGCAGTATGCGAGGGAGATATGTTCACCCACCCGCGCCCGACGGGCGAGGAGGTGGCCCTCGAGACAGTGACCTTGCTCGCTCCTACGCAGCCAAGCAAGATGATCGGCCTATGGAACAACTTCCACGAGCGCGCATCCAAGGAGGGTCTCAGTCGCCCGCCGCACCCATTATATTTTCTCAAGGCGTCCAACTGTTTTGCCGCGAACGGAGAGGTTATTCGCAGGCCGGCCGGCTATGCCGGTGCCGTGGTGTTCGAGGGGGAGCTGGGCGTAGTAATCGGCAGGCGCTGTGCAGGCGTGGCGGAAAACGAGGCCGATGCGTTTATCTTCGGCTATACCTGCGTCAATGATGTCACGGCACGCGATATTCTGAAGAGCGATCCTTCCTTCGCGCAATGGACACGCGCCAAGAGCTTCGACAGCTTCGGTGTGTTCGGACCGATGATTGCCCGCGGGCTCGATCCCGCGGGTTTGCGGGTGAAAACGCTGGTGAACGGCGCGGAGAAACAGAACTATCCAGTAAGCGACATGTTTTTCTCCCCGCGACAACTCGTGAGCCTCATCTCGCACGACATGACGCTCTATCCCGGGGATGTCATCGCTTGCGGCACCTCGGTGGGGGCTGCTCCCTTGACCGCGGGCGACCGGGTGGAAGTCGTGATTGATGGTGTTGGCACGCTGGCCAACGTCATGCAGTAAACATGGCAATTTCCCCGCCCATGCAGCGGATGATCAGGTAACAGGCTGTTCCGGTTTCCAGCTGATCTTGAGAAAGGAGAGGCACCACGGCGGGGCAATCGTTAGTGCCGCTATGATGTTCTGCTCGATGAACTGCAATTCAAGGAAATCGGTTGTTCCCGGGCTGTGTGCGCGCAACTCCGCCAGGTACCAGATAAGCGGCGTATAGAGCGCCACAATAACCAGGCTTGAGACGAGAATCTCGCGGACCGTTTTCATTGCGCCCTCCGTAATGGCTGCGTGATGCGACCGCCGCATGACTGCATGCCATGCGGCTGCACCAGCTACTTCCTCGACTGCCATGGTGGGAAAGCACAAAGCGTGCCGCGTTGATCGACTGTTTTCGTGGATGATTCAAGGGCTTATTGAGGTCAAGACCGACCTTATGCGGCAGAAAAGTGACAAATTTTGACCGCCTTCAAGCGACAACGATCGCTCGGGCAACCCTGAATGTCTGCCTCATCCATTCATTTGCCGCTGCCAGCAGATGATATAAAACCCAATAAAACAAAGCTTTAGAACATCAGGTGGCAAGAAATAATGAGCTTCTTAAAGTGGCTGAGTAATGCTAGCCAGCAACTTGGCATATCCGGGAAATGCATGTTTTTGATTTGGCACGCACATTGCTCATTTCTTCAGACTCGGTAGTCTGCTCGGAGCTGTATCGAGAATGGACTGGCATGATGGGGGCGCCATGGCGGCTCACAGAAAGCAAGATAATGGATCTATCCCTCCAAGGGAGCCGGCGTGAGAATATCGCGATGTATTGCAGTATTCTTGCTCGGGCTGCTCTGGACAGTGCTCAGCAGCGCTGTTCGGGCGGAAGAGGAGCAGACGTACTATTTCGGCGTCCTCAATCAACGCAGTGTCCAGCTCACCGCGCAGTATTGGAACCCCATCCTGCGCTACGTCAGCGAGCGCAGCGGCGTACCGCTCGAGCTCAGGATGGGCAAGACGGCGGTCGAGACCACAGCGATGACCGTGCGCGGTGAGTTCGCGTTTGTGTTCACGAACCATCTCTTCACCCCAGAACGGGAACGGCTCGGCTATCGCGTGATTGCCCGTCCCGATTCCCCCGATATCCAGGCTAGTATCACCGTCCGTAAAGACTGCCCTTTCCGCTCACTGTCCGATCTCGATATGGCGATCGTCGTTTTTCCTTCGCGCGAGGCATTCGTCGGCTATTGGGTGCCAATGGATGCCTTGCTCAAGTCCGGCATCAAGGTGCAAGCCGTGTTCGGCGGTAATCAGGAAGGCGCCATCGCCCAGCTGCAGGCCGGCGCGGTGGAGGCGGCCGCCGTCAATAACCGGGTTCTGGAGAACTATGGCCGGCGCGAGAACTTCCGCTATCGTGTCATTTGGATATCCGAGCCGTACCATGATCTTCCCGTCATGGTGAATCCCGCGGTTCCGAAATCCAAGGCCGAAGCGGTTCGAAATGCGCTCATCGGCATGCGCAATGATCCCGAGGGGCGCAAAGTGCTTGAGACCAGTGCGGCCCTTCTTAAACTTCCCGAACCCGTGGGTTTTGTCTCCGCGGACGATCGCGACTACGACAACTACCGTCGGTTCTACCGGCAGACAATCATTAACGAGGATTGACGTGAGACTGGCACATGCGGTTATGAAAATCTGGTCGGGCTTGGGCCTGCAGACACGCCTTGTCACCACGCTCGGTGTCTTGCTGCTAACCGCCGCCGGACTGCAGGCGCACCTCTCGATGCGAGCCGCCGCTACTGCCGCCCACGCGCAGCTTGCCAACGAGGTGCAGGAACTGCTCCCGTTGCTTACCCCGCTGATCGCGGAGCAGGCGGTGATCGGCGACTACGCCACGATTCGCCAGATGCTTAAGGCGCAGGTGGATCATCGCGTGGACATCGATCGCATCGTATGGACCGACATGCGCGGATTGGCGCTTGAGGTGGACAAGCCGAAGATCGAAGCAGCCGTCCCACGGTGGTTCTCCGCCTATCTGGACATGACGCCGCGTCCATTATCACAGCGTGTCATCCTCGGTGGCGTAGACTATGGCGAACTCACCGCCTACGTCATTTCCACTCCCACTGAAAATGCCCTGTGGGAACAGTTCCTCCACCTTACGTGGCAACTCACGCTGGCAATAAGCCTGGTATTCATGGCAATCGCGCTCATTATGCGCGCAAATCTCACGGTCGTGCGCAGCCTCGCAGCCAGCGCACAACGCTTCAGCCGCGGCGATCACAGCGTGCGAATCCCGGAGCGCGGCTCGCCCGAACTGCGTGCCGCGGCATACGCCTTCAACGATATGGCTACTCAGATCGGCGATCTTGTTTCGACCCTTTCAGTAAGCCGGAACGAATTCCGCGAGCAGTTGCATTTCACGCAGGAGCTGATCGAGGCCCTCCCCACCCCGATTTACTTCAAGGACAGCGAGGGACGTTATATCGGCGTGAACCGGGCATGGGAGAGCTTCTTTAGTATCGCACGAGGAACTGCTCTGGGCCGGACCGTGCATGATATCTATTCGAGAGATCCTCAGTTTGCCGCGTATCAACATAGCAAGGACAAGTTGTTGTGGGAGCGGCCGGGATGCCAGGCGTACGACGCCATACTCACGTCCGCGGACAAGAAGTTGCGCAACGTGGTTTACTACCAGGCGACCTTTACAAATACCGACGGTAAAATGGCGGGATTGATCGGCACGATCGTGGACATCACCGACCGTAAGGAAGACGAGGAGAAACTGAGACGGCTTGCTTACTACGATCCACTCACGGAACTGCCCAACCGCCTGTTGTGCATGGAACAGCTGCGGCAGGCAATGTCAGCAGCGGAGCGGAGCGGGCGGAAGGTGGCAATCCTGTATATCGATCTCGACCGGTTCAAGTACATCAACGATTCACTCGGGTATGACGTCGGCGATAAGTTCCTCAAACTCGTGGCGCAGCGTCTGAGGGAACTCATGCGTCCCGGCGATACGGTGTCGCGTTTCGGGGGCGATGAGTTCACCGTGCTGCTCGAGGACGTTGAGCACGTGGAAGACGTTACCCGCCTCGCGCAGAGAATTATCGATTGCTTCATGCAACCGCTTCACGTGGCGGAGCGCGAGTTGTTCTCGACCCCGTCCATTGGCATCACGTTATACCCCCTTGACGCCGACAATGCCGAAAATCTTATCAAGAATGCCGATGCCGCCGTGCATCACGCGAAGAATCGCGGTGGTTCCACATTCCAGTTCTATACATCGGAAATGAACTTGCGCACGGCGCGGCGCCTTGCGATCGAGACGGCACTGCGACATGCATTGGAGCGAGGGGAAATTACGCTTCACTACCAGCCGCAGGTTGATCTCACGACGGGGCACGTGATTGGCGCCGAGGCCTTGCTGCGTTGGCAACACCCGGAATTCGGCTCGATATCGCCCGTGGAATTCATCCCCATCGCCGAGGAGGTCGGCCTGATCCTGCCCATGGGGGAATGGGCGTTGCGCACGGCATGCGCGCAATTGCGCGCGTGGCAAGATGTAGGTTTCCGCGATCTCCGGATCGCGGTCAACCTCTCCAGCAGGCAGTTACAACAGGGTCGCCTCGTGCCTCAGGTCAGGGCCGCACTGGCGCAGGCCGGCCTCGATGGGCGGTATCTTGAGCTTGAACTAACCGAGAGTATGTTGATCCACGATAGTGAAATAAACCGAGCCGCCTTCGCGGAACTGGATGCTCTCGGAGTAAAGTTCTCGGTGGATGATTTCGGGACGGGATATTCGTCGCTGTCCTATCTCAAGCTGTTTCCAATCGACGCCGTGAAGATCGACCGTTCGTTCCTGCGCGGCGTACCGAATGACCCGGACAGCGTGGCAATCGCCGCCGCCATCATTGCGATGGCCCGCAGCCTTGGCATAGGCGCTGTCGCCGAAGGCGTGGAAACGGTGGACCAGCTTGAATTTCTGCGCCGCCGCGGATGTGCCACGATGCAAGGTTACTATTTCAGCAAACCCATTCCCGCCGCCGAATTCACGGCAATGCTCAAGCAAGGCCGGCGCTTATTGTTGCAGCCGCTTGCTGGTGTTACGTCACTGCGGCCACGCGCCTAATCGGTCGTCCGAGTCATAAATTCATTATTCATGCCGCGCCGCAAAGCGCCAGCGGCATGAATGCTGCGACAATGGAACCGCAAGGGTTATTCGGCCACCAGGGGCCGGTGGATCCGTTCCAGCAGGGTGTCCGTGGTCTTCATCTGATCTTCCAGACCTTTCCGGACTTCCTCCAACTCGGCAATACGTTCCCCCAGACTGTCCATATTTTCGTGAATCTTCTTCAAGGCCTCGAAACTCCGGTCAATCATGGTCTTGTGCTGTTGAATCTGGGCAAAAACCGGGTTCACCGCCGCCCGGAACCAGTTCTTGGAAGCCGTATTGCACTCATTGAAAATATGGTGCGCCTGACTGACCAGGGTAATGAAAAACCGCTTGATGACAAAGTGCTGTTCCGTCATCACGGTCACGGGGCTTTCACGGAATTCATTGGCTTTTTCCTCCAGCTTTTTGAACTCCATGACAAACGGCAGCAGTGACAGCCGTGGCGGAATGATCCTGGCCAGCCCGTATTCGGTATGCAGGCGTAAATAGATGGCCTCGACTACCTTGCGTATCTCGTCAGCCTCTTTGTTGACCTTTTCCATCCGCTCCATGGTTCCCGCGAAGAACGTCGACATGCCGGATTTGAGGCCGCGCGTGGTCCAGGTGTCATTCATGCCCACGCGCGTCTTGGAGATCAATTCGTCCAGGCTTTTCATGCTCAGGTATCCGAGCAGAATCTGGGCCTGCCGTGACAGCGCCGCGCGCGTCAACTGAAAGCCTTCAAGCTCCTTGTCATACTTCTGTTTTTCCTGGCGCATGCGCGCAACCATCTTCTGGATTGCTTCCAGATTCTTGCCGCTCAGGGTCTTGAGGTCGGACAACTGCCGGTTGACGTCGGTGAGTTTCGATTCCAGCAATGCGCGGCTGCTTTCCACTCGCCCGCTGATTTCGTGCACGATGCGGTTGCGAATGAGCATGTGCCGGGATGGGATCATGTCTTCCGACAGTTTATGTTCGAGCACCGGCAGCCCGCTTTTATCGGTCAGCGCCTGATCGCCCTTGATCTTGGCAACGAGGCCCTTCTGTGCGGATACCGGAAAGATCGATTTCCGGTCCACATGCAGCACACGTGCGGTCTCTTCGATTTGCCGTGCGATACTTTTAGCCACGGCGGCCTCGTCGTGTAATTCATCCCAGAGAATATCTATCTTGTTGAGGGCGATGAGGTGCGGATTGCCCTTCACGGTATTCACATGGTTGGTCCAGACCTCGAGATCCGTCTTGGTGACGCCGGTGTCGGCGGCGAGCACGAAAAGGATGGCCTGTGCATTGGCCAGCATGTTCAGCGTCAACTCAGGTTCCACGCCCAGGGCATTCAGTCCGGGCGTGTCCAGCACCACCAACCCCTGCTTGAGCAGCGGGTGCGGAAAATTGACGATGGCGTGACGCCACACCGGAACTTCGATCATCTCATTGGGCGCCAGTTTCTGAGCCTGCGCCCGGGAATCATACAGACCCAGTTCCTGTGCCTCGCGGACACTGACCTTTTTCGTTTTGGTAATCTCGGACAAAGCCTCGCGCACTTCCTCGGCGGAGCTCAGCTTCAGAATATGCTGCGTCGTCCAGTGCACCGGCGTGCGCTTGTACTCGGAAATGGTAAGCGCGGTCTTGCGCGTCTCGATGGGCAACAGCTTGACGCAGGGCCCGTCTTTCTCGTCCCAGCGCAATTCGGTCGGACACATGGTCGTGCGGCCGGCCGCGGAGGGCAGGAGACGCTGCTTGTAATCGGAAAAGAAAATCGCGTTTAACAGCTCCGTCTTGCCGCGGGAGAATTCCGCCACCAACGCCACGGTCAGCTTGTCGGATTGGAGCGTCTCGATGAGCTCATACACGCGCAAATCCTGCTCACCGTCCGTGAGGCCCTGGGCTTCGACCCAGGTTTGATAATCGGCAATTGCCTGGGCGAGATCGTCACGCCACCGCTTGAACTGGGTCAACTGCTCGGAAAAGCTGCCGAGGATGGCCTTGGCGTTGCGCGACTGCACAAAATCTTCAATCGCCACCACATTACTGGTGCCGGGTAGGGCACTCTCCTGCGCTGGTGACAAGCCGGTTTTTGGGTTCAAGGGCGTCCTGCCTGGAAACATCATTAAATGCCGATATTGATGCAAAAGTCAGGCCAGAGACTGAAATACACCGTGAAACAAGGGTGTTTGTAAGCCTTTTTTCGTCCATGGCCGGGCCTTCCGGGCAATATCAGTCCTCCCAGAGGCAGTGGACCAGCAGAAATGCCTGGCCCGGCGCCATACAAGCGGGGGGGCGGCGTTACTGGAAAAATTGCGTATAACGCGACCCTGCTTGCATTTTTTACCTTAGAATCGCCGCAGCGGCATGCAGTACTACGGAACAGCCAAAAACAACGCGACATGACTCTATTCCCCGACAAGCCTCCCTTGCGCAGGCAGTTGACCCTCTATCTCCCCGGCATGCTCAACGCCTGCGGAAATGACCATAGGGCGCTTGGCGCATTCCGCGTCCTGGAAACCCTGCTCGCACGGGCCGAGCAACCGCCGCAAGCCATGGGACCAACCGGAAACGAACACGGCCTGTTCAGGCTGTTTGGCCTTGAACAGGAGGAAAATACCGATCTTCCGGTTGCCGCTGTCAGCCGCATGCACGACATGGGCGTGATCGACAACGATTGGTGGCTGCGCGCCGACCCCGTACATCTGAGCCTGGAACAGGACCGCCTGATTCTGACCGATGCCCGGAGACTGGATATCGCTCAGGATGAGGCAAACCGCATGGTGGCGGAAATCATGGAGGTGTTTAACGCGGACGGATGGCTGCTCAAGGCGCCGCGCCCGGATCGCTGGTATCTCAAGCCGGCAAGCGCACCGAAAATAACTACTACGATGCTGACGCAGGTGATCCGTCGGGACGTGCATCCGTTTCTGCCGTGTGGCCCTGACGGCAAGGCCTGGCATACGACCCTGAATGAAATCCAGATTTTGCTGCACACAACGACTGTGAATGCCGAGCGCGAGAAAAACGGCAAACTTCCCATCAACAGCCTGTGGTTTTGGGGAGGTGGCCGTCTGCCGCGCATCAAGCCGGTATCCTGGACGCAGATCTGGAGCAAAGAACCGGTAAGTTTGTCCCTGGCAAGGCTGTCCGGCACGCCAGGTGAAAACACGCCTGACCGATTTGAAGACTGGCACAAACTGGCGGACCGCCCCGGCGAGTACCTGGTGGTGCTGGACGATGCTCAGCAAGCGGCGCTATATGGCGATATGCCGGAGTGGAATAACGCCGTGCAGCGACTGGAGCGAGACTGGATGATGCCGCTATTACAGGCGTTGAAATCGAACGCCATCTCGAACGCGACATTGATGACGGATACGGGAATGAGTTTCTCGCTCACCTCCCGCCAGGCGCGTCGCTGGTGGCGGCTCCGCCGCCCCTTGGCAACCTACCTGACGGCGTCCCCCTGACACTTCTTATTATGTCAAGACGAACGAGCGTAGCGAGTAGGGCTACAGCTCATATGGCAGGACGAACGGAGTAGGGCTACCAGTCATATATCAAGACGAATGAGCGAAGCGAGTAGGGCTACCTTTATGCCATCTGGAAAAAAACTTATCAGTCGCCGTCCGCCGGGTGAATCCGGTAATCTTCCGGCTGATCTGCACCCGGTGCTGCGGCGCCTCTACCTGGCGCGTCATGTCACCTCGGCACAGGAACTGGAACAGTCGCTCGATCAGCTCATTCCGCCGGCTCAACTGAAGGGGATTGATCAGGCCACCGTATTGTTGGCCGACGCCCTGCAGCGGCAGCGGCGCATACTGATCGTGGCGGATTTCGACGCCGATGGCGCGACCAGTTGCGCGCTCGCATTGCGGGCGCTGCGGGCCATGGGCGCACAAGACGTGCGTTACCTCGTGCCGAACCGGTTCGAGTACGGCTACGGTCTCACCCCTGAAATCGTGGCGCTGGCCACACAGCAATCTCCGGAACTGATCATCACGGTCGATAACGGCATCTCAAGCATGGAAGGCGTGGCGGAGGCCCGCCGCCGCGGCATCGATGTGCTGGTCACCGATCATCATCTCCCCGGCGCGGCGCTGCCGATAGCGACAGTGATCGTCAACCCCAACCAGCCGGACGATAATTTCCCGAGCAAAAACCTGGCCGGTGTCGGGGTAATTTTTTACGTCATGCTGGCGTTGCGCACACACCTGCGGGAGAACGGGTGGTTCACGCAACAGAATATTCCCGAACCCAACCTCGCCCGGTTGCTGGATCTCGTGGCGCTTGGCACCGTCGCCGACGTGGTGCCGCTCGATTACAACAACCGAATCCTGGTCGCCCAGGGACTGAAGCGCATTAATCAGGGTCATTATTTTGACAGGGCGAACGAAGTAGGGCTTCATTCTTGCGCGGGCATCGCGGCGCTGTTGCATGTGGCGGGGCGGTCACCGCAGCGCGTAACGGCCATGGATCTGGGATACGTCGTCGGGCCGCGCCTTAACGCCGCCGGCCGGCTCACGGACATGTCGCTCGGTATCGAATGCCTGCTGACCGACGACCCCGCGGCGGCACAAGACATGGCCGGGAAGCTCGACGCCTTGAACCGTGAGCGGCGCACCATCGAGGCCACGATGCAAGAGCAGGCGCTCGCGGCGATAGCGAGCCTGCATCTGGACATGGCGGCATTGCCGCGCGGCCTGTGCCTGTTCGACGAATCCTGGCACCAGGGCGTGATCGGCCTGGTGGCCTCGCGCATCAAGGAGCACACCCATCGCCCGGTGATCGCGTTTGCACCGGCCGGCGACAGCGAGATCAAGGGCTCGGCACGGTCGGTGCCCGGATTGCATATCCGCGATGCACTCGATGCCGTCGCTGCGCGCCATCCGCATTTGTTGAGCCGCTTCGGCGGACATGCGATGGCGGCCGGGATGACTCTGCAACGCGCGCATCTGGAGGCTTTCCGGGAGGCATTCGATGAAGAAGTCAGCCGCCATCTTTCCGACAGCGATTTGCAGGGAAGGATCATCAGCGACGGTGAACTCTCGGGCGAGGAGTTGTCGCTGCCGGTCGCCGAGTTGTTGCGCGCGGCCGGCCCGTGGGGACAGGGATTTCCGGAACCCGTCTTCGATGGTTGCTTTGACGTGGTCAGCCAGCGGGTGGTGGGCGAGAAGCACCTCAAGCTGACTTTGCGTGCGCCGCATCACGCCAAAACGATCGAGGCGATCGCGTTTAACCGTGTCCGAGAGGGACAAACCGTTACCTATTCCCGTATCCGCACCGCCTACAAACTGGACGTGAACGAATACCAGGGCTATCGCTCGTTGCAGCTGATTATCGAGCACATGGAAAACGCCGATGCCGCGGTTCCCGTGGACGAGCCGGCAAGCGCTCTTTGAGAAAGAACCAAATTCTTGGGCAGGGCGTGCTGATCGGCAGCGAAGCGTGCCCTACGAAATAGTTGCCGCACAGGTTAATATTCGTCCATGAAACGCCTCGAAGATTTCGTCGGGAACACGCCGCTGGTGCAGCTGCAACGCCTGCCGGGCAAGACCACGAACGTCATCCTGGCCAAGCTGGAAGGCAACAATCCCGCCGGCTCGGTCAAGGACCGCCCGGCGCTTTTCATGATCAAACACGCCGAGGCGCGCGGCGAGATCAAACCCGGTGACACGCTGATCGAGGCCACGAGCGGCAACACCGGCATCGCGCTTGCCATGGCCGCGGCGATGCAGGGCTACCGCATGGTGCTGGTCATGCCGGAACATTTGAGCCTCGAGCGGCGCGCAATCATGAAGGCCTTCGGCGCCGAGCTGGTGCTGGTAACGCAGCAGCAAGGCATGGAAGGCGCGCGCGACCTGGCGGATAAAATGGAACGCGAAGGGAAGGGCAAGGTGTTGGATCAGTTTGCCAACCCGGACAATCCGCTCGCGCACTACGAAGGCACCGGCCCGGAAATCTGGCGCGACACAGAAGGCAAGGTCACGCACTTCGTCAGCTCCATGGGCACCACCGGCACCATCATGGGCGTGTCGAGATACTTGAAGGAAAAAAATTCGAAAATCCAGATCGTCGGCGTGCAGCCCGCCGAGGGATCGCAGATTCCCGGTATCCGCGCCTGGCCCAAGGAATATCTTCCCAAAATCTACGACGCCAAACGCGTGGACCGCGTCATGGAAGTCACGCAGAATGAAGCGGAAGAGATGACGCGCAGACTGGCGCGCGAGGAGGGCATCTTCTGCGGCATTTCCTCCGGCGGCGCCACGCTCGCGGCGCTGCGCCTGTCACAAGAACTGAAGAATGCCGTGATCGTCACCATCATCTGCGATCGCGGCGACCGCTATCTCTCGACCGGCGTATTTCCGGAATAAGCGATGAACATCCTGGCATTCGACATTGAAACCATTCCGGACGTCGAGACCGGCCGCAAGCTGCACGGACTGGACGGGCTGAGCGACAAGGACGTGGCGCAGGTCATGTTTGCCAAGCGCCGTGAACAAACCGGCGAATCCGATTTTCTGCGCCACCACCTGCACCGCGTCGCGGCGATCTCGGCGGTACTGCGTACCGGCGACAGCCTGCGTGTGTGGTCGCTGGGTGAACCGGATTCGAGCGAGGCCGATCTGATCCGGCGTTTTTTCGACGGCATCGAGAAATACACCCCGACCCTGGTCAGCTGGAACGGCGGCGGCTTCGATCTGCCGGTGTTGCACTATCGCTCCCTCAAACACGGCGTGGCGGCGCCGCGCTACTGGGACACCGGCGACGACGATCGCGACTTCAAATGGAACAATTACCTAAGCCGCTACCACGCGCGCCACACCGACCTGATGGATGTATTGTCCGGCTATCAGCCGCGCGCCACGGCGCCGCTCGACGAAATCGCGCAACTGCTCGGGTTTCCGGGCAAGCTCGGCCGGCACGGGAGCGAGGTCTGGGGCCAGTTCCAGGCGGGCAAGATCGGAGAGATCCGCGACTATTGCGAAACCGACGCACTCAATACTTATCTTATATATCTGCGCTTCGAACTGATACGCGGCAACCTCGATGAGTCCGGCTGGAAACGCGAAACCGATCTGGTGCGCAAAACCTTGCGCGACGCCGACAAACCCCATTTCAACGCCTTCCTCGATGCCTGGAAGTAAATGGACCGTTCTTTCACGACATGCCCAATGACTAGAAGCCATATCAAAAATGGATGCAGGGTGGGCATCGCCCACCATCCGTCAACAATCGAAGCGATTCATGGTGGGCAATGCCCACCCTACAAATACTTCTGATGCGCAGCAACGTTTCCGAGACCGCAGCAAACATCACGCACGCTGTTTCGCAGGCGATGGCCACGGCCGCGGTGGAATCCCTGGGCTACGACGGCCGCGGCGTCGCGCGCGTGGATGGCAAAACCACCTTCATCGAGGGCGCGCTGCCGGGTGAGCGGGTACGGTTCCGCTATGTCAGCAAGCATAAGAATTTCGATACCGGTGCACTGATCGAACTGCTGGAGGCCAGCCCGAACCGCGTGACGCCGCCATGCCCGCATTTCGGCACCTGCGGCGGTTGCGACTTGCAGCACCTGCGTCCGGAGATCCAGATCCAGGCCAAACAGCGGATTCTAGCGGAACAATTCGCGCGCATCGGCAAGGTGGAGCCGGAGACCTGGCTCGAGCCCATCGCGGGGCCCGCCCTGGGCTATCGGCGGCGCGCGCGGCTGGGCGCACGGCTCGTGCCCGAGCGGGGCGGGATGCAAATCGGATTCCGCGAGCGGCGCAAAAATTTTCTCGCCAATCTGGACACCTGCCTGGTGCTGGAACCCAAAATCGCCGGGCTCCTGCCCGAGCTACGCACCCTGGTCGGCGGTCTTTCCTGCGCCCATCGTATTCCCCAGATCGAAGTGGCCTCGGGCGATAATGCTTCCGCGCTGGTGTTCCGGCATCTGCTCCCGTTGGTGGAGCGTGACGAGGAGCTCCTGCGAGATTTTGGCAAGCGGCACGATATTCAAATATATCTTCAAGCGCATGGTCCGGATTCCAGCGTGGCGCTCTGGCCGGATGAACCGGAGGAACTTTATTACCGTCTTTCCGAATTCAATGTGGAAATTCGTTTCCAGCCGACGGACTTCGTGCAGATCAACAGCACCGTCAATCAGAAGATGGTCAGCCAGGCGGTCAGGCTGCTGGAGCTCAAGGGCGATGAACAGGTGCTGGATCTTTTCTGCGGGCTCGGCAACTTCACGTTGCCGCTGGCGCGACACGCCGGACGCGTGCTGGGTGTGGAGGCAGATACGACATTGATTGAAGGCGCCAGGCGCAATGCGCGGCTGAACGACATAACCAATGCCGAATTCATGGTGGCCAATCTTTACCTGGAAGGCGGCCCGGTGCCGTGGACGGATTTCCGTGCCGACCGCTTGCTGCTCGATCCGCCGCGCGGCGGGGCCATCGAGGCCATCAAGCGCCTTATCGCACCGCTGCCGTCACGGATTGTCTACGTGTCCTGTCACCCCGCGACACTGGCGCGCGACAGCGATTATCTCGTGCACGCGCTCGGCTACCGTCTGGCCGCCGCCGGCGCGATGGACATGTTTCCCCAAACCAGCCATGTGGAATCCATGGCGCTTTTTGTCCGACCCTGATCATGACCATGCCGCAACCGGTGATCGAAATTGACGTTCCCGCCCAGTCCCTGATTCTGAAGGACGCCCAGGGACGGATACTCATGCAAACCCGGGTTTCCACGGCACGCAACGGTGTAGGTGAGGAGAACGGGAGCGAAAAGACCCCGCGCGGTGCGCACTACATCCGCGCCAGGATCGGCGCCGGCCTGCCGGCTGACGCAGTGCTGGTATCGCGCCGACCGACCGGCGAAATCTACTCGCCGCCGTTGCGCGCGGCCTTCCCCAACCGCGACTGGATTCTCACCCGCATTCTCTGGCTCTGCGGCCTGGAGCCGGGCAACAACCGCCTGGGCAAGGTGGACACCATGCGCCGCTACATATATATACACGGCTGTCCGGACGAGGACCCCATGGGTGTGCCCGGTTCGCGTGGCTGCATCAAGATGCGCAACAGCGAAATCATCGAACTCTTCGACCGCGTCGCCCCCGGCACGCGCGTGATCATCAAGGGCTAGCAGAATGTTCAAAAAAGGTTCGTCACACCGGCGAAAGCCGGTGTCCAGGAAAATAGAGTCATTAATACACTGGATTCCGGCTTACGCCGGAATGACGGCGTGTATGTCGCTAAGTTTTTCGGTTTCCTCATAGCCATGTCCCTCGGCCCGGTCATGCTGGACCTCAAAGGTCTGGAGCTGCTCCCGGAAGAGCTCGAGCGGCTCAGGCACCCACTGGTCGGCGGCGTGATCCTGTTTTCACGCAATTACCAATCCCCGGAACAGGTCGAAACCCTGGTGCGGGAAATCCACGGCCTGCGCACGCCGCGGCTGCTGGTGGCGGTAGACCACGAAGGCGGGCGGGTGCAGCGCTTCCGCGACGGCTTTACCGGCCTGCCGGCGATCCGGCATCTGGGCCATATCTACGACGAGAATCCCAGGCGCGCCTTGCGCCTGGCGGAAACCAGCGGCTGGCTTATGGCCACGGAATTGCGCGCGGTGGACGTGGATTTCAGCTTTGCGCCGGTGCTCGACCTCGACCGCGGCGTCAGCCAGGTCATCGGCGACCGGGCGTTTCATTCCCGCCCTGAGGCGGTGGCCGATCTGGCCCATGCCTATATGCGCGGAATGCACCAGGCAGGCATGGCCGCCACCGGCAAGCATTTCCCCGGGCATGGGGCGGTGGAGGCCGACTCTCATGTGGCCCTGCCGGTAGACGATCGTCTGCTCGTCGACATCATGGCCGAAGACGTGGTGCCCTTTGAGCGCATGATTCATTACGGCCTTGAGGGCATCATGCCAGCGCACGTGATTTTCACCTGCGTGGACGCCCAACCCGCCGGTTTTTCCCGCACCTGGATCAGGAAGATTTTGCGCGGTCAGCTTGAATTCCAGGGCGTCGTCTTCAGCGATGACCTGTCCATGGAGGGTGCCAAAGGGGCGGGTGACGTCGTGGCGCGGGCAAAACTGGCGCTTTCCGCCGGTTGCGACATGGTGCTGGTCTGCAACGATCCGGCGGCGGCCGATCAGGTACTGACGGGATTGGGCACCTACGACGATCCGGTGTCACATTTGCGCCTGGTGCGCATGCACGGACGGGAAAATCCGACGCGCGAACTACTGGCGCAGGATCAAGCGTATCGCGACGCGGTGCGCGCCGTCTCCGCCATCGCGTGAGCGCAAAAAAATATTGATTCGCGTCAGGGATGACCGATAATAAGCGGTAGGTTATTACTGTTTTCTGCTGGGGGTATTAGGAATTGGATCTGTTTCGTGCGCTTAAAAAGCTGAGGCTTGAGAGCTTCAACAATCTCACCAAAACGCTGAGCTTCAACATCTACGACATCTGCTACGCCCCCAGTGAACAGGCGCAGAAGGAATACCTTGCGTACATCGACGAGGCCTATAACGCCGAGCGCCTGACCGCCATCCTGTCGGAGGTGGCCAGCATCATCGGTGCCAACGTGCTCAACATCGCGCATCAGGACTACGACCCGCAGGGCGCGAGCGTCACCATGCTCATCTCCGAACTGCCGATACAGGAAGAACCGCTCAACCCCGAAGCCCCCGGCCCGCTGCCGGACGCGGCGCATAACCGTCAGACTCGCAGCGTGCAGGCCAGCCTGGCGCTCGATGCCGAGAGACCGGTCAAGGAGTCCGTGGTGGCGCATCTCGACAAGAGCCACATCACGGTGCATACCTATCCGGAATCGCATCCGGACAACGGCATCGCCACGTTCCGTGCCGACATCGACGTGTCCACCTGCGGCAAGATTTCACCGCTGCGCGCATTGAACTACCTGCTCCACAGCTTCGAATCTGATATCGTGATTATTGACTACCGGGTGAGGGGCTTTACTCGTGACGTCAAGGGCACCAAGCATTACATCGACCACAAGATCAACTCGGTCCAGAACTTTGTCGACAAGAATACGCTAAGCCGTTATCAGGCCATGGACGTGAACGTCTACCAGGAAAACATCTTCCATACCAAGATGATGCTGAAGGACTCCAAGCTGGATAACTACCTCTTCGGCGTAAAAGAAGCGGAACTGTCGCCGCAGGACAACAAGATTGTCACGCAGCGCCTCACGCACGAGATGGCCGAGATCTTCTACGGCACCAACATGGTGCGCATGAACTGAGCGCTCGATACCGGGTCGCTCCTCACACTTTTCCCTTAAATGTAGGTTGGGCTGAACGCAGTGAAGCCCAACACGCTCACGCATATTTATTTGTTGGGCTTCGCAAGCCTCAGCCCAACCTACGCAAACTCGATGTCGTCATTCCTGTAGGGTGGGCATCGCCCACCGTAGGTAACCGATTACAGTCCGATGGCGGGCAGTGCCCGCCCTACATCACTTAAATAACAAGGCCGCCCATTGGGCGGCTTTTCCATTTCTGTCGTTCCCGCGAAAGCGGGGACCCAGAGCTGTTATAGTTGCAGAACCCATATGCCCGAATTCAATCCACACTGCCTGGCCTGCCCACGGCTGGCGAGCCATCTGTCCAATATCCGCGACATGTATCCGCGTTATTTCGCGCGGCCCGTGCCGCCGTTCGGCGACCCGAAGGCGCGGCTGCTGGTCGTCGGGCTGGCGCCCGGCATGCACGGGGCGAATCGCACCGGACGTCCGTTCACCGGCGACCACGCCGGTATCCTTTTATATGAAACATTGCACCGGCATGGCTTCGCCGATCGTCCGGTGTCGGAATCGGCGCGCGACGGCCTGACACTGAAAAACTGCCGTATCACCAATGCCGTCAAATGCCTGCCGCCGGGCAACAAGCCGTTGCCGGCGGAAATCGCCACCTGCAATCTTTATCTTCAGACCGAGCTCGCGAAACTTCCGCATGGATGCGTGTTGCTCGCGCTCGGCACGGTCGCGCATGACGCCGTGCTCAAGGCGTTCAAGCTGAAGCGCAAAGAATACAAATTCGCGCACGGACATCATCATTCGCTGCCGAACGGCTTGCAGTTGCTGGATTCGTATCATTGCAGCCGCTATAACACCCAGACCAAACGCCTGACGGCGGAGATGTTTGACAAGATTCTCCATCAAGCCAGCAAACTTCTTGGATGAAGCAAAGTTTTTGTCACTCCGGCGAAAGCCGGAGTCCAGGATATTAGCGTCTATAAAACCATATAGATTCTGGATACCGGCTTCCGCCGGTATGACGACAAAAGTTTGGGGTAATTTTTAAGATTTGTATGGTCCTGTTAGAGTTGCTTAATCCATGCCCGTCGAACATCCCAAAGCATTAATAATGTCTTTGCCGCCCAAGCCCGGCATCTACCGCATGCTGGGCGCGAAGGGCGAGGTGCTGTACGTCGGCAAGGCGCGCAACTTGCGCAAGCGGGTGCAGAGTTATTTCCGCGCCAGCGGTCTCGCGGCGCGCGTGATGCTGCTGATGCATCAGGCGCAGAATATCGAGATCACCGTCACACACACTGAAACCGAAGCGCTGCTGCTTGAAAACAACCTCATCAAGACGCTGCTCCCGCGCTTCAATATCCTGCTGCGCGACGACAAGAGCTACCCGTACATTTTCATCTCGGACGGCCAGGAATTTCCGCGGATTGGTTTTCATCGCGGCGCTAAGCGCGAGAAGGGGCGCTACTTCGGCCCCTATCCCTCGTCCTACGGCGTGCGCGAGACGCTCAACCTGCTGCAGAAGATCTTCCGCGTGCGCCAGTGCCACGACAGCTTCTTTCGCAACCGCTCGCGCCCGTGCCTGCAATACCAGATCAAACGTTGCTCCGGCCCCTGCGTCGGCCTGATCGAACCCGAGCGTTACACCGCCGACGTGCAGCAGGCGGTGATGTTCATGGAGGGCAAAAGCCAGAGCCTGGTGCGCGAAAGCATCAAGCAAATGGAACAGGCCTCGGACAAACAGGATTTCGAGACGGCGGCGCTATTTCGCGACCGCATCGCCATGCTCAAGCGCATCCAGGAAAAGCAGTACATCACGGGGGAGGGTGGCGACGCCGACGTCATGGCCATCGCCGCCACGCCGGAGGCCGCCTGCATCGTTGTTACCTGGATCCGCGGCGGGCAGAACCTCGGCAGCAAGTCGTTCTTCCCGCGCATGGGCGCGGAATCCACACCCTGGGAAATGCTGGACGCGTTCCTGTCGCAATATTACCTGTCCGGCCGCACCATCCCGGCGCGCATATACCTGAGCGAGGCCATCGTCGACCGCGCGCTGCTCCAACGCGCCTTCAGCGAACACGCCGGCAAGAAAATCGCCCTCACCGTCAACCCGCGTGGCGCGCCGCGTCGCTGGATGCAAATGGCCAAGTTCAACGCCGCCGATGCGCTGCGCCGCCACCTCGCCGGCAAGATCAACATGCAAGGCCGTTTCGAGACGCTGCGCGATGCACTCAAGCTCGAATCCACCCCCGAACGCATCGAGTGTTTCGATATCAGCCACACCATGGGCGAGGCGGCGGTGGCTTCCTGCGTCGTATTCGACGTCAACGGCCCGGTCAAAACGGATTACCGCCGTTTCAATATCGCCGGCATCGAGCCGGGCGACGATTACGGCGCCATGACCCAGGCCCTGACCCGGCGCTATCGCAGGGTGAAGGAGGGCGAGGGCAGGCTACCGGACCTGCTGCTCATCGATGGCGGCAAGGGACAACTGTCCGCCGCCGAGGCGGTGCTGCAGGAACTGCAGCTGGAAGACATGAAACTTGTTGCCGTCGCCAAGGGACGCGAACGCAAGCCGGGCAAGGAGCAACTTTTCTTGTCCGGCTCCCGGCGGCCCACTATACTGCCCGCAGATTCCTCCGGATTACACTTGATTCAACAGGTGCGGGACGAGGCGCATCGCTTTGCCATTGCGGGACACCGGCAGCGCCGCGGGCGGGCACGCACCACATCGACGATCGAACGGATTCCGGGCATCGGCGGCAAGCGCCGCCAGGCTTTACTCAAGAATTTCGGTGGCCTGCGGGAGGTCGCGTGCGCGGGGGTAGAGGACTTGACGCGGGTGCCGGGCATCAGCCAGGAACTGGCACAGAAAATTTATGACGCCTTTCACGGCGAGGAATGATTATTATTGCTCACCGTCTTAGCTTAAGAACAATATTGCCGGGTCAATAACCATGCTGTTCAATACCCCAAATCTGCTGACGTTCCTGCGCATCGCCCTGATTCCGGCGTTTATCGTGGCTTATTACCTCGCCAAACCGTGGGCGCACGCGCTCGCCACCGGACTTTTCATTCTGGCGGCGCTCACCGACTGGCTGGACGGCTACCTCGCGCGCCGGTTGGAACAGACGTCCCCCTTCGGGGCGTTTCTCGACCCGGTAGCCGACAAGCTGATGATCGCCGCGGCCCTGGTACTGCTGGTGGCCGACCCCTATGTGCAAGTCCATGTCCTGGATACACGCCTGTTCTCCGTGGTGGTCCTCGTCATTCTGGGCCGGGAAATTGCCGTCTCGGCCCTGCGTGAATGGATGTCCGAGGTAGGAAAACGCTCGCATGTGGCCGTGTCCGTCATTGGCAAGGCCAAAACCTCCGCCCAGATGATCGCCATCCCGTTTCTGCTGTGGCGCGACCCGTTCTGGGATCTGCCTGTCTTCCAGCTTGGGGAGATACTGCTTTACTCGGCCGCCGCGCTGACCTTGTGGTCCATGTTCAGCTATCTCAAGGCCGCGTGGCCAAACCTGATCGCTCCGCGTCAAATCAAGTAAAACTTTTCCAAATGAATTCAGAGTGATTCTGAATTTCGTTCAATGGAATTATGAATAAAAAATACTCTCTTTTCTTCAGGTAGAGGGACTGGGTGGGCGTGAGCAGATGTAGCCCAGATGGAGCGCAGCGCAATCCGGGACAAACACGAATCCCGGGTTTCGGCCCCTTCGGGCTTTCACCCGGGCTACAATTTATGGCTCAACGCGGATTCGTGTGGGTGATTTTTGACCATTTTACAGGACCAGCAGCATGCACGTCAGTATCTTGAGCCGCAGGTATTCTTCACCGCGCGGCCCGCGTGCCCCCGGCCACAGCCATTGCAGACGGTTTTTTCGCGCCATTTTAAGGGTGATGACGCGGGCCCTAGGATCACCGAAGACGTCGCGTACCGTGGGGTCGGGCCGGAAACAGGGGAAGGCATACGTGTCCCACAGCCAGCGTTTAGGTTTGAAAGTGGGCACGCAAGATCATGCCAAATCTCCGCCGCCCGTCAACGGTGTTTTGTATCGGTAATTACAGGGATTGGCCACACTTCAGGCCCTGTTTTTACCCACACGAATCCGCGTTGACCCCAATTCAATTTATTTTGTTCGACGCGCTCAGCAACCCTACAAAACCTCGTCTTGGGCGCCGAGGCGAGGTTTTGTAGGGTGCCCAAAAGCGAAGCGTTGCGCACCGTCAGCTTGTTCGGTGCGCTTCGCTAATGCTCAGCACACCCTGCGAAACTCATCCTCTGTCGCTCGCTTTCCTGGCCGATCCTGCGCCAAGCCCCTAAACTACAAGGAAATATCCTACTCTTGCTTGACAGACACGCGCCGGTCTTTACAATGCCATTCCTCTGCGGGAATAGCTCAGTTGGTAGAGCGTAACCTTGCCAAGGTTAAGGTCGCGAGTTCGAACCTCGTTTCCCGCTCCAGATCGCAAGGGGAGGCCATCGTCCTTCCCTTTTTTTATCAGGTTACGGCTGGGTAGCAGAGTGGTTATGCAGCGGCCTGCAAAGCCGTGTACGCCGGTTCGAATCCGACCCCAGCCTCCATTTTCCTTCAGATCATTACTATAACTACAGACATTCCCTATATAATCGCCACGCCTTCCCGAATGCCCGGGTGGCGAAATTGGTATACGCAAGGGACTTAAGTCATTGAGCACCCAGGCGGGAAACCCCTGGCGTGAATGGAGTCAAATTCGGGGAAATCTCAGCGCGTCATGGCGGAGGCCACCCCGAGCTAAGCCCGGCCGCCGTCCGTCCGGGAAAGTGTAGAGACTTGACGGCTCCTGCCTACCGCGCCTCCCGGCGTCACGGCAAAGGTAAAGTCCAGACCCCAAAGGCGCCTCCGGCGCGGCGGCGAAAGCCGTAGCGGGTACGAAAATCCCTTGGTGGCAACACCGTGCCGGTTCGAGTCCGGCCCCGGGCACCATTCCCAGCAGTGCGCTTCGCGCGCTGCATAAAACCTTCGATAAACCCCTACCTCTAGGGCAACCAATCTGGAAAGGGGCTCTATAATCTGGCCCAGTTTGCGAAACCTTCCAGGCACGAAAAATGAATAACCAACGGAATGATCTGGGCGAAGTTGTTCTCTACAAAACAGAAAACGGCAAAGCCGCCCTCGACGTACGGCTTGCTGGGGAAACCGTGTGGCTGACCCAGACACAAATGGCCGCGCTCTTTGAGCGCGATCAATCGGTAATTTCGCGGCACATTAACAACGTATTCAAGGAAAAAGAGTTGGGCCAGAAAAGCAATATGCAAAAAATGCATATTGCAAAATCCGACAAGCCAGTGGTGTTTTACAGCTTGGATATGATTATATCGGTTGGTTACCGGGTAAATTCCAAGCGCGGCACCCAGTTCCGCATCTGGGCCACCCAGACTCTCAAAGACCATTTAGTCCGCGGCTATACCCTCAACGAACGCCGCCTGCGGGAGCGGGGCATCGAGATGGAGCAGGCGGTTCAACTGTTGTCCCGCACGCTAACCCGGCACAATCTCGTAAAAGAAGAAGGCCGTGGCGTACTGGAGGTCATTACCCATTACGCCAAGACCTGGCTCCTGCTCAAGGAGTACGACGAAAACACGCTGAGCATTCCCGGGCGCCGCCAGCCCGCGCGCGTCGCCATCGACTACGCACGGGCGCGAGAAAACATAAATATGCTCAAGGCGCGACTGGTGGAGAAGGGCGAAGCCTCGGGCCTCTTTGGCCAGGAACGCACCGAGCAGCTCGTCGGCATCCTCGGCGCCATCGAACAAACCTTCGGCGGCGATCCGCTCTATCCCAGCATCGAGGAAAAAGCGGCGCATCTGCTTTATTTTGTCATCAAAGACCATCCCTTCGCCGACGGCAACAAGCGCATCGGCTCGTTCCTGTTCATCCTGTTTCTACGCGAGAACGGCTATCTCGAAGACGCGAATGGCGTACCGAAAATCAACGACAATGCCCTCGTGGCCCTGGCGCTGCTCACCGCCGAGAGCGAACCGCGCAACAAGGAATTGATGATTCGGCTCATCATGAATTTGCTTGTAGAGAAACAGCCATGAACGAGGAATTACCCGAGCAGATTGACGCGGAATTACAAAGCGAATTGGGAGATGACGACGATGAAACCTGATACACGCGTTGCTATCGTGACTGTCTCATACGATGTCGAAGAAACCGACCTGCCCTTCGGTAAACGTTGGGGGCAACAACGCATTACCCTGACGGCTGAACACCTGGAAGCCCTACGAACCGGCCAATTGCTGGCGCTGGATGTGCTGGACGAATACGTGGTGCTTGTGGGGCTGGACAAGTCCGAAGGCCGCGAAAAGCGTCCGTAGTTGAGCGACAGGAAGCTTCGTCGGCTCAGGGAAGAGGGCCGCCCTTGAAGACGGTTCTGGATGCGTTTGCATGTCATCTCCGCGTCAGCGGGGGGGATTGATTAAGGTTCCCGCTCTCTTTGTAAGTCTCGTTACAAAGCCTCCTACGCTTTGAAACAATATGCTGCTTTTCTTTCAAAGCGTTCTGAGCTTTGAAAGCTGCCTTTGCAGATGAGATAGCAGAATTTCATGGCGGCAACCGCGCGCTTCTGGCGGATTATGCGCAGTCTGATCAAAGACAGCGCATATCGAGCCTTCGTCGTCTCGACCCCTACATCGAAGGCCGCACGCGACGTGAGCGACGATACAATCGAATCTGGCTTGACAGTCAAATCCTTCATAGTATGATTTATTCATACCAGCATATGAGGTGCCCCGTGAGTTCCGCCGTCAAGAAGACTATTTCCCTTCCCCCCGATCTAGCCAAAGAAGCTGAAGAAATGGCGCGTGCGGAAGGTAAAACGCTGAGTGCCGTGGTTCAAGATGCACTTCGGGCCACGCGTGCGGTTCGTCTCAGGACCGAGTTGCATGGCATCCAGGGTTATTGGAGCCGCAAAGCCAAGGCTAAAGGGCTTCTCACCGAGAAAGACCTGGAACGCTACCTTCGTAAGTGAGAGCGGTATTCGACACCAACATATTCATTTCCGCGTTTGCCATTCCTGGCGGCCGGGCCGATGCCGCCATCCTCAAGGCAGCCGAAGGCGCAGTGCATCTGGTTATTTCCCGACCCATCATCCTTGAAGTACTCGATGTTCTAGCGCGGAAATTTGACCGGAATCCTGAAGAACTGGCGCGCGTTGCGGTATATTTGTCAGAGCTTGCCGAGATTGTAGCGCCCCGGAGTCGGCTGAAAGTATTGCGCGACGAACCAGATAATCGAATTCTTGAGTGCGCAATTACGGGCAAGGCTGACGCCATCGTGACCGGAGATCAAGCCATGCTGCAATTGGGTGAATATCGGGGAATCCGCATCCTATCGTTAAAGGATTTTCTGGACGCGGGCTAAGCCCCCATCTCCTCCGGCACCACCTCCAGCACCATCCTCTTAAAGCTTGTCACCCCCGCGAAGGCGGGGGTCCAGGTTTTACATGTAGATTCTCACCTTGCCGTTGATTCCATCTCCTCCGGCACCACCTCCAACACCATCCTCCGCGTCCTCCGCAACAACTCAATCCGCACCGCCTCCCCAAACGGCGATTCCGAAAGCCCCCGATGCAAATCATCCACATACTGCACCGCCAGCCCGTTCAACGCGAGAATGAGATCCCCAACACGCACGCCGGCGCGGTAGGCCGGGCCGTTCCGCTCCGCCGACATCACCTCCACCGCGCGCTCCGCCGGCAGATCGAGCGCGCGCACCAGCCGCCGTTCCACCGGTGAGCGCTTTGAAGAACTATTTAGAAGGCAGGCAGCTTATTTTCGAAATACCACAATTTTGAAAATAAGAACTCAGCTTGTTTTCGAGCCCGAAAATAAGGAAGCGGGTGCATTCGAAGGTTTATTCCGGTTTTTGAATAACCAGTTCTCCTTGTCAAATCGGCGTGAAAATAAACCTTCTACTTGCCGTCATCCCGGCAAAGCCTGTTCCCGTATGTTTTAGGCGGGGAGTGTAGGCCGGGATCAGGAGCGGGTTTGAAAGCGGGCTTTCCGAGCCCCCAAAGCTTTTAAAATTTCATGGATAATTCTTTCAAAGCTCCTTTCCCCCCTCCGATAGGGGTCCGATTTGCCCGCCGCTCACCTATGGCATAATATGCCATATATGGCGGTGCGCGCTACGTTGCTATTGCAAGAGAAGCTGGAGATGCCGGACGGCGCGATCGTTGAGATCATCGTCTGGCGGCTGTCCCGCCAGACAGCGGACCGGCCACACGGTTTCAAGTATCGGCTCTACTTTGGGCGTGGTGGAAAATGCCTGGTGCGATACGACAACGAAGCAGGGAAGGGCGATCATCGGCATGTTGGCGGACGGGAACAACCCTATCGTTTCGTGTCTGTGCGCCGGTTGCGCGAGGATTTTTGGAAGGACGTCATGAGACTCGGAGGTTACGATGCGTCGAAAGAAAAAACTTAGCGTAGGTATCGGGACGATTAAGGAATCGCTCGACCGCTTTGAATCGGTATGGAAGCGCGCCGCACGCGGCGAACGCATTACGCCGGAATACCGGCTGACGTTTTCGAGCCTGCTGCAACTGCTCAAGGAATTGACGCCGGCGCGCTGGGCGCTGCTCGAAGCATTGCGCGCGGAAGGCAAGATGTCGATCTACGCACTCGCCAAGCATCTCGGACGCGATTACAAGAACGTCCATACCGACGTTTCCCGGTTGATGGAACTCGACCTCATCGAAAAAGCCAAGGACGACCGGGTATTCGTTCCGTGGAATGTGATCGCTGCTGAGCTGAGGCTGGCGGCATAGCCGGTTCGAGTCTTCCGGGCTACTTCCCGTAGGGCGCGTGCCACGCGCTGGTCGATTGATCGGCGCGCAATGCGCGCCCTACATTAAGGTTGATGTAGGGTGAGGCGGGGTCTTCGTGAACATACTTAACGTATGTTCACGCCGCCGAACGGGTGCAACGGGTTTTGTTGCACCCAGGGCCGGAATGTTAGGCGATTTTCGCCGTAACCCGCCGAATGAACGCGGTGGGGACAGCGTGGCCCGTTGTTTCACAGTCGTTGGGGTTCAGTACATTCACCCCAACCTTGTATGTTTAAACCACTCTCTGATTCAGGAGCAATTCAAG
>ERZ1292633.1312-Hain-H41-02um-R1-1312-length-27031-cov-10_pt1 | contig 27031 bp, 26 predicted proteins | sample MGYA00564406_ERZ1292633 | MGnify/ENA primary metagenome ERZ1292633 (study PRJEB36523, sample SAMEA6512639) | groundwater metagenome | collected 2019-01-08 | study: AquaDiva: Metagenomics assemblies of 32 groundwater samples | reverse complement strand
ATCAATCACAAACCATAAAATACCTAGCCTCTAATTGCGGGGACGATGGGGTTTGGTTGGTGGTAATATAGTGCTCCTAGAACCCCAATCGTACAAAATATAAATAATTCAAAAATAAGGATTACAGTAATGATTGTATAAATTGATGAACCAAAACTAAGCATAATTATACAGACTATTATTCGACTAAGAGTCGATTTCGAGATAAAACGAAAAAGAAAAAACGAAAGCCATTGTAATAATATATTTTTAATTAAAAAACTTATCAGAAGTAATATAATAACAGTAATAGAGTAATACAAAAAGATAATAATATCGTTATGTAATGCAAAAGTAAATTTCAAATTTAACCCATTTTTAGTATCATGCCAATCTTGAATTACTTGTACGAATTCAAAACGAGTATATTCAATAACTGAAAAACTAAAAAAAAGATATAGGTATAATAAGAAAACTACGAGACGAAACAAATAACTTTTATAAGGTGTAAACAAAAAAAATAATAAATAAGGAAAACTAAATAAAAGTACAAAAATACTATATAGAAGAATTAAAAGTATCGAATAATCGACACTACTTGTTTCATATTCATACCCTAAAAATTCGTATGAACCAAAAATATATGAAATTAAATAAAAAAAATTATACCAAACCCCAAATATGATCCCAAAATAAACATAGTAATGCGACCAAAACAACATTGTTTAACGATATGACTTATTAAATTATTCTAGTAACCACACTAACGTTTAATACACCTATATAAACAAAAAAGTTGGACAAGGTTAGATTCGAACTAACGATTCCAAAAAAGAATGTCCGTTTTCAAAACGGGTGCTTTAAACCAGACTCAGCCACTTGTCCTATCTATAATATACTAGTTCTTTTATTTTTTTATAAACGGCGTCTTGCAGCACGTTTCGTACCATTGTGAGAATAGCGCGTATTATCAGTTAAATTTAACAAAAAAATACGTGGTTTCTTAGATGTAATAAATTTTAATTTCCTTAAACCATTAAAAAAGCCCTTTCGCGCACCAAATCCGCCGCCCGATTTAATTATAAACGAACGAATTACTAATATATCACGTAATATTTTATAAAAATATAAACATAAATCTAATCCGGCAACATAGCCACGTTTTAATTTTTTTCGTTTCGCAAATTCCGGAAAAAATCCCATAGAGTAAATCTGACGTTGATGAGCAAAACGATTATCTAACACCAGGCGAATATTGTTATGATAAAAGCAAACCCGTGTTTCAAACCGATAGCGTTTCGGAGATAAGTTCCCAAACAAATATCTTTTTATCTTAAATTTTCGAATATGCGTTGGTTTTGAACCGTATAATTGCTTCTTTAAGTTACGAGTTGTAAAAATTGATGGTTTTATGTTATTACTAATATTACGTCGCTGCAACGTTTTTTTTAAACTTAAGTGTTGAATAACTGAACCATGTGGACGTTTACGAAAATAATAGCGTCGTTTCTCTTTCGATAAATTCTGTAAAAATTTTGATGTAAAGCGAAATTTATGATTTTTTGTTATATTTACATTAAAACGAAATTTTGGCTTAAAACCAAAAACTAAATTTGTTTTACGTAATCTCTTATAAGATTGAAAACGATAAGCGTTTATTTTTCCAAGTCTTGACGCTCTTTTAAAAGATCGAAATTTAACTCGAGCTCGAATTTTCCAATTTTTAAGTTTAGATTGGCTTATGATGAACCATAATTGCTGCGTATACGTATTGTTATAATTCTTAGTAAATCGATGTAATACCATTTTATAAAAATAGCAGTGTTATATTTAACATGCACGGCTTTAAAACGGGCCAAGTAGATTAAAGTGAGAAGAATGGGATTCGAACCCATGTAGAGAAATACTCAGTAGATTTACAATCTACCACCATTGCCACTCGGTCATCTTCTCGTATCGATAAATAAACAAAATTCTGCAAAAAGTTTTTACTTATAATAAATAAAAAATTCGGTTAATAAACTTTTCCAAAAATGCGTATCTTTAAGAATATACAATAAATACGCGTATGAATGTAACCCTAAAATTACAGTTGCAATTAAGGTTTTTAACTGGTGAAGATGACGAAACGAAAAACAAACCATATTCGTATTAATTAAATATAATCCAAATTGTAACGCTTGTGATACTGTATTCTGAAATTGAACATTTCCAATAGGTAAGCGTAAAAATTTCGCTACTTGTAAATTAACTAATTTGGTAACGCTTTTAGATGTTAATAAAAAAATTGATAGTTTGACCATTTTAAATTTTAAAACAAAACTTCTATGGCGAAATTGGTAAACGCGACAAATTCAAAATTTGTTTTGTTAACGCAAAGTGTTGGTTCGAGTCCAACTAGAAGTAAAAAATGAGCGCATTGGGATTTGAACCCAAGACCAATAAATTAAAAGTCTACTGCTCTACCACTGAGCTATGCACCCAATTTGTGCGGAAGTGCTATTTTACCGAAATTTTGTTAAAAAAATCAGCAAAATAGATATATTGATAGACCCGATATAATAAATTAATCGTGCCATATAGAGACATACCAGATATAGTTGTTTTTTTTAGGCCAAATGAAAAATACGAATAATCATTTCGAAGCACTTCAGTTTTGAAATTCCAGAAATAGATAAAACTATAAATACAAAATAAAAATATATAAAAATATATAAAAATCCAAAATAGTTGAGGAACGTATGAATAAATATCTAATTGAGGCATTTTTTGTAAATATATTAGACATGCCATTCCAAGCCACCTTGCTTCCACTCATAAACAAATCCGGCTCCAACTAATAACAAGAACGAAAAAAACGCGATGTAACCGTAACCAGTAGTTGCTACCGTACTAGCAAAGAACCATGGGTAAAAGAACAATAATTCCAGATCAAAAATAAGATATAGAATACCAATTAAATAAAAGTGAATATTAATTGGAATATGAGCTTCTCCAAAAGGTTCAAAACCACACTCATAACTACTTTTTTTTTCAACCGAATATGTTTCAATTGATAAACAATACGAAAGTAGTTGTAATACAGCTATTAGTAAGATTGCTAATAAACACATCAGAAACATAGAAAGATGAGTTTGAAAATAAGGTATATTTACGAAAAAACGTAAATTTCCAAAAATATGAACATAATTTTCAAATGCCCAATAATCACGGATTAAAAATATCATTTTAGTAAATATTAAGTGTTCATAAAAATTGTCGTACGTATACGGGCATGGAGGGTCAATTAAGTCACTTTCGGAAATTGTCAGGAAAACGTTGGACCATGTCGTTAACTGGAACTGTAGAAAAAATACAAACGAATCCATATTATTTAAAAATATTAAATCTAAATACTGGCAACTTTCTACACATTTATAAAGAAATATTACCAAATTATTTTTATAACACAATAGTTGGGCCATTGCAATTTAAATTTAATGAAGAACTAATGCTTCATTTAAATAAATACACGATAATGTGATAAATACATATGCTTGTAACATACCAATTAGTATTTCTAAAATGTTTATTAAACCAACAATAAGTAATGGAACAATAAATAAACTAGATTGAGATATAAAAATTAACCAAATAAAACTCGTAAGTATTTTTAAAAGCGTATGACCGGACATAATATTTGCAAATAAACGTATTGCTAAACTAAATAATCTAGCAGTAAATGAAATAATTTCAATCAAGATCAAAAAAGGACTTAACAAAAATGGTGCGCCGTTAGGCAAAAAAAGTGAAAAAAATTGTAATCCATGTGTTTTAAAACCTAAAAAACAGCTACTAAAAAAAGTTAAGAAAGATAAAAAAAACGTAACAGTAAAATGACTAGTTATAGCAAAGGAAAATGGAATCATTCCAATAATATTAAAAAGTAAAATAAATAAAAATAATGTGAAAATGTAAATAAAAAAAAAGATTTTCTTTGCCTGAAAATTTTCAAACAAAATAGTTTTTACAAACGCAAAGAACCCATTAAAAAAAATTCCAATCCACTGAAAAAAAACAGATGATGAAAAACAAAAAATAGAATAAAATAAGCCGATAAATACTATTAGCGATAGAATTAAGAAATTAAAGTTCGATGTTATGTAAACATAAATAGGAACCAAGTTTTGAATAGCGAACACTTCAATAATCGTAAATTGTTCTAGTGGATTTAGTTCAAGTAAAAACATGTAATTTATTTGTTAATAAAAAATAGCTAACGTATTTAATAGGAAATTTTGGAGCAATGTACAAAGACTATTTGGAAATAACCCAAACAATATTGTCGGAACTAACAAAATGCTTAAGTTAATTGTCTCTTCCAATGTTAAATCAACATAATATTGAATCTTATGATTCAATGCGCCAAAAGCAACGCGTGTATATAGCCATATACCAAAGCATGTCGTAAAAAATAACGGAAAACAACTAATAAGTAATATAAACAAATTCGTACCCGCTAAACCAACAATTATAAGGTATTCGCTAACGAAATTAAACGTACCAGGAAAACCTAAATTTGCAAGCGAAAACATAAAAAAGTAAATCGAAAAAAGTGGCATAAGTTGCGTTAATCCAGTTAAGGAACTTAATAAACGAATTTTATAACGATCATAAATAACTCCTACTAAAATAAATAAAGCGCTTGAGACAAATCCATGAGCTAACATTAATAATAATGCGCCATGTATGGCGGTAAGTTTCAACGTAAAAATGCCAAATAACCCGAAGTTCATATGAGCAATAGAAGAATAAGCTATAATTTTTTTTAAATCAATTTGCCGTAATGCAATCAATGCGGCATATAAGGCACCAATTAACGCAAATGCATTTACTAAAGGGCTATAATAAATTGTTCCGTACGGTAGCATTGGAAAAATAAAACGAAAAATCGCATATACACCAATTTTTAACAAAATGCCGGCTAGTAATACAGAGCCGGCCGTAGGCGCTTCAACATGAGCTTCTGGCAACCAGCCATGAACTGGAAACATCGGCACCTTAACAGCACATGCAATAAATAAACCAGGCCATAAAAATAGTTGCTCAATTTCTGAAAAAGTAGTTGTAACTAATGTGTAATAATTTAACGAAGCAGTTTTACTATATAAAAATAACAGTGTCGCAAGCATAAGCAATGAACCAACTAGTGTAAATAAAAAAAATAAGTAAGCAGCAACTATTTTTCGTCGGTTTGATCCCCAAAATCCAATTAGAAGAAACATTGGAATTAAAATGCTTTCAAAAAAAATATAAAATAATCCCAAATCCAATGTACTAAACAATAACGTTAGGAGAAGTTCCAAAAAAATAAAAAGTAAGATGATTTCTTTTATTTTCTTATAAATTCCATGAAAGATACATAACAAACAACATGGAGTTAATAATGTTGATAACATAACAAAAACTAACGAAAGTGCATCTAGACCGAAAATTAAAGGATACCCGTGAAACCACGTTAAAGAAAAAGTATATTGAAATTTTGATGTTAACGGATTAAAAAATATCCAAAAAAAAATTGAGTATAAAAAAACCCCAAAAGAACCACAAAGACTAATTACTTTTAATCTATTAATTTGATGGGCCGGTATACTAATCAATACAATCATAAAACTAATTTGTAATGCAAAAAATGCGGCTAAAATCATTTATGTTCTAATAATCCTAAATTGCACAACCAATTGTACTTAGCACACAACAAATTATAGCATAAAAAATATATTGTATGTTTAGTCAATAAATTATAGGATAAAAGTATATCTTTAATTTGATGCGGCGCAAAAATATCCCAATTTTTGGTTCGTTTATTTATACATAAAAACTGCGTTGTAAAAAATAAAGACGTATTTATTAATAAAAAAAATAAAAAAATATCTTTATACCAACGTAATTCGCGTTTAACAGTTGAATTAACGTATAATGCGTATTTACCCTTTCGTATTGCCGGATCTATATCCGGCAAATCTGTTTTTCTTAGTTTTTTAAAAAAAATTTCTTTTGGATAACATAAATATGTCCATTTTTGAATTCCTACAATAAAATCCTGACTTAAATTTATACTTATATAACTCGCTGTCTCATCCATTCCTAATCTCAATTCATGGCTAGATGTATACGGAATTCCTAAAATTGCTAAAAGTGTCGTCATTTTTTCTAAATCTAACTTTTGATTTTTTTCCAAAGAAAAAAAGGTATGCTTTGGTTTTATTTGACAAGGCTCAATTAATAAAACATATTGACCGAATATTTTTTTTTCGCGCTCAAGTTGTTCAGTCATTCGAAATTAAATTTAACGGTCAACTTCGCCAAAAACTATATCCTGTGTTCCTAAAATTGTAACAACATCGGCTAATAAATGATCCTTAACCATAAAATCAAGGCCTTGTAAATGTAAAAAACCAGGCGATTTTATTTTACATCTATATGGTTTAGACATACCGCGCGAAACTAGATAGACGCCAAATTCCCCTTTTGGGGCCTCGACACCTGAAAATACCTCACCAACCGGTACCGAAAAACCTTCACTATACAATTTGAAATGATGAATTAAGGCTTCCATTGAATTTTTTAATAAAAAACGTTTAGGCGGTATTATTTTTTGATTATCGCTACGTATTAAACCGGGTGGCATTTTATTTAAACATTGTTCTATAATTTTTAAACTCTGCCTCATTTCGTCAATACGCATCAAATAACGATCATAGCAATCGCCAGTCGAACCGAGCGGAATATTAAAGTTAATCTTTTCATAAACCTCGTATGGCAAATGTTTGCGCAAATCCCAGAAAACGCCTGTACTTCGAAGCATTACACCGCTAAACCCCCACGAAAGAGCTTGTTGTTTTGATACAACACCAACATTAATTAAACGGTGTTTCCAAACTCGATTACCGCTTAGTAATTCTTCAATCTCATCAAGTCGGCTTGAAAACATTGCACAAAATATGTAAATTTCGGTCAATAAATTGACAGGCAAATCTTGTGAAACGCCACCAACTTTGAAATATGTGGCATGCATACGCGCACCAGAAACCTTTTCATAAAATTCCATTAACTTTTCGCGTTCTTCAAAAGCCCATAGAAATGGCGTAAACGCTCCAACATCAATCGCATGTGTAGTAACGGCTAATAAATGATTTAGAATTCGTGTTAATTCACTAAACATAACGCGAATATATTGACTTCGTAATGGTACTGTCATTTTTAATAAATGTTCTACCGCTAAAACATATGCATGTTCCTGAGTCATCATTGAAACATAGTCTAATCGATCAAAATATGGCAGACCTTGTGCATAAGTTTTATATTCCAATAATTTTTCTGTACCACGATGCAATAAGCCTATATGCGGATCTGCTTTTACAACAATTTCTCCATTTAAATGGAGAATTAAACGTAAAACACCATGTGCAGACGGATGTTGCGGACCAAAATTCAATTTAAAATTTTTTATCTTTTTCATATATTTTTTTATTTCCAAGGATTGGCAATTTCATAAAATTTTCGCAAATCTTGAGCTAATGAAACCGGTTTTAAACCGACATATTTATAATTATCATGGTAATAAACTTCTATGAACCCAGTTAATGGAAAGTCTTTTCGTAGCGGATGACCTAAAAATCCATAATCAGTTAGGATACGACGTAAATCACTATGGTTAGCAAATAAAATGCCAAATAAATCCCAAAGTTCACGCTCTTGCCAACTAGTACTGCAATATAACTGTGTAATACTTTGTAATGGAGTTTTTTCATCAATATTTACAGAAAGGCGTAAACGATTTACGTTTTGAATACTTAATAAATTGTATATTATTTTAAAACGATATTTAGTTATAAAATTATCAATGCCGATAATATCAGAAATACTTTCATATTTAAAATATGTTAAATGTTTTAAATAATATAAAGTATTTTTCAGATGTGTGTGTGTAATATTAAGTTCTAACTCATAGTTCGTAATATACACATATTTTAATCCTTTTGAGAACGTTTTTAAAAGAAACAATAATTGCTTTATTATTAATGGCTGATATTTTAGGAGATATATGACAACGTTCATTTTTGTTTTAATAATATTTTCGTAAAACATTTTTTGGTGTGTTTCAAATCCAGATAGCTCAGTTGGTAGAGCAGAGGACTGAAAATCCTTGTGTCAGCAGTTCGATTCTGTTTCTGGATAAGCAAGTTTTTTGTTTGATAAGTAAACAGGATAGTTTAATTGGCTAAAATATCAAATTCATAATTTGAACGATATGGGTTCAACCCCCATTCCTGTTATTTTTATCTTTTATAATTCTTAAGTTGAAGTTTACGATGAAAAAGTTACATTTAAAATTAAGCGCAAAATCTATAGTAGTAAATATCGAGAGCTATTCGAAAAAATTAGTAAAGTTAAGTTTATCCTTTATTGGAACTAATTACCAAGCTATTCGGTGTATTCGTAAACAATTTTTTAGTGTATTAAAATCACCACATATTCATAAAAAAGCTCAAAATCAAATAGGACTATATCTTTATAAAACAGTATTGCACTATAATTTAACCCGTTTAACAAATAAACCGCTATTAGATGGGTTAAATGTACTCCATTTTTGTAAAAATGTACGAACTTCCTTTATATTAGCTAAAGCAGTAATATTTAAAACGTTTTTTTAATATTATGCACAACTATTCTTATTCTGGAGTATAGCCAAGAGGTAAGGCATCGGTTTTTGACATCGAGATACGAAGGTTCGATCCCTTCTACTCCAATCAGTTTTTATATAAATGCTACGATTATTAATATAACTAAACTAATTAAAAACGATTGCAATACTCGTAATATATAAATACGCATATCGCCACTTTGAGTATATTTCAAAAATGTTGAACTAATTTTATCAATTTTTGTATAGCTCCATATCGTATAATAATAATCTAAAAAACCTTTTTCAATTATTTGTAAAAGATAAAACGCTACTAAAAATGTATTATATATTAAAAATTCACAACACCAAAATTCAAAATATAATTTTTGCTCAACCCAAAAAAATGTTACTGGTTGTTTTATAATATATGCAAATTTAGAAGTGATTCGTGGCATACGTAGGTACTTTAATTTATGCGACCATTTTTGTTTTTTTACTTTCAACCAACAATAAAAAAATCCGCCAAGACTACAATATAATGGAATGGTTTCAAAGAAACCTAGCTCTAAATCAGCAAAACAAACTTCTGATAAGATTTTACTAGAGCTTGTATAAACAGATTGTTCAAAAATATCAAGCGTTCCAAATATAAAATAAAAAATTGATCCACTAAAAATACTTGCGAACACAAGCGTTAATAAACCTAATTCTAGTAGAATTGCTTGTGCTGTAAATTCAATTTTTTTTTTCAATGATTTATAAAAATATAAAACTTCTTGCACAAACGATTCGGACAGTAACTGTAAAAGTTGATTGCCAGTATAATAAGATGTTAAGAAGGCAGATGCTGATCCAAGTAAAAAAAAAATTACCGAATACGTATAAATTCCATCAAATTGGAAATTTGAATTTCCAATTTGATCTAAAATTAACTCTTTTGAATAAAAACCCGAAAACGCTGGAACACCAGCTAATGATAAACCTGCAATTATTTGATATAAAGCGTTTAATGGCAAAATAAATCCACTATTGGCCATATAACGAGAATCTTGAGCATTAGTTATTGCAATTAGTCGGCCCGCGGAAATAAATAATAGCGCTTTATAAAATGCGTGATTAAAAAGATGATATAAGCTGAGAGTAAATAGACCGGCACCGCAAGCAAAAAACATATATCCTAATTGACTACATGTTGAATAAGCGATACTTTTTTTCAAATCAGTGCTCATTGCACTCAAAATACCAGCAGCAAACGCAGTTGTTAAACCGAGTATCATTAGTCCTATTTTAGCGGCCGGGAATAGTTCGATTAATCCATGAAAGCGTAATAATAAAAATACTCCCGCTGTTACCATAGTAGCAGCATGTAAAAGCGCAGAAACAGGCGTTGGACCTTCCATTGCATCTGGTAACCAAAGATGAAGCGATAATTGGGCTGATTTTCCGATTGCAGCGATAATAACTAATCCACAGATAAGTGCAGCAATAGAAATATTAATATTTCCAATATTAATATGATATTGCATTAAAAAAGGTAAATTTTCCTTAATTAATCCAAAATCAGATGACCCGCAGTAGCTGATTAAAAGACCAATAGCAAACAATAAAGCAATATCACCAATTTTATTAAAAAGGACGGCCTTAATAGCACCTTTTAGAGAAGGTATTCGATTATACCAAAATCCAATTAACAAATATGACAGAATTCCAACACCTTCCCATCCAAAAAATAAAAGAGTTACATTTGCTGCAGAAACAAGAAATAACATGAAAAATGTAAATAGCGATAATAATGATAGAAAACGTATCAAGTGAGGGTCAGTTTCCAAATATTCAAATGAAAAAAAATGAACGACTGTTGAAATAGTCATTATAACGGTAGCCATTATTAATGTTAAAGGATCTATCACAAATTCAAACTTACATGAAATATCTCCAATTAACAACCAAGTATATAAATTTATATAATATGAAAATAATTTATTAGCTGACATAATGCTAATTAACAGAAACCAAGCTACAAATGTTCCTGTACAGAAAAAAAGTGTGGTTAATCTTTTTGCTCCACGTATTCCAAGAAAGCGTCCGGTTAGACCAAGTAAAATGCTATTTAGTAATGGACTGAGTAATATGCAGATGTAAAGAAAAGATACATTCATTTAATTATAAATACAAAAAGGATAACTAATAGAGTTAAAGTAGAATAATAATTTTAATTTTCAAATTTATTTCGAAAATTAGTAGTTCAACTAAAATCAATTACGATGTATTTTTTATTCATTAGTATAAAGGGGATATAACTCAGTGGTAGAGGATATGCTTTGCAAGCATAGAGTCATCGGTTCGAATCCGGTTATCTCCATCTTTCGTATTACACATTATTATAATGGCATTAAACAAAAAACGATATGGTGATTTAAAACTTCGACAGACGTTGTATACGCAAAAATTGTCGTTTATATTAAAAAAGACACTTCATCGGACTAGTCGTCTGTCTCAGTCTGGAAAGTATCTTTTGACTTCTAAAAAGCGTACTAGTTATTTTTATACGCAATATACACGTTATATTTTATTGAAAACATATGCAAATTTTGCGCGAGTCCGTAATTTTTGCGTATTTTCAGGTTTGAATAGAAGTGTTCTTGTAAAAGGATTAGGGATTTCGCGTATGTCAGTTAAATATTTTATTGAACGTCGTAGTCTGGTGGGCTTTCGAAAAATTAGTTGGTAATTGATAAAATATCAATGAAAATTTCAAATTCATTAAAAAAAGTTTTAGGTGCATTTAATCAATGTTATATTAATGGTTTTTCGTGTTTTGTATTTCCGTATTCTGCTGTTGTTTTAGAATTTTTATATTTTTTAAAAATTAACAAATTGGTTCAATTCTTAAAAATCTATAAAATAAAAAATTATTATTATATAAAAATAATGGTAAAATATTCGAACAGTTTAAATCCATTATTTTATTTTTATGCAACATCAAATGATATATATTTAACAACAAAAATGTTTAAGCGTTTTTTGAAAAAACGTCGTAGTACAATCTTTCCAATAGTATGCTGTAAAAGTATACAAGGATTTTGTTTCGTTAACTCCAAAAATTACAATGACCATAGTAAAAACAAAAACGGTAGATTATTTTGTATACTATTACCATACCGAAACAAAACGTAATGATACATACATTGACATACATTAAAAATAGTAAACAATTACTTTTATTTGTTAATAACTTAATAATCCAACAACGTTTTCAAATGAAGCGAACAATTAAGAGGCTTTATATGAATATTATTAATTTACCTGAACAAGAACTATCAACTATACAGTTACGAATTTTACAATTACTTTTAATTTATACAATAAAATTAAAAATTTATGGTACTGGCTATTTGGTATCATATGAGTCAGCCACAAATAGTGTTTGGTTTCAATTTGGTCAAAGTCATCAATTAGTTTATTTTGTGCCAAAAAATATTGATTTGACTGTAGCAATTGTTGGTAAAAAACAAAAAATCTTATGTCTCCGAAGTTCATCTAAATCTATTTTGGTTAGAATTTGCATGGCAATTAAACAAATTCAAAAATCTGATCGTTATCACGGCAAAGGGGTACGTTTTATACGCGAACGTATTAAATTACGTATAGGTAAAAAAAAATTTAATTAATGTAAATAGAAATATTTTTAATGGAAAAATGGCTGAGTGGTTTAAAGCATTGGCTTGCTAAGCCAACCTATTGGATTTATTAAAACGATAGCATGGGTTCGAATCCCATTTTTTCCATAAATTATATAAATAGCATTTTTCGATGACGCTATCTCAACGAATTAAAACACCTCGAAAACAAAAATATCATAAACCAAGAGTTGTGGTGCTAAATGGTCGACCACAACAAAAAGCAATTTGTATTAAAATTAGGATTATGAAGCCAAAAAAACCAAATTCAGCCCAACGAAAGGTGGCGCGTATCCGAATTGTTAAATCGGATAAAAAAATTACAGCTTCGATACCTGGACAAGGGCATAATTTACAACAATATTCCGCTGTTTTGATCCGAGGCGGCCGTGTTCGCGACTTACCTGGTATTCGATGTAAGATTATTCGGGGCGTTTTAGATGCCGCGCCGGTTGATAGTACTGTCCGAAAACAACGTCGGTCGAAATTTGGCATAAAAAAAAGACAAATTTAGCTTAGTAATTAAAACGTACGCAAAACAACTTCTATAACGTTAAAATACAATGTTTGGACTAATAGTATTAAAGTATTATCTTGTTTTCATAAAGCTATTAAAAGATTTTAGTAACATAAAACCGCAATTCGTTAGTTTTTTGATAGTATCGGTTTTTAAGTTAGATGCAACTTTTCGAGTAATGGATCGAACTTTGTTTATTAATGCTATAAAATTGTATCATACAACTCATTCCATTATTTTATTAGATTTTCAAATTGAAGCAAAAACAGTTTTTGAAAATATTTTTCGACTATTTGTTAATTCAATTTTGCAATGCGGTAAAGAAACAAAAGCCGTAGCTGTTATGTTTTCGCTTTTTTCATACATAAAAGAATGTGCCTCTAAAATTCCGTTGGATTTTCTAACAGAATTATTATTGTTAAATAAAGAACCGCCATTTTTAATTAATAGATTTCAGAAATCAAACCGAACATATTTTTTTCCGGTACCTTTTATTGAAAAAAAGAAAAAGAAAAAGTTATTTTTTCTATTTTTATATCAACCATTAAAAAAAGCTCAGAATGAATATCGAAAAAAATATTCGCGAAGAAATCGAATATTTTTTTCGTTTTTAATGCACATTTATTTTCCGGAAACCAGTATTTATGTGCGTACCTTTAATGATTTCATAACATTTGGGACCAATAATCGGATGTATTTACATTATCGTTGGCAGTTTAAGCGTTAAGTGTCGCTAATTTGGGTCCAATCGGGTTAAATGTTTTTTACTTTCTATTGTTTGGAATATAGAAATATTTCTTAAATGGATTCTTTTGGTCTTGTTCTTTATCTTTACCATTTAGGAAATATTTGACAATGTAAATTGTCTGTGCTACCCTCCACAACAACTTTATTGCTATAATATGTTCGTCCATTACTTGACAGTTAATTTTTACGGCAGTAAGCAAGCTGTAGATAATTTATTATGTCCTTAGTAGCTCAATGGCAGAGCGTATGGCTGTTAACCATAAAGTTGTTGGTTCGATTCCGACCTAAGGAGGCCTATATTCCTTTCCGTTAATGTACATTAAGAACAAGACCCATCTATATCAGGAATGATAAGAGGCACTCGGATTATACTTACTATAGTTTTTATTTTGATTGTAATTGACGGCATGAGCAAGTCAGGCGGATTCGGTGGCGGGATGATGATTTAAAAACTCGTCGTCTTTATACCAAAATCCAAATTTCGGGCATTCAAAACTTGGTTCCTATTTATGTTTACATAACATCGAACTTTAATTTCTTAACAATATTATTTAAATTATTTTTAGAAGCAAAAAATCGTGTTCTAGTACAGATTATAAACACGTGTGATGTGCGACTCGCGACCGCACATTATTTTTACTAGTGGCTACCATGTATGTTACAAACATGGTAGCTACGCGTGGCGGGATGTAGCGCAGTCGGTAGCGCGTCTGTTTTGGGAACAGAAAGTCGTGCGTTCGAGTCGCACCATTCCGATTTATTAATTTTTGTTTTGGTTTAAAACATTTTTGTTTTTTACTGATTTGTTTCAAGAGATTAGAACGAAGTCAATGTTTCATTACTTATATATTTTACAGAATTACATGTATTTTTTTTTTTTTCTTTTCGAATTGATGCTACTTTTCTGTTCCTTATTAGCAATTTTTTCCGAAAATCCAGTATATTCGATTATATTTCTTGCTGGATGCGCAATTTTATTAACCACTTTTTTTATATTATTCGGGTTCGAATTTGTTGGATTAATGTTTGGAATTGTATACATTGGGGCTATTATAATTTTATTTTTGTTCGTTGTAATGTTATTAAATTTGGACGAATTCTTTTTATTTACATTCGAGCTAATAGATTTATTAACATTTTTTGCTTTAATGCTGTTTTTAACAGAAATTTTAAGTTTTTTTTTCGTTCCACTTTTGTGTGATGTAACTTTAATAAACAATGGTCAAACGAACATATTTTATATTGGACGTTTTGTATTAACACCACTATTAACATTTATGCCACTAACAAATCCTATTGCACCTTTAGGTATACTATTATTTGACCAGTATGCCAATTATGTTTTACTTTCTGGTTTATTATTATTAGTGATTTTAATTGGTGTTGTAATTATACTACGCGCGCATACGGATCGCCGTTTATCGTCATCGAAAACAAAAGCAAACAAGCAGAGGCGTCTTATTAACTTTTTTATTCCGTTGACTAAAAGGATAAAATAAGTTTCAGAATATAACTTATAATTAATGATTTACAGAGGAACTAAGATTTGGTTAAAGGATAATTCAGGGATTATGGGCGTTAAGTGTTTACAACTTTATCCAACATTTATAAAAAAAGGATTGTTTGGTAATGTCTCATTAGTTACATTATTTCGATATAAACGTTTAAAAAAAGCGACAAAGCGAAAAACTTATTTAGTGCTAATAATGACAATAAAACGCAAATTTTTTCGAAAAGCCGGTGGCTATTTTATTAAATTTTGTCAAAATACAGGCTTATTATTAAATAATGATCAAGAAAAATTTATAGGTACTGTCTTTAATGTACCAATAACTCGCGAATTGCGGCAAACAACATCAATTCGCTTATTGCGGGTATCGAGAATATTGGTTTAATAAAAAATGAACTCGAATCGGCATTATTATAACGTTCATTGTAAAACCATAATATACCCAATTTTTATATCCAAATATCTTTATAGAAATTTAGAAGAATTACCTAAATTGCGATCTAGTCAGTTTAGCTTTGCAATTAGTAAATACAAAAGGAAATTTATTCCATTATTACATTATTTTTGGAGTATTTTGTTTTTACATAAAAAGCAAACGCTGTGGTTCTTCGTTCACACAGAACGGCGAAAACTAACAAAAAAAAAACTTATTTCATATTTTTCATTTCGACTTGGCCTCGCCCATGTGTTTTATATTTTAGAATATTTATCGTTTATCGGTTTCGGTAGTATAATAAATAATCCATTTCAATTGAAAAAGCAGGCCGGACTTTATGGCCAAATTTTTTTAAATAAATTGTATTATTTATTATACCCGGCTTTATTTTTTGAAAAAGGTTATAATGAGTTTTTTTTTTTAAACCAACCAATAAATTTGCAAGTTTACTTTTTTTTTAAACGCACTAAAAAATTACTATTACTTGAAAAATGGAATTTATTGCGCTTATTAAACATACCTTTTATTGTCAAATAATTACGCAAATAGCTTCGTTTAGACGCTCATTTGGTGAAATTGGTAAACACAACAGATTTAAAATCTGTTTCGCTTTTGCGTATATCGGTTCAACTCCGATAATGAGCATCTATTAATTGGGCTCTATTCGTTCTTATATGTTCATACGGCGAATAAAAGGCGTAGACATTTTTACAAATCATATAATAAATTATCCAACACCGGCTAACTTATTATATGTTTGGAGTTTCGGATCCGTTGCTGGTTTAATCTTTAGTAGTCAAATTATAACCGGAATTTTTTTAGCAATGCAATATATTTCTGATATTGATCTGGCTTTTGCATCATTAGAACATGTTATGCGTGATGTAAACAATGGTTGGTTCTTGCGATATTTGCATGCCAATGGAGCTTCATTTTTCTTTTTGATCGTGTATTTACATATATTTCGAACATTAGTGTTTGGCTATTTTGTATATGCTCGTCGATTTATCTGGTTTTCTGGTATCATTATATTTTTTTTAATGATGGCGATTGCTTTTATGGGGTATGTTTTGCCTTGGGGTCAAATGAGTTTTTGGGGTGCAACAGTAATCACAAATTTATTTTCAGCTATTCCATTAATTGGGACTGATGTTGCATACTGGTTGTGGGGAGGTTTTTCTGTCGGTGGCGCAACATTAACACGATTTTTTAGTTTACATTATTGTTTACCTTTTGCGTTAATTGGTATTGTTCTCTTACATTTGGGAACACTTCACGTTTCCGGCTCGTATAATATTTTGGGTGTTGTAAAAAATATGGATAAAATTACATTTTATCCATATTTTTACGTAAAGGATTACTTTTTTTTTCTAGGTTTTGTTTTATTAGCATTTCGATTCTTTTTTTTCGAACCAGATGCGTTAGGACATCCTGATAATTATATCGAGGCAAATGCTTTAGTAACTCCTGCGCATATTGTACCGGAATGGTATTTTTTACCTTTTTACGCAATTTTACGTGCTATTCCAAACAAATTAGGCGGTGTTTGTGCTATGGTTTTATCGATTTTAATATTATTTATTTTGCCATTTTATTTTCGAGCTTTGCGGTCAATGTACTCACAAGGTCGAATCATTTATATTTGGATGTTACTTGGTTTTGGAGGTATTATGTTATTTTTAGGAAATTTGGGCGGTTTGCCAATTGAAGAACCATATATCGTGTTGGCACAACTATTAACGGGCTTTTATTTTTTATTTTTTATTTTATTTTTTGTCTGTGAATCGTTTATTGGGCAATATTGTTATATCTATAACAATACTACAAAATAATTAATGTATTCGATAGCAAAGTCTCCAAAAAGACGAGGCCTTACTGCACGAGCAGTGCGTTTATTAAGAACGCGCGAAGAGATGAAAAATCGTCGTATTAGGGAACGGGCGCGCCGGGCACGACCTAGAAAACAAGTTCAAGCTAGGAAGGTTTCTAGACTGTCTCCTCGCTATAGTTCTAAAAATTTAGTATTTTTACGTTTCGCGTTTGTAAAAGAAAATCGGATTAAACGTCGTTTTTATCGCTATATGCGTTTTTTAATTTGGATGAATAAATATTTAAAACGCTACTATTACCGATATATATGTCGACGTATTCTTTTTCTTGGCAAAATTCGTCGGAAACGTGTTCCTATACTTGTGCCAAAAAAAAGTTATGGTCATGGGTTCCATCTTGTAAATGCAAGTCCATGGCCATTTTTATTGTCGTTTAGTTTATTTGGCGTTATGCTAAATTTAGGAATGTATTTTCACAAAATTCCGCTAAGTTATTCGTTATTTTTATTTGCGTTTATGAATTTAGGAGTATTTTTATATTGTTGGTTTCGCGATATTATTGTGGAGGGAACATATGAAGGCCAGCACACTAAATTGGTTCAACGGGGCCTAAAATTAGGAATGATTTTATTTATTTTATCAGAAATTATGCTTTTTTTTGCGTTCTTTTGGGGATTTTTTCATTCGAGCTTAGCGCCAGCAATCCAAATCGGCGGTATTTGGCCACCGGTCGAGATTGAACCATTTGATCCGTGGGATGTTCCTCTATTAAATACGTTAATATTATTGACTTCTGGTGTAACCGTTACATGGGCGCATTATGCGGTTGGTACGAAACTTCGGCGAACATTGCCACGAAATACAATAGTCGATAATATGAAACTAAATTCATATTTCGAAGCATTGTTAAAAAAAGCGTCTGGATTGCTCGGGTTTCCGCGTAATATTAAAAAACTTGCATCGTTATCTTATTATCGCGCTTTTAAACCAAAAATTAGATCAAAGTATAAGCATTTATATCCTATATTGCATGATAAAGGTAAAAAACGCTTTATAGTTGAACAACGTTTTTTACCACACACTTTAACCGATATATTTAAATATCAAGAGACTGGGTTTGGTAAAAAATTTGTTTCGAAAGTTGATCTGTTGCAACTAGGTATTTCAGATTACTTTTTTCGTCGTCGTTTTTGTGAAAATTTAGATGATGCTTTTTTTGAGTTGTATTTTTTGTTTCGATTAAAAAAAAATCTGAAATTTTTTTTTTCCGAGTTCGAATATATGGACGCGCGTGTTTTTTATGATGCTTGGTTACATGAATATACGCTTGATTTTATTAAGTATGATAGTATTTTATCGCTAATTTGGTACCGATTAAAGCAACTTCGCGTACCATATATGTTACAGTACGTTATTTTTTGTACGAATTCGGTACTCGAAACTGTTTTTGCTTTATTTTCAACCATTTGCTTAGGGTTATTATTTACTGGTCTTCAATTATGCGAGTATATTAATGCGCCATTTACGATAGCCGATAGCGTATATGGCTCGACTTTTTTTTTAACTACTGGCTTTCATGGATTGCATGTATTAGTTGGAACATTATTTTTATTTGTTTGTTATAAACGTTTATTACTAGGTCATTTTACGAAAACGCATCATGTTGGTTTTGAGTGTGCAATATGGTATTGGCATTTTGTTGATGTTGTATGGTTAGGCGTCTATTTATCGATTTATCATTGGGGTGGCTCGTTTTAATTTGAATCGACAATGAAATTAAAATTACAAAAATTTATATTTGATACGGTTTATTTCTTATTAGACGTTAATTTGGCTGTAAAATACAGTTTTAATATCGTTTATCGCTATATTATACAGTATCCGGCGTATTTGTTGGAAAAACTTTTTCGTTTTCGCTTATACGGTCTAAAAAGGTGGGTTTGTTCTACGAATCATAAAGATATTGGAACCTTATATCTTTGTTTTGGCGTTTTTGCAGGTACGGTCGGTACGATCTTATCGATTTTAATTCGAATGGAACTAGCTGGGCCTGGTGCGCAAGTCTTGCTAGGTAATCACCAATTATATAATGTTATTATCACAGCCCATGCGTTTATTATGATATTTTTTATGGTAATGCCGGTTCTAATAGGTGGTTTTGGGAATTGGTTTGTTCCACTTATGGTTGGCGCTCCGGATATGGCTTTTCCTCGTATGAATAATTTGAGTTTCTGGCTATTGCCAGCTTCGCTGTTATTATTACTTAGTTCGGCATTAATCGATGGAGGTGTTGGTACCGGTTGGACTGTGTATCCGCCATTAGCAAATATAAAGTTTCATCCCGGAGCTTCTGTTGATATAGCAATATTTAGTTTACATTTAGCTGGGATTGCTTCCATTTTGGGCGCATTAAATTTTGTAACAACAGTTTTTAATATGAGGGCTTGTGGTATGGAAATGCATCATTTGCCATTGTTTGTATGGTCAATTGTTGTTACGTCTTTTTTATTAATATTATCGTTACCAGTATTAGCAGGTGGCATTACGATGCTTTTAACAGATAGGAATTTAAATACGACATTTTTTGATCCGATTGGTGGAGGTGATCCTGTTTTATACCAACATTTATTTTGGTTTTTTGGCCATCCAGAAGTCTATATTATTATATTACCTGCTTTTGGTGTTATTAGTCAAGTAATTTCCACGTTTTCTAGAAAAGCCGTTTTTGGTTATTATGGGATGGTATTCGCAATGTCTGGTATTGGTTTTTTGGGTTTCTTGGTTTGGGCACATCATATGTATACAGTTGGCTTAGATGTGGATACACGCGCTTATTTTACTGCTGCGACAATGATTATTGCAGTTCCAACTGGTATAAAAGTTTTTAGTTGGTTAGCAACTATGTGGGGTGGCTCAATTTCATTTCGAACACCTATGTTATTTGCAATCGGCTTTTTATTTCTTTTTACAATTGGAGGATTAACAGGTATAGTATTATCAAACGCGGGACTCGACTTGGCCTTTCATGATACATATTATGTTGTAGCTCATTTTCATTATGTGTTGTCAATGGGCGCTGTATTTGGTGTTTTTGCGGCTTTTTATTATTGGTTTTCAAAAATCACTGGGTTAAATTATCGTGAATGCTTAGGCCAGTTACATTTTTGGCTTTTTTTTGGTGGCGTAAATGTTACATTTTTTCCTATGCATTTTTTAGGCCTTGCTGGAATGCCAAGACGTATTCCAGATTATCCGGATGCATTTAGCGGCTGGAATTTAATAGCCTCGGTCGGCTCAAATATTTCAACAATCTCCTTACTTGTTTTTTTTATTTTATTGATCGACATATTTTTTGTTTATAATAAACAAAATATTGGATATCCACTTATTCCGAATGATCCATGGAGTGTTGTTGCTACAGTGCCCGTTGTACCTATTGTGTCAAAAGGGCGGTGGAGTCACAGTTCACGGCATAATTATTATTTCAGAACAAGGCTATTAATTACACCTTTAATAAAAACACCACGTCCAAAGATTAATTACAAGCGTGGCCCTCGCCCAAGCGCTAGATTTCGAAAAAAATAAATGATATTTAACATACTAAACGCGTATCCAGAGTCTTGGCAAATAACATTTCAAGATCCAGCAACTGAAATGATGCGGGGTATAGTTGACCTACATCATGATATTTTTGCATTTTTAACGTTAATATTAATCTTTGTTTCTGTTATCCTTTTTAGTATTATTTTATTATTTGGAGACTCTTTTTTGCAACAATTGCAAGCTTATTATCGTGGCAGTATGTTTCGGTTACCTTCAGCATCATCTGAAAAGATGATGATCGGCACAATTCCGTATAAACTTTGGTATTCTTTTTATTTTGGAAATTATGTAACGCCTCAACGTTTAATTGTAAAAAGCTCGCGGAAAGGTCGGATTCTTTTTCCAAATACGTCAAAATACCATACAAAACATAATTGGACGCATAATACAAGATTAGAAATTATTTGGACACTTGTTCCAACATTTATACTATTATGTATTGCTACTCCATCATTTGCATTAATTTACGCCTTAGATGAAATTTTAGCACCAGAAATAACCATTCGTGTAATTGGCCGTCAATGGTACTGGTCTTATGAAATAAATACACATGTTTTTAACGAAGGTGCAGCTCCATTCACAATACAAACCAATTATACGAACACTTTTGCTGATGATTTTGTTCAAACACATGACGTTGATTTTAGATCGGATAGTGGACTGAAATCCTCTGATACGTCATATGCGTTAGCCAATACAAACCGGGAATTTTCATACGTTGTCCACGATAGCTATTTATTACCGGAGGAAGATCTTTTAGAAGGACAAATGCGTTTGCTTGATGTTGATAAACCGCTAATTCTACCAGAACAAACTGGCATACGTTTATTAGTTAGCGCTAGCGATGTTCTTCATAGTTGGGCTGTTCCATCATTCGGCATTAAAATTGATGCAATACCTGGACGATTAAATGAACAACTAATGTTTATTCAATTTACGGGAAGTTTTTTTGGCCAATGTTCTGAAATTTGTGGGGTTAATCACGGTTTTATGCCGATTCGGATTGATGTGATAACCCGGAAATCTTTTATTGAATTATTGGCACGTCAAGAATTATTTGATTTTGGGCTTAATAGGGTTCATATATTGTCGTAACTTAAAATGTTAGTTCAAAGCGCAAAAATGATTGGAGCTGGTATGGCGGCCGTATCTTTAGCTGGTAGTGGAACAGGTATTGGAGTTGTTTTTGCTGGCTTGATGTTGGCATTAGCTCGAAACCCTTATTTAGGTAAGCAATTATTTGTATATGCGATTTTAGGTTTTGCATTAACCGAAGCAATTGCATTATTTGGGTTAATGATCAGTTTTTTATTATTATTTGCTTTATAGGTGATAATTTTGTATTAGGCCCGTTTCGTCTAAACGGTTAGGACCTTGCCTTTTCACGGCAAAAATGTGAGTTCAATTCTCACAAGGGGCATTTCTAGATTGGTATGTCTTATAGAGTTAGTATTTAATGTTACATTATTATGTAATAAATTTTGAGTCGGATCCTGGCTCTGAGTGAACGCTATTGGTATGCTTAACACATGCGAGTCGTATTAGAATTTTCTAAATTTTTTGATGGCGTACGGGTGCGTAAAATATAAGAATTTGAATCTTTATTGGATTGCTTTAATAGCAAATAAAAAACATTATGTGCCGGTAAAATTCCTTATAAAATATTAGGTTGTTGGTAGGATTAGAGCTTACCAAGCCAGTAATGTTTAGTTGGTCTTTGCGGACGATCAACCACATCGGGACTGAAAGACGGCCCGAACTCATTAGAGGCTGCAGTGGGGAATCTTGGACAATGAGCGAAAGCTTGATCCAGCAATACTTTTTGTGTGAAAGAGACAGCGTGGTTTTGTAAAGCACTTTTGTAAACTAAAATGATGATGGTAGTTTAAGTAATTTAGTCCCGGCTAATTTCGTGCCAGCAGCCGCGGTAAAACGGAGGGGGCAAGCGTTATTCATCGTTATTGGGCGTAAAGGGCGCGTAGATGGTGTTTAGAAAATTTGAAATAAAGCCCAAATTTTTTGGTATTTTCTTATTTTCGCAAACTTGGAGATCCATAGGGTTGGCAGAATTACTAATGTAAAGGTAGAATTTTATGATATTAGTAGGAATACCAATGGCGAAGGCAGCTTTCTTTATGATCTAACATTGAGGCGCTAAAGCATGGGTATCAAACAGGATTAGAGACCCTGGTAGTCCATGCCCTAAAATATGAATGTTTAGCATTTTTTTTTATTGTGCTTTAGCTAACGCGTCAAACATTCCGCCTGGGGAGTATGATCGCAAGATTGGAACTCAAAGGATTTGGCGGAAATTCACACTAGCGGTGCGGTATGTGGTTTAATGCGATAACACACGCAAAATCTTACCAGTTTTTGGTGGTATTGTTTTTATTTTTTGAAAAAAATAATAATTTAATATTCAAGATTGCATGGCTGTCGTCAATCCGTGTTGTGAAATGTATATATGATAGATATTATATATCGATTACGGAATATGCTTTTTATAAGCAAGTATATTTAACGGATGAAACCCTTAGCATTAGCTTAGTTTTTTTTTGAGGATATTGTTATTAGGATAACGTCAAGTCATCATGGTCCTTATAGACTGGGCTACACACGTGCTACAATAAAAATGGTAAATTAATATTTTTTAGAAATAAAAAATACGAGATGGAAAATTATTTTTATAATTCGGATTATAGTCTGTAACTCGACTGTATGAAGCCGGAATCGCAAGTAATCGTAGATTAGCAGGCTACGGTGAACTCTGTACTTGAATTTTGTACACACCGCCCGTCACGCGCTGGGAATTTATCAAATTGAAAATAGGACTTGCTACTATTGGGCGTTTTTCTATTAATTTGGGGTATTTAACTGGTGCCAAGTCGTAACAAGGTGGTGGTAGGGGAACCTGCTGCTGGGGAAATTTGATTTATGTGGGTTTTCGTTTAATTTTTTGCATATTGTGTTTGTATACAAATGTTAAGGTTTTATTAAATATTTACGAAATATTGGATAAACACTTAATAGAAATCTAAGAATTGTAATATTGGGCGGAGATATTCCGAAAATTTTGAGTAACTTATTCTATACTAACTAGTTTTAATGCAAAAAGTGCCCAAAAACGAAAAATTGTGAATTTTTTTGAAAAAAAAATTTGTTTAATAAATTACATTGGGAAGAGAAACATCTCAGTACCTATTGGAAAGGAAATCAACCGAGACTTTGCTAGTAGTGGCGAACGACCGCAAATCATAGCTCATAATACTATACGTTGTAGTGTCTAATCTTTTGTGAATAAAGAGCAAAAACGTGGTGATAGTCCTGTTTTCGCTATGAAATTAGTGTTATTTTTTGAGTAAGTCGATTTGTTTGACTGAAAAAGGGGGCTCACCCTCCAAGGCTAAGTATTTTACGATTTTTGATAGAGAAGAGTACCGTGAGGGAATGATGAAAAGAATCCCTTGTGGATTTTAATTTTGAGTGATTAAAAGACTCAAAATTTGTCTGAAAAAGACCTTGAAGTTGAGTGTTTAAAAGCAGTTGGATGTTTAAAACAACGTACCTTTTGTATAATGGGTCAACGACTTGATTTAATTAGCAAACTTTAAGTATAGTGAAAGCAAGCAAACCATTGCATTTTTAGTTAATTAAATTATACCCGAAGCCAAATGATCTAATTATGAGCAGGTTGAATTCAAATAGAGTTTTTTGTTGGAAGACCGAACACGTGTATGTTGCAAAATGCTGTGATGACTTGTAATTAGGGGTGAAAGGCTAATCAAATTTGGAGATATCTGGTTTTCTGCGAAATCTATTTTAGTAGAGTGCATTTAGTTTAAAAGCAGGGGGTAAAGTTACTTTTTTGTTATAACAAAAAAGGTTTTTTGATTGTGACGAGAAAAACTCAGAATACCTGTCTTTTAGAAATGTAATCAGACAGTGAGCGATAAGGTCCATTGTCAAGAGGGAAACAGCCCAGATTAGTTGCTAAGATCTGTAATATTATTTAATTCAGAAGAACGTAATGATAAAGAATAAAAAGGTAGACTTAGAATCGGCCATCCTTTTTAGAATTCGTAAAAGATCATTTATTTTCAAAAATATCATTATTTCGAAAATTTAAGTAGAATACAATAATATATCGAAGCACTAAAAAACTTTAGTTTTGGTAGCAGAATGTTCCGTATTTTATAGCGTTTAAATGATAATTTAAATATTTAATCGGAAGTAAGAATGTTGATATAAGTAATTTTAAAACAATGGGGCTATAAGTGGTTCGTTTAAACTTATAAGCTCGTAATAACATTGTCGCTGTTACTTGAAGGTTTTCTACGTCCAGTTTATCTACGTGGAGTTATTCGGTTTCTAAGAAAAAATTACGATTGTCTTTTTTGATGAAAATTATTTTTAAAAATTAAAGTGTTACATTAATGTTGACGGTTCGTTAATTTTTGTTATTTATCTAATATGATGTTTGGTAAGAATAATTAAAATTAGCTGGGCTCTAGAAAAAACATTAAAAAAAAAATAAACCGTACTAAAACCGCAACAGGTCAAGTGGTAGAAAATACTATGGCGAGCGAGAAAATAATCTTGAAGGAACTCGGCAAATTGATTCCAGAACTTCGGGATATGGAATGCCAGCAATTATTAAAACGTTGTTAGGTATCATAAAAAAAAAAGGAGCGACTGTTTAGTAAAAACACAAGACTCTGCTAAATTGTAAAATGATGTATAGGGTCTGACACCTGCCCGGTGCTGCATTGCTAAATTTGAATGTTTGTATAGCATTTGTTTGAACCTGCAGTAAACGGCGGCCGTAACCCTGACGGTCCTAAGGTAGCGCAATCCCTTGTCGGGTAAGTTCCGACCTGTATGAATGGTGTAACGACTCCTTTGCTGTCTCCAAGATTAACTCGGTGAAATTGAATTTTTCGTGAAGATGCGAAATAGTTACGGCTAGACGGAAAGACCCCGTGCACCTTTACTATAGTTTAGTATTGGTTATTAAAAAAATAAGTACAGAATAAGAGGATATCGTAGGAAAATTAATATTGAATGTTGTGGTTAATGTTCTTTTTTGACGAAAAAAATGAGATACCTCTCTTATATTTTTAATAATACTATAATTTGAGTAAAGAAATTATACGCTTAATACTAAGTAGAATAGTGCTAAATGGGTAGTTTGACTGGGGCGGTCGCCTCCTAAAGAGTAACGGGGGCGCACAAAGACGAATTTAAGTAGATTTTTCTATTTTAAAGTGCAATGGCATAAATTTGTTTGACTGCTAGATTGACAAATCGCGCAGGGATTTTTTGTGAAGTTGTTCATAAGAATGTCGGTCATAGTGACCCGATATTGCTTTGTGATACGCATATCGATCAACGAATAAAAGGTACGCCGGGGATAACAGGCTGATAACTCCTAAGAGACCATATCGAAGGAGTTGTTTGGCACCTCGATGTCGGCTTGTCACATCCTGGGGCTGTAGGAGGTTCCAAAGGTTCGGCTGTTCGCCGATTAAAGTGGTACATGAGCTGGGTTTAGAACGTCGTGAGACAGTTCGGTCCCTATCTACCGTAATAAAAAAATTTTAAGACGATTATTTCAGTACGAGAGGACCAAATAATATCAACCTCTAGTGTAAACAGTTGTTTTATCCAGAAGCATTGCTGTGTAGCCACGTTGAGTTCCGATAACTGTTTTAGATATATAGGAAGCGGTTCTTGTTAAATTTTTTAGAAATTGTTATAGAACATAACTTTAAATAGGTTTACAGTGTTAATGTTGTAAGACACGTAGCTTATAAATCCTAATTATTTTAGTATATATTTCGTTAATTTTATAATGACTTATTCGGACTAGATAACATAAGTGTTTTAATGTGTAAGATTGCAAATCTTGATATGAGGGTTAGAGTCCCTCTCTAGTCTGTTTTTGTTCTAAGGGGGCGTAACTCCAAGTGGTTAGAGTGTTAGCTTGTCATGCTAAAAGTTATGGGTTCAAACCCCATCGTCCCCGCAATTAGAGGCTAGGTATTTTATGGTTTGTGATTGAT
>ERZ1292633.1310-Hain-H41-02um-R1-1310-length-27045-cov-11_pt1 | contig 27045 bp, 32 predicted proteins | sample MGYA00564406_ERZ1292633 | MGnify/ENA primary metagenome ERZ1292633 (study PRJEB36523, sample SAMEA6512639) | groundwater metagenome | collected 2019-01-08 | study: AquaDiva: Metagenomics assemblies of 32 groundwater samples | reverse complement strand
GAACCAGTAGGGTTCGAACCCGCAGAAATAGGCTCTATAAAAGGAAAAAACGGAGATTTTACCTCCGTTTGTCCCACATGGCTCCGAACGCTGAACGAAATCCGAACTTTTTTTAGCGAAAATCCGAACGCTGAATTTTGAAAAACTTTTACGCCACCGCCAAATTCCCGCCTTGCCATAGCTTTAGCGAGGGCAGGTCGTGCCAGTGGAACTGGCGCGCCGCCTAAATTACTATTTCCAAAAATCTAATAAATTTTTAATTGCTTCTCTAAATAATTTTGGTGCTTTTATTCCTAATATAAGATCGCCATTCTCATTGAGTAAAAAGCCGACTTCAATTTCAATGATTTTCGTTTCCGTTCCGCCATACAAAACAACGGTGCGAGTAATTTTAAATTTCGGATAATACTTTTTAATATACGTTTTCTCTATATCACCAAAACCTTTTAATTCCTCAATTCCGTTTTGGCGAAATTGATATTTTTTACCCTCAATATCTATAACCTCGCTTCTTCCGAAATCAATCAAAATTAAATCAGGAATACTGATTATTTTATTTTTATCACCTGCTTTATATGCTATTCTGTCCGAGTATTTTTCAAGCGGTATATGTTTGCCGTCACTTGTTATAAAATAACCCTTTTCGCATCCTGCATGATTTTCAAAAATTGAATAACCCTCTGTAAAATTCTCAACTACCAAATGAATGAAAATCGTGCCGAGTTTTTCACCTTCCGTTTCGTATTTCCAGTATGTATCGCTCTTTGGACTTGCGGGAATACTCAAACGATCAAATTTTAAGCCAATCCGATTAGCGATTTTTATAAATTTATTATTTGGCTGAATATGGGCTGGTTTTAATCCATGTCTTGTTATTACAATTTCGCCGTTCCATCCAAGTTTTCTAATGGCCGCACCAATTAAACTCAAAGCACCGATGTTTGGATCATGCGACAATCCGTCGGATTTATATAATCGTCCCGAAATTGTAATTTTATTATCTACCTTGCGAATTAAAATAGGGATATTCCCCTTTGGCGCTCGACGCATTTTCTTTTTGAAATAAAGAATTTCATCTACCGAATTAAATGATATAAAAATCTTTTCGGCTAATTTCTTGCCTAAAATTTTAACGCCAAGCGTCAACAATAACTTTGTACCGAAAATATAAGTCGCCGTTGGTGCTTCTTTTTGCTCCACCTGTAAGTTGTAGAGCATTATCTTTTTCACTTCGGGATAATAATAATCAATGAATACAAATTTTGAGGCGCGTTGATAAACGCCGGTATTCCTACTTTCTTTGTCGTCGGTTTTTGTTTCTTCAATTGCATAGAGAGGTATATCTGTTTGTGTCGGCTGTTTTTCTTGAAAGAAAATTAAGAAATCAACAAAACTGGAAAAACCGCTGACGGACTTTATAAAAACTTTACCAATTTTATTTGAGCGAAAACCTACTACCTCATAAAGAAAAGAAAATTTGCCGTTTTCTAAAATCGGTAAAATCCTAATGGTATCAATAAAACAAGCAAACTTATGATCTTTTGCAAACATCATCAAAATATTAGCGATAACTTCTCGTTTTGGTCTTTCTTCGGTTAAAATCCACAAATGTTTATTCTTCATATTATTTTTCTTTACGAAATATCATAACGAATTGATGAAATTGGTTAGCAACAAAAGCGTGCGGATAGCCGAAAGGATATAGTTTTTGCGTTGCGTCATACCAAATTTTATAACCCCGAAAAGATATGTCTGGAATTTCCAATAATTTATCTGCTATAAAAGCATGGAGCATATTATGTTCGCCATTTTTCGGTTGTAAATCTTTTACAAAAACAGCAATGTATCCTTTCGGCTTCAGATATTCTGCCGATTTTGCGATTATTTCTTTTAATGATTCGAGAAAATTTTCTCGCTCCATATTTCCCAAATCGGTTTCGTGATTAGTAAATGGTGTGGCTACGGCTACGCCGGTTTTCTTTTTTCTTTGTCCTGTTCGCTTTTTACTCAACATTTCGCCGTATGGTGGATCAGTTAGAATAAAATCAACAGTCGTGCCTTTCTTCAATAATTTATCTAATCTTGTGGAATTACCAACAATCGCTGTCTGTTCGACGACATTAAGCTCTTTGCAAACTTTTTTATATAAATCAATATATTCTTTTGATAAATCTATACCGATTCCTTTTCGGTTAGATAATGAGCAAGCAATCAATGTTCCGCCAACGCCCATAAATGGATCGAGTACAACCTGATTTTCTTTTGTAAAAAAATCAACAAACTTTTTCATCAATTGAGGTGGTTTTGGTGAAGGATGTTTTCCTCGCAAATGATGAGCGAAGCCGTCCGCACCTTTTGTTGAGTAGTGCGTTACATCAACCGAATTTAAAAAGTAAATCCACTCTGAACCGCTTAAATCATTAAGTTTATTATTCTTGTTTATGCTTTTGAGATAATAAAGTTTTTCTCTTACTCCGTCTTTCTGTTCGCCGTTACTATTACTTTTATATCTTTGATAATCTTGTTCTGTCACTTCGGTTTTTCCGGCATTATTAAATAGTTTCAATATTTCATTTTCCGGCATAATGCCGTCATCGTTATAACTTAAAATCAAGTGCTTAAAATCGCTCTTTTTAATAATTTCACCAAGCGCTTTTATGCCAGACTTTGAATTACAAAATTCGGATTTTTGATCTTCATAAGCTCTCATTCCAGTAATACCTTTAATTCCGGGGTTATCCCATTTTGCGATAGTTTCTAAAATATGATAGTTCGGCGCATATTGTCGCTCATTGTAGGGCGGATCAAGATATAAAATATCAATCCCTTTTATTTGATCAAAAACATTTAGGCCGTTGATATTAAACACCTTGTGCGTTTCGTCGCTCTTAATAATTTCCGGCACTTCAAGTGTTAATTTCTTAAACGCTCGTTTATCCCACTCTTTGAGAAAGGCAGAATAAGTCCCGCTAATATTTGCGACAAATGGCACTGCTTCAATAAGCGCGCCAAGCAAGAAAAAATACTCTTGTTCATTAAGTAAATTTGATTTTTTCCATTCCTCAATTTTTTCTCTTATTGCGTCAATCCGTTTGGCATTATCGCCAGTAAAATATTTGCGGGTATTTGTTTGACCCCGCGTGCCTTCCGGTGAATAGTTTTTATAAATAAAACTCTCAGCCCCTTCTAAATTATTAAGATATTTGATTATTTCTTTTGCACTTTGGCTATCGCTAGTAAAAAGAGTTTCCTCAACAGGGTTTATTTTTAAATGTTTTAACAATTTCGCAAATTTAGGATATTGATTTTGTTCAATATAAACTTTTTGTAAAACATAAGAAAAATATAAAAGATCTGATGAAATAATTTTGTAGCCGAGTTTTTTAAAATGTTTAGCAACACTTCCTGTTCCAGCAAAAAGATCACAAAAGGTATTACCCCTTATGTCTTTTTGTTTGACAAAGGATTCTATAAAACCAAGTAAATTTTCCTTACAACCAATAAATCGCATAATTATTTTTATAATTTATTCATTTTTGTAAACTTCTTCTAATGTTCTATCGTCTTTAGTTTTCCACTTCTTCCACCCGCTCGTTGAGTTTCCTAAAACAATATCAGAGGCGGCACTCGGACTATTAAAAACATAATCTTTAACAAAAATGTATAAATTATCGCCATTTTTTTCTAGGTATTTATTCAACAGTAGTTTTTCTATAATTTTTTGATTACGATCAATAACGGCGTTACTGATATTCGTTGTTGCAGTTGAACCCTGATAAACAACAAAACCATCATTTGTCATTCGACCAGTTGCTAAAGCGTCCTTACCCTTGCAGATAAACACAGGATCGGAAGCGTCTTTTTGTTCTCTTGCAACCACTTCATGTAAAATTGGATAACCGAGTGCAGAGAGAAGTAATTTCAAATTTTCTAAAAACTCTTCCATTTCTGACATATCTGCTTCTGATAAAGAAGGCAAAGAGGATTCTGTGCCATTTTCTAGATCATATCTTTTTGCTTTATTCGCTATCGACAAACATCGGCTTTCAAGGTATCTAACATGAGCTTTTGTTAAATTATTATCTTTACTTACAAATGCCACCGCAGTTTGCCAAAAATCTTTTGAACTGTCGTGAGTAGATAATCTATTCCACAAATTTTCAGCTTCTCCAATGTATGCTGTTGGCAAAAGTGCTTCCTCACTTTCTTTGCCAACCAAAAAATAAACTGCTGGCTTATTACATTCCGGGCGTTGCTTTATTTCTTTAAGTTTATTTCTTGGGATAACAATTGCTTGACCGACCCAATTACTTAATTCAGCAGTTTTTAAGCCGTTAGGTTCACCGTCAATTAAAAATATTTTTATTGTTTTTGCCATATTTTTATTGTTTTTCTAGTTCTTCATCTTTAGAAGATGTTGATTTTGAATTTGAAAAAGCGGCTTTCATTTGTCCTAACAGACCCAACCTTTCTTTTCTTTCTTCTGGCACGACATACATTTCGTGGAGAGTTGCTTTAGTTAGTTCTATAATAAATCTCAACTTCGGAGAGTCCCACGCTTCCCACGATCCCTCATGCACGTTATCGCTTGCTAATTCTTGGATATCGCCAAGCGCGTCAAATAGTTCTGGTGCAACACTTTGGAATTTTGATTTTAAATTTTTTATGCTTGCCTGATAGTCGGCGCGTCCAGTTTTTTCATTTTTTATAACTACTTTTTCATATACTAACAATTCGTAAATTGTTTTTCTTAAACACGCCGACGCACCGACGAGCAAATTTGCCTGTCTTGCTTTTTCTGATTCAAAAATAAGTTCCCTGATTTCGCGCGGGATTCTTTCATCAAGAGCAAAAAAAGATGATGGTTGCGAGAAAAACATTTTTGAATCAATATCGAGTTTATCCCGAAAATAACTTGTCGGACGGCCATTATAATCGGTGGCTCGTATATCTTCGTAACAAAAATGGAGGGATTCTTTTTGGCATGAATTACACCTGACAATATAGACATAACATTTTTTCTTCTCTGACCAGTCAAAATCTGTCGTTTGTTGTAGTGAATAACTAACATGATTCCGCTTGCAAAACGGACAATTATATTTATGCGCATCTATAAAATATTTTTTGTCTAAATGTGATAAATCCATACTTTTTATTTAAACAATTCTGCCGTCGGCACGCCGAGGGCCTTAGCTAGTTTTTCTAATGTGTCCACAGTCTGGTCGGGACTTTCGCCGGTTTCTATCTTAACTACCGTATTTAACGCTAAATCAGCGTTTCTTTGAGAGGCGACTATCGAACTAAAATAATCTTGGCGAAAGATGGCTACCCGGACTAGGCCTCGGTCATAGTCTCTTTAGGAGAGCTAAATCCCCAGCGATCAGGGCTTCTTTCTTTTCCCGGGTCCAGCCTTTTAGCTGCTTTTCTCTCCTCATCGCTTCTAAAAGGGTGGGGTAAGTTTCGGCGTAAACTACTTTGAAACTACTGCCGCTGTCCCTAAGAAACTTAGCTCCTTTAGTTTGTTTGTGCTCAACTAATCTTTGCTCCAAATTACTTGTCTGCCCGATGTAAAGGTTATTATTAGAAGTTCTAAGAATATAAACGTAATACACGGATTAAGTGCTTCGATTCCTCATTTCATTCGTCACTCAGCACATTCGACTCCCTTCGTTTCATTTGATGGCTATAACCCTTCCGTAAACTCAGGGCCACGGCCATGAGCGAACGAAGTGAGTCGAATGGCTCCCCGGACTGGACTCGAACCAGTGACCTAGCGCTTACAAGTGCCCCTAAATTTCTCTAAGGCTTGGACTATCTCATTACCGTGTGGTGTGACAGGCTCACCATTTAGGTATTGGGCACTTAGTCTCTGAACCTTCCCCGCCAAAAGCCTATGCCTTCAGACGGGGCTTGGCTGCGGATTACCTTAATCGGCTAAACGATCTTAGGCTTCCCGTCCCGCACCACGTTAGGTACGGGATTAAGCATCTCTAAACTTGTCGAACTCGTTAAGAGGCTGCTTAACAATTCACCCAATTTTCACCTCGAGGTTTCCCACGAGGGCTGCAAGTATGTCTACAGGCGCGCGCTCTACCAACTGAGCTACCGGGGATCACAACTATCAACCGACATTATATCACCCGGGAGACCCTCAAGGAACTTCGCTACATCCCCACCCTATTTTTCAGCACGACTTGGAGCTAGCTCACCCTTATAATTCCAGGTTTAGCCGCCAATAGTGCCTTATCAGCCTAATTACCGCTACTATACCGTCGGAAATAGCCATTTTTCAGTTGACAACGTGGATTACGCTTGTTAGAGTTGAGATATGAAAATAAAAAGACGCCTGCTTCCGATTCTAAAAAAGGCGTTGACGGAAACAAATAAAGGCTTGGTAATTTATGGTCCGCGGCAGGTTGGGAAAACGACGCTAGTTAATGATCTGCTTAGTGAACTCAACCTAAAAACCTTGATTCTGAACGGGGATCAAAGAGGAGAGTGGTGGAACCTCCTGACCAGCCGGGAGTTATCCAAGCTTTCGTTGTTGGTCTCCGGTTACGAAATTATCTTCCTCGACGAGGCGCAACGGATCCCGGAAATCGGCTTAAGTTTAAAAATAATCTTGGATAATTTTCCGAAATTAAAAGTTATCGCCACCGGCTCGTCCTCGTTGGATTTAGCCAGCCGAATCAGCGAACCCCTGACGGGAAGGATTTATAGTTACAAGTTATTTCCTATCTCCCAGGGAGAACTGCGAGATACCCGCACTCCTTATGAAATGGAAACGCAAACAGAAGAACGGTTGATTTACGGCTCATACCCAGAGATTTTTTCCATAGAGGGAGCCTCTGCGAAATCGAGATATTTACAAAATTTAGCGGACACCTACCTTTACAAAGACTTATTGGAGTTTGGCGATATAAGAAATTCTTCAAAAATCCATGACCTGTTAAAATTATTGGCTTTCCAAGTCGGCAATCAAGTTTCTTTAAGCGAACTAAGTACATCGTTAGAATTAAATCGAATGACGGTGGGCCGCTACATCGATTTATTAGAGAAATCGTATATCATTTTCCGGTTATCGGGATTCAGCCGGAATTTACGCAAAGAGGTCACGAAAATGGACAAAATTTACTTTTACGATACCGGAGTGCGAAACGCGATTATCGGAAATTTTAATTTACTTAACAGCCGTGACGACGTGGGAAAATTATGGGAGAATTTTTTAATTGTAGAGCGGATGAAAAAATTACATTACGAACAAAAGCTTTTCTCGCTGTATTTTTGGCGGTTGTCCAGCGGGGCGGAAATGGACCTAGTTGAGGAAACAGAAGGAGAGCTGCACGGTTTTGAATATAAATACGGTAAAAAGATTGTTAAGCTCCCGAGTTCGTGGACACTTGGCTATCCAAACGCAACTGTAACGTTAGTTAATCAGACTAATTGGCAGGAGTTCGCGGTTTAAAAATTAGCGAGAAAACAGAGCTAAAATAGTGTATTATTAAACATATGGCGAAAAGAGCGACAGGGGTCGGGAAGCACGGGAGAACCCACTCCCACAAAACCAAGAAAAGACTGGAAATAAAACGCCGGATGCTGGCCGCCAAGCGGCACCGATAATATCCCCAATCTAGAATTGATAATGAAAATTGCCTTTTTCGAAATCAGTGCTTGGGAAAAGAATTATGTAGGGAGGAAATTAAAGGGACAGACGCTTGCGTTTTTCGATGAGCCTCTAGTGCCGGCCTCCGTTGGAGAAGCTAGTAGCTTTGACGTCATTTCCATTTTTATTAACTCAATAATTGATCCTCTGATTATTCAAAGCCTTCCGAATCTAAAGCTGATAACTACGAGATCAACCGGCTTTGACCACATAGACATTGAGGCGTGTAAGAAACGGAAAATAACTGTTTGCAGCGTCCCTTATTACGGCGAGAACACTGTCGCTGAGCACACCTTTGGCCTAATCCTCTCGTTATCAAGAAATATCCACAAAGCTTACGTGCGAACTTTAAGACAAGACTATTCCATTGAAGGATTAAAGGGTTTTGATCTTAAAGGTAAAACCATCGGGGTTATCGGTGCCGGGCACATCGGTTTGCATGTAATCCGGGTGGCTAAGAGTTTTGGGATGGAGGTTTTGGCTTATGATGTCAAACAGGACAGCTTTTTAACCGAGGTCTTAGGCTTTAAGTACGTCTCGTTGGAAGAGCTTTTAGGGAAAGCTGATATAATTACCCTCCACGCCCCATATAACAAGTTCACCCACCACCTCATCAATAAAGAGACAATAAAATTGATTAAGAAAGGGGCGATTTTAATAAACACGTCCCGGGGGGCGCTTATAGACACGGGCGCGCTAATTGAGGCTTTAGATAATAAAATTCTCGCGGGGGCCGGGCTTGATGTCTTAGAGGGAGAAGATTTAATCAAAGAAGAGAAACAGCTTTTATCCGATCCAAAGAAAGCCGAAGTTTTCGGACAAATACTTAGGAGTCACGTCCTCTTGAAAAAAGATAACGTGGTCTTTACTCCCCATATAGCCTTTTATAGTCAGGAGGCGCTGGAGAGAATCATTGATACGACAGCGGATAATATAACAAGCTTTATACAGGGAAGGCCAAAAAACCTCGTTCCGTAGTGGCTTTTGGTGTAATGAAAGTCCTCTTTTTTTACCTCAAGTCTTTCAATTCTTTCCAAAATCTCTAAAATCATTATTGCCCATTGACAAGTACGCCACTTGACAAAAAGTATTACTATTTGTAAAGCGTCACTTACGCTCTCGATTAGCTGAGTGGCACCCCTCTCCCCGTTTTAAGGATTATCAACTTTAATAATTTAATTTGACTTTGGCAGTTGAAGACCTATACTCCTCTTAAGAACTTAGTTGCACCCCGAAAGGCTTAGCTATCCCGATTGGGGAAAGGAGAGTGGAGAATGTCCAAGACTCTGTTTTGGCTTAAGTGGGCATTGATTAACGCCGCGGCTTTACTTTTTGGGCTTTGGGGCGGTTCCCGGTTCGGCAGCATTGCCCGTGATATTGCTTTTTCCAGTGCATTTACCCCATCGGACCTCAGCCGGGCTTCGTTTGCGAAGGCAACGACTGCCGGTTTGATTGCGGGGTGGTTGGTGGTCACCGTGGCTTGTCTGGCTGTCCTATTTATCGCCCAGTTATATATCTGGAACGGGCACCCCCAACCGGAAGTAGCCTGGTGGTCAATAATTGGGATCTTGTTAATCCCTGTGGGCATCGGCATCGGAGCGCTGGCTTCGGAGTTTATCCGCGCATTTGTAGCTCCAAGAATCATGGCTGAATATTTCGGCTATGCGGTCGGGGGAATGGCGATTGGGATGGTGCAGTGGTTAGTTTTACGCCGGAGGCTTTTCCTGGTCGGAAGCTCGATGCTGACAAACGCAATCGCCCTGCCGGTTGGTTTGCTGGCATTTCAGGGTGTATTGGATAACTACTTGTGGTTGTTACTGGTGATATTGGGAGTCCTATATTTTGCCCTCGCCGGTCTCCCCCTTCTCTGGTTATCACCGAAGGAAAAATAGTAACTCTACCCCTCCTGGAACTTCCTCAGGAGGGTTTCTTTTATTTGCACTATTTAGTATTTAAGAGAGTATAATAATGACGTGGGGAATAAGTATTTAATTATCGTTTTAGTACTAGTGGTTTTAACTTTGGTCGGCGGCGGCTATTATTGGCAGGCCGGGAAGCAAAAACCGGCTACAGTCACCACCGGAACCGCTTCCCCTAGTGCCACCCCGACAATCGACAACGGTACGGAGGTTCCGACAGAAAACTCTGTCAGCGCCAACCCTTACGAGAAAACAAATCCTTTTTCGGATATCAAGGTCAACCCTTTTGAATAACTTTACAAAGATGAATAAAAACATCCTCGTTTCAATTTTAGTCGCCGGAGGTTTAGTGGCCAGCGCGCTTTCGGTCTCAGGAGCAACTGAAGTCGCTTTTCCTATTACCGAACTGGGCAACTGCGCGGATAAAGCGGCCTGCAAAACCTATTGCGACCAGCCGGCGAATGTAGACGCCTGTTTAAGTTTTGCGGAAAAGAACAATCTGATGTCGGCGGATGAAATAAATAAGGCGAGAAATTTTAAAAAGACGGGAATGGCCGGACCGGGCGGGTGCAAGGGAAAAACCGAGTGTCAAACTTATTGCAATGGCCCGGAACACCTGGACGAGTGCGTAACCTTTGCCGAAAAGAACGGGCTGATGTCCGGAAAGCAGTTAGACGACGCTAAAAAAGTTCGAGGAGCTCTTGCTAAAGGCATTAAACCACCAGCTTGCGGCGGCAAAGAAGCCTGCGACAGCTATTGTTCCAGTCCTGAACATTTCGAAGAGTGTGTTACCTTTGGAGAAGCTTCAGGAATGATCAGTAAAGAAGATGCGGATATGATAAGGAAAGGCGGGGGAAAGGGTAAAAAAAGTCCTCCCGATAAAAAAGGTCCTCCGGATGGTATCGGTCCCGACGGGCAGGGTGGTCCAGGCGATCAAGGCGGCCCTGGAGGTCGTCCTGGTGATGGTGGTCCGAATGGTGGTCCAAGTGGCGGGCCCGGTCCCGGTGGTGGAAAAGGTCCTGGGGGGCCAGGTCAGGGTGGCCAGGGCGGTCCGGGGAAACAAGGTCCGGGCGGAGGCGGTAAAGGAAACAGTGGGGGTGGTGGTCAGGGACAAGGTGGCGGTGGTAATGGCGGCGGACGTTAGTCTAGTTCTTCTTTTTTAACCTCAAGTTTTTCAATTCTCACTAAAACTTCCAAAATCTCCGAGATCATTTTTGTAAGGCGCTTATATTGGTCAATTTATGGTCATTGACAAGTACTACAACAAGATGTAATATATGAAGTATGACAACTACCGACGATCAGCGCGTAACCCTCTTTCTTAACCCCTCGATCGTAAAGCATGCCCGGGCGGAAGCCGTCGTTGAGGAATTAAGCCTCTCGACCCTCGTCGAAAAAGCCCTAATTGCCTATTTACCAAAAGCGACAATCATTAAGAAGATTGAAATTAGAAAGGAAGTGAAAAAAATATGACAGACGTAGTTAAAGAAACAGTCACCACCCAAAATGAGGGCACCACGCCCGTAGTTGTAGCGCCGGTCGTCAGCGCCGCGACCAGTTCCCAAACGACCGAGTACCTGGTTTATTTCTTTTTCGGCGCGCTGGAGATCCTTTTGGCTTTCCGGCTGGTACTGAAATTGACGGGGGCGAGCCTGACCAGCGGCTTCGTGGGTTTAATTTACGGCTTAACTGGAATCTTTATCCTCCCATTTGAAGGCATCTTCCGGCGCGGCTTTGGCCAGGGACTAGAAACCACCGCCATCATTGAACCGGCGACAGTCGTCGCCATTTTCGTGTACGTGGTCTTGGCCTGGGGAATTGTAAAATTGGTCCGAATTTTCTCCGGCGAGAAACAGCCGGCCGCGTAATTTTGAAAGGAGAGAGAGAGAGAGAGAGAGAAGAGGAAATAGTGGAAATAAATATTAAAGAGCAAAAGAGGAGCGTTGCCCAGTTAGTTAAGAAATCCAACCGCATACTGGTCAGTATCTCCTCGCACGGCTTTCCTTTTGACCTATTTCCCGATACCCTCAACGTTGAGGAAAGCCGGATTACCATTATCACCCGCAGTTTTTTCTCGTCTTCACAAGTCCACAGCGTTGACATAAAGGACATCTCCAATATTTTTATCAATACGGCTCCCCTCTTTGCCCAGCTGGTTATCGTCCAAAAACTTCCGGTCGAAAATGAAATAAAAATTAGGAATTTGCGGAAACAGGAAGCCGTTTTCGCCCGCCGAATTATTGAAGGCTTAAGAGTTTTCGAAAGTCAGCACATCGACACTTCCGGCTACACCAACGAGGAACTCACCGCTAAACTTAAGGAATTAAGTATGACCGAAATTGTTACGTAATCCAGATAAATATATAATAGCTATTGATGGCGACTGACAACAAAATGGATACAAGTAAGACCAAGGAATTTGAGGCTTTTTACCGGCAATTCGGCCTCCGCGGCTATAAGAAGGGGGAAATGCTCATTCGGGCCGATGACGACCCCCAGGGTATTTTTTGCTTAAATAAGGGCTACGTCCGGCAATATACCATCTCCAAAACCGGTTTTGAACTCACTCTCCACATTCTTAAGCCTATTTCATACTTTCCCATGGTTTGGGCTGCTAACGGGACCCCAAACGTTTACTATTTTGAAGCCCTGACGCCGGTTGAAGTCGGCCGCGCTCCCCGGGATCAGGTCGTTAATTTCATCAAAGACAAGCCGACGGTCATCTTCGAGTTGCTGAGCGAATTAATCGAGGACTATGCTGAATCTCTGACCCGGATCGAACATCTGGTTTTCAGTGACGCCTACCGGCGGGTAATTTCGGTCTTGTTGTATATCGCCAAACATTTCGGGGAAGAACACGGAAAGGGCGTAGTTGTTCACCACCGGTTTACGCAACAGGACATCGCCACCCTCGTGGGAGTCGCCCGGGAAACCGCCAGTAGCGAACTGGTGAAACTGGAGAAAAAAGGACTGATAAAATACATTGACCACTCAATATTACTTGAAAGTATTAAAAACCTCGAGCTGGAACTATCTGCCAACCACCCCAAACTGTAATAGAGATCACAAAATAGTTGCTTCCCAGATCACATTATCGATGTCCCGTGCGTTGCGGTGTCTCTTCCTATAACTGTGTATACTGGGTCTATATGGTTAGACGGGGTTTTTCTCAAGTTCCAATTGTCGCTGTAATATTCATCTTAATTCTTATCGGGGGAGCCTATTATTTAGGCACGATAAAGAGTACCAACACCACAATAACGTCCGTCTTACTGCCAAGCGCCGCTCCTACCAACAGCCCGACGATTTCACCAAGTACAGCTCCCGACAACTGCATTGCTGAAAAAGATAGTATTCTCTCGGTGGTAGCTACTTTTGAGAGTATGCAGCAAAGTAAAAACTCCAAAGGCGTTCTGCAGTTGTTTGCCCCACCGCAGTCACCCCAAGATGTTAAGGACTATCTCAACTTAAGCGGCGAAGACACTAATATTTCTCCGCGTCTTTATAATAATGTCTCCACTAATTACAATACGTTGTCTTATAAAGTCACCCAACCGCCGACGCAAAATAGCGGGGGTACTTGCAGCGTCGGCATTGAGGAACAACGAAGTTACTATGGCGGTCCAACTAATCCTGGCTATCTCCCCCCAACTGCAGAAGAGTTCACCCTGGTTATTACAAAACAGGATGTTTGGAAAATAGAGCAGTATCAAAGCCAAAGGGCGAATGTCAGGAAAGGCGAATTCTCAGGCTTATTGATGGAATACACCACGGATACGAAGGAGGTGTTACCACTATAACAACTATTATCAACACGCCCCCGGCAGCCGCTAATGAATCAGGAGGAAGTACGGGAATGATTGTCGGTCTTGTTATTCTGCTGATCCTGGGCTATTTATTTTTCGTCTACGGGCTTCCGGCGATCCAAAATATGCAGGTTGGAACGCCGCAGATTAACATTCCGGCGAAAATCGACGTCAACATTAACCAACCGTAAAATATGCTCCCCGCCATTGTTATTATCCTCATCCTTCTCTGGCTTCTCGGTTATGCCCCGATCACAGGCATTTATATTCCGAATATTGTTCTGTTCTCGCTCAATAACCACCTAGTCACTTTATGGGAGATTCTTATCCTCGCGGCAGTCGGCTGGGCGATCGGTCTTTTACCCCGTCCCTTCCAGGCCATCGCCTCCGTCCTGCTGTTCCTTTGGGTCCTCTCGGTGCTGGGAATTCTCGCTATCGCCGGACTTTCCGATATTATCATTCTGCTGATTATCGTCGGACTAATCGCTGCTATTTTTCTTTAATACCTGTTAGTTAGGAAGAGGAGGTGAATATTTTATGGGAATAATACTTTGGATAATTTTCGGCGCCCTCGCCGGCTGGATCGCGTCCGTGTTTATGAAAACCGATTCGGGGCAGGGACTTTTCATGGATATCGTAATGGGCATTATTGGCGCGGTGGTCGGTGGATTTATCATGGAATTCTTCGGTAAATCAGGGGTCACCGGCTTTAATTTATACAGTATGATAGTTGCCGTGATCGGCGCCGTCGTCGTAATCTATCTCGGCCGTCTTTTCAAAATAGGCGGATAAAGTGTTTGGTATGGTCGCAATCACTAAGAGCAGACGGGAAAGGCTTATCCGGCTCTCGCCGGTTGTTTCTTTTATTTTTCTCCTGGCCGTTATATTTTTCGGCCGGGAAGTTTCGAGTGGATTAATCGTTCCCGTTGAGGCCCGTAGCCCGTCTCCTTCAACCCCAAAAGTTTCCGACTCTCCGCCAACGCTCCGAAAGGGATCGGTGCTTGTCGCCGCGGGCGATATAAGTTGCGGCAACGGCGAGGGTAGTCGTCCGTGCCAACAGCTAAGTAACACCGGACTAATTTATAAACTCCAGCCGGACACCGTTCTCTCCCTTAGCGACCTTGAAGACAGTGGCAGTGAAATAGATGGAAACCAGAGCAAAGGCTATTACAGTTTTGATTTAGGTACTTGGCACCTTATCGCCCTTAACAGCAATTGCGCCCGTGTCGGCGGCTGCAGCTATGATTCACCGCAAGGCCGCTTCCTCAGGCAGGATTTAGCCGACCACCCGGGACTCTGCACCCTCGCTTTTTGGCACCATCCCCGCTTCAGCTCGGGCCAGTCCGGCAACAACACCTCCCTGCAAACTTTTTGGACGATTTTGTCCCGGGCGGGCGCCGAAATTGTTTTAAGCGGACACGACCACAATTATGAACGTTTTGCCCCGCTGGATCTTAATGGCGAACCGGACCCGAAAAACGGCCTCCGCGAATTCGTCGTCGGAACCGGGGGAAAAAGTCTTTCCCAGTTTAACGTCGTCCGAGATTATAGCGAAGCGCGAAACGCGAGAACCTTCGGAGTTTTAAGACTGAATCTCACTCCGGGAAGTTACGAATGGGCCTTTATCGCCGCCTCCTCCTTCGGCTATGCGGATTCCGGCCGCGGCCAGTGTCATTAGTGATAGGATAGAGATATGAACGAACCAGAGGCGATAAACGAAACAATCAGTTATCAGAACGGCGCCGTCGTTAGCCGGGAGGTTGTTAATAAATCGACAGGCACCGTTACTCTCTTCGCCTTTGCGCAAAATCAGGGTTTAAGCGAACACACGACTCCGTATGACGCTCTAGTCATGGTCACGGACGGAACGGCGGAAATAACCGTCGCCGGAGTTAAACACGAGGTAAAAAGCGGCGAGATGCTCTTAATGCCGGCCGGCTCTCCTCACGCCCTAAAAGCCCTCCAGCCCTTCAAAATGCTCCTGATAATGATTAAATCATAGCCTCTCTCGGGATATTCTTTTAGCGCCTATTCGACGATAATTTGGCCCTTTTGGCTGGGGTTGAGGTGGTTGTGATAGCCGTAGGTTCCCGGCTGATCGAACAGCAGACTCAGGGTTTGGCCGGCTGAAAATTGCCCTAAATTTAAGGGCGGGTATTTAGTGTGGGCGGGGTGCGCGTCGGAATTGACCGTGGCCGTTTCCCCGAGATTATTATTCCACGTTACTGTCTCCCAAGCCTTTATCGTCAACACTTTCGGCGAAAACCCCTCGGCGGTTAAAATCACCGTATTCTTTTGGCTTTGGCTGGCCGTTGCCGGACCGTCTTCAGAAGTTGACGGCCGCTGTATATTCTCCACCAAAGGTTTTACCGCCGGAGTATTACCCCTTCCCTGTTTGCCGGAAAGGAGATAGTTACCTCCGAATAATACAACCCCACCGACAACTGAAATGAGAAGAACTGTTTGTATTAAATTCATTCCTTAATCTTATTCTATATATAGATAGCTGTCAATACGTATTATTGGCGGAGATGTAATCTCGGACATTTCCCTTTTGCGGAATATGGTAATATTAAATTGTGAAAGATATAAAGTGGCTTTTCGACGCGGCGGCCATAGTTGTGCTGACAACGCTGGGAATTATTTTGGTCAAAACCTTTATTCTTCCCCGCTGAACACAACGATAACGGCCGGAATATGATAACCCTCGCCTATTACTCGGGAAAAATCGAAAGCCGCGGCAGGGAATGTTACGTCGGAGATCAAAAAGTGGCGTGCCCCGCATCCGCCAAAGCCTATACCCAAACCGGCGACAAGTTGGATTTACTACCGCCTATTCCCGCCTTGGAAAAACGCAGCGACCCGTTGTTCTTCGGCCTGCTCCTCACTTTAGCCTTGGTCTTCACCAGCCTGACCATCTTTCGGCTAAAAATCTTCGGCAAAACTTTAGGAGAATACCTGTTTCCGATTCGGTATTTTGTCCTCGTTGCCATCGTCGCGGTAGTCTGGCAGTACCTGTTTGGGCTCAAGTTGGATGACGGGATGCTCTCCCTCAGGATTAGCCAGTGGGTTTGGGAACTATGTGTAGCTGCCTCCGCCTACAAGCTAATTATGACCGCCGGTTTCGGCTACCGCCACCTCCTCTTCCTGGCGGTTCTGTACAGCCTGATCATTCACGGCCTAAAAGCATCTGTCCGTTACCTCTTTTACGGAAAAACGTTTCTGTATCTGCTGGACCGGTTTTTATACGGCAGCCTGTTGGTGGTAGTGATCGCTTTGGTCGGCGGGTCGCTGTTTATCTTTTTTCGGCGTCGGGGAATTATTAAGTAGAGGGCTAAAGAGGCGAGCAGTCTTTCGGACAGTCTTCTTTGCTCTCACCCAAATCCGGCTCGCAGACCCCGTTCCCGCAAACTCCCGGCCCTTTCCCCGGAGTAAGCTCTCCCGCCTGAAATGGCGCTGGAGCGGGTTGTCCAGACCCGCTGCCACTCGCCTCCCTCGAAGAATTCTCCTGGTTCCGGTCCACTACAGCGGCAGCAAAAGTCGCCAGCAATAAAATGGTTGCAAGGATAAGCCACACTGCCGCAAGTTTTTTACCTGTTAGCTTTAGAAAAGCCAGCCGGGTGGCGTTGAAAGCCAAAATCATATTTCTCGGCCGCTGCAGAAATTTGCATTTTTGAAGGAGTACAGCAACCCCCACCAAGAGCAGAGCTCCCAGAAAACCGACGCCAAAAACAACCACCGACCACTCCAATCGGTTATTTTGCACCGGACGGTTATCGGTAGATTTATAACCCGAGTCGCAGTCCGGCCGACAGTTTCCGACCGTTTCCGGCCCCTCACATTTTCCGTCGCCGCACAGGCTTGTTCCGGCCGGCTGACCCGGACCGCTGCCGCCCGTATTTTCCCGAAGTTTAGGTTCAATCACCGTCGTACAGGGGAAAGTTTTATCACTTTTGCTGATGTTTTCGAAAAAGTAGACGGAGCCACCGGTGCCGGCCGCAATGTATTTTCCGTTTCCGGAAATATCAATCTCCTCCACATATTCGTCGAAAGCCACCTCTTTCCCGACCGAAACACCTGTGGTAAAAATATGCACCTTATTATCCGTCCCGCCGGCCGCGATAAAGCTTCCGTCGTCGCTAATATCCACCCCGCCCAAAGCCGCGTTGTTGACCACCCACGTCGCCGCCGGTAAGCCGTTCTCCCGGTCAAAAATATAGACCTGGCCGCCGAAGGTGGCCGCCCCGATGTATTTTCCGGAAGGCGTTAGGCTTAGCGCCCGGACCGAGCTGCCGTTTGGGGTCGAAAATTTCCAAACCGGCTCGGCGGCCGCGGTTTTAAAAAGAAAAACGGCGCCGGCATCGGATTCACTGCCCACCGCCGCCAGTTTTCCGTCGGCGGATATTCTCGCCCGGTGGACCGGCGAATCCCGGGTTAAACTTTCCGTCCGTACAATCGGTGTGCTCACCTCCCGCGAAAAGACATAGAATCTCCGGTCGGGACAGCCGGTAGAGCCGGCAACATATTGGCCGTCCTCCGAAAGGGAGACGTCGTGAAAATTACCGGAGGCGTGGTACTGCCAAAGCGGCTGACTGCTCTTCTCGCTCCAAAGAATAAGTAAGTTAGTTTTAAGATCAGACTCCGTTCCACCGGTGCCGGCGGCCAGATATTTTCCGTCTTTGGAAATTGCCACATTGTAGGCATTGTTTCCCTGATCGTAACGCCATAAAGGCTTGTTGCTTAAACGGCTGAAAAGCAGAGTGCTTTCGCCGAGGGAAGCTACAATTTTCGCCCCGTCGCCGGAGATGGCAACGCCGCCTTTTAAATCCCCGCCGATTTCATTGCCGGCGTTGTGGGTGTAAATCCACTGCGGTTCTTTAGGACTATCGAGGTCAAAAAGGTAGACGTGGTTGGAAGTTTTTGCGGCGAGGTACTTCCCGTCCTCCGACAGGGCCACGCCGCCCACCCACTCCTCTTCGGTCGGGTAGCTTAGGATTTTTTGGCCGGTCTGGCTGTCGATGACGGCAATCTCGTTTTTCTTAAAAGCGCTCTCAAACAGCACCGGGCCATTGTCCGGCGAATCAATAATCGCGGCTCTGGCTTTCCCCAGGCCGTTAGACGCTTCAAAGTAGTAAAAGTTGGAGCCGAGTTTATTCGGGACAAATTTGTAGGCGTAGGTGACGCCGTTTTTATAGTCGTAGCTGTCGGGATCCTGTTTTTCCAGGTCGATCGCCCGGCCATTGAAGATAATTCGGACGTATTCCGGCTTGCGTCCCGCCTTATCCCGATAAGTCACCATATAGGTATATCTTTGGCAGACCGGCCCCCACATCGGGTAAACGGAATTATTTAAGAGCTCGGGATCGTTGGGCGTTTTCGGCAGCTTCAGGATGGTCCCGGAGGTGGTCCAGGTGGAGGGAATATTTTTGTCTTCGGCACGAACGGGATAAAAAGCATAGAAAGAAAAAGCAACTGCAAGGGCAAGGAGGACAAGATGTTTAATTTTCATAAACACCGCCGGTTGCCTAATCTTCCGGCGGGAGGAACTCTTCACCGGTGTCGGCCGCACCGCCTGCCGGAGAATACTCGCTGGTTTTCAACCACTGCACGTATTTGCACCCCGTCGGCGTCCGAGTTTCTTTATCCCAACCGGCGGTGGAGCACTTTTTCATTTTTTTGCCGGCGTTAGTGGTAAAGAGTACCAAGGGTTTCCCACAGTCAGGACACTCTTCCGAAAGAGGTTCGGTCGTCCCGTTAATCCATTCGACAAAATCGCAGCCGGTTGCGGCCTTTGCCTCTTTATCCCAACCGCCCTTCGAGCATTTTTTCATTTTCTTGCCGAAACGGGTGACTTGGAGAGTTAAGGACGCGCCACACTTCGGGCATTTCTCGTCGAGGGTTACCGGTTCCACCGCCAGCCATTTGACGTAATCGCAACCCTCGCTTTGGCGGGTTTGCGGGTTCCACGAGCCGGTGGAACAACGCTGAAGTTTTTTCCCGGTCGGGGTTTCGGTAACCTCTCCTAGTGGAGCGCCGCATTTCGGACAGATTTCAGTTTCTTTAGCCATAGAAGTAGATTAGCACAAACTCTCCCCTTAGAAAACAGGTAATTTTTTTCAAGGGGTATAAGCGACCGACTCGGTTAACGTGCCGTCGAACATCAGCTTATTATCGCCGAAGGCGGCCGAGCGGGCGTAGAAACTGCCGAAGGCCGAAGACAACCTTTGGTTAATGTAGTCAATAATTAATCCTTTTTTATTCTCAATCTTACTAAGAGGACCGGTAATCTCGCCGAAGTTTTGGGCGGAGGCTTTCGTAACCAGCGACGGCTGGCCAAGAGATAAGAGCAACGGCAGGGGTAACGGCACCCGGCCGACCGATAAAGATTGGGGTTCAAAAACCGCGACCTTATTGTCCGCCAGCGAGGCCTTCATTTTCACGTAAAAAGCGGTTTTGGCGGGGAGCACTTTCACCGCCAAATTGACCACTACTGGCGGAATACCTATCGCCGCCGCGTAACCAGCCAGCTTTTCTTTCAGCAAAACTCCGGAAACCTCCCCCGAACCGTCGGCATTGAATTTCACCTGGAGATCGCGATAAGGCCAATCCCCCCAAGGCTGATTATTCAACGAGGCTGTGATTTCGGCTGCGGTGAAATCGGCTTTAACTTCCCGCGCCCCGGAGAAGGCTCGGGTTTTAGAAAAACTGCCGGTGTCCGGAAGAACCTGATATTGAATTTGGCTCTTAGTCCGAACGGAGTTTAAATCCGCCGCCGTATATTTAGTGCCCAAGTCCCGGGGCCGGTCCGCGCCGAAAAGTGAAGCCGTGCCGGGGATAACCCCCAAAAAACTAAAGAATAGTAGCGGAATAACAACGATGAGGACTAGTAGGATAAGCAGGAACTTCTTCACTCCCCGATTATACTGAGCCTTCGGATGTAAGGCAAGTCGCTTTGAATACTAGCCGTAAAAAAGATCGGCAGGGGGAAGAATAACTCCCACACTGCCGACCACAAAATTATCTTTAGAGCTTCGGCTCCAGGCTCATCAAATAGGTCTTCCCCCATCTCGTCAGCGCGATAATTCCCCCACCGTTAAGGAAACGCCCCCGGTTGTTAAGGTCCAAACCCCCGCCCAACAACCAATCCTTAAACTCGACCAGCGCCGCCAAATACTTGGGCGTAATCCCCTCCGAGGTGTGCCTTTTCAAAAGTGCGCAGACCTCCACCGTTAATGGGTCGGCGAGCAAAATCTGCCGGATAACTGCCGTGATTGTCCCGCCTGAGTCAATAATATCCTCAACCAGAACCACATGCAGTCCCCGCAGCGAGCCTTGGGGGAACTTCGTCTCAACCTTGACCCGCTTGAGTTCAGTTCCCTGCCCGTACGCTGAGGAGGAGAGGCTTTCATCCAGCGCCCGCTCCAGCGGAAAGCCCAACTCCGCCAGCTCCTCACGCAACCGGCTGTAAAGCCAAGTTCCGCCGTTGGTTACGTGGATAAATAGCAGCGGTGCCGGCTTTTCCACGTAGTCCTTGTAGATTGCTTTCGCCAACCGGCGGATTAAAACATTCACCTGTCGGCCGCTTAAAAGCTCGTGCCCTAAGACGCGGCCTTTAAAAAAGCACCGCTTGCCTTTGTTAATGGCGTAAATTCCCGGACGCATAGTCCCAACCCCCTTTCCGTTTCTCACGGCCACCAATCAGAGATTATTATCCCCCAGCCAGAATACCACAAACGGAAGCTAGGGCTTAAAGAGAAGAAGTAGTCCCGTTCCACCTGGAAGGTGGAACAGAGTTAACAACAAAAAAAGCAGAGGAAAGAAGACCTTCCTCTGCCAAAATAGTTTTACCTTACCGGTTTCAAGCGTTACGAGGTCTTTGCCCTCGCCGTGCCAGATGCGGACCACCTCCTCGGGGAAATCGGGCTGAATCGGAGAAAAACCTTGTGCGCGTTAAAAAGATTTGCGCCGAGACGATTCTTTTCATCGTTGAACCTCCACCTTTCGATAATCCGGCGTGCATCGTACCACGCGGACGCGTAACAGTCCGATGATCATCCAATAGTCAACCTCCTCTTTGGGAAATTTGGTTAAAGGGGTGCTCTCTTACTTCTTCTTTAAACCATCCTGATAACGCTTGATGGCGGAAACAACCTGGCTGTCGTCTCTTAAATTCTCGACGAAAAGAATCTGGTCCTTATTCAGCTTAATTTCATCCTGCGGACCGTGGATCTCTTCGCCCAGTTTAACCAAGGTAAAACCGGCTTTTGGTGAAGGGGTTGGGATGGGTGTGGCTTTTACGGCACTGCCGGTGGCCGGCTTATCTTTCGGATCAATTTTAACTTCCGCCGTCTTTGGCGTCTCAGTTACACTGCCAACCTTCAAATAATAAACGTCCCGTAAAATAGGTTCCGTCCCGGCAAAGTCGGAAAGCTTCCCGAAGTAGACCTGGCCGTTGGCGAGAAAAACCGCCTGATAGCCGGAGGGTTTGGCGGAAGAAGCGCCTGTCCCGAGAAGATTAAAAGAGGGCAAAGAAAGCTTTGGCAAAACCAAAAAAACCACGGTCAGCAATAAGACGACGGCGGCCGCGGCGAAAATTAACGCCGATTTATTTATCGGGGATTTATTCCCGTAAAGACTGCTTTTTGTCTGCCCGGTCATTAAAGACATAATTCTGTTATTATTGGCCGCGGACATCAACCTTACCGCCGGACTTGGCCGGAGTGGGGGTAGCTTTTTTCGCGCTGTAATACTCGCGGATGGCGGCAATCACTTTTGAGTCCGGCTTTAGCTCCTGGGTCGATAGGATTTGCCGGCGGTTGAGAAGAATCTCATCCTGCGGGCCGTAAATCTCGTTCGCTCCCAACTTCACGAGTTCAAACCCCTGTTGCGCGGCCTTATCTTTAGCATCCGCCGGTTGAGTCAATCTGAGATAAAAAACATCCGATAAGATCACGATCGAGCCGTCGGCTTTTGTAATCTTGCCGAAATAAGTTGTCCCGTTGGCTAAGGTTACCGCTTTGTAACTCCCGCTGACCTCGCCCAGAAACCCTTGGGAGGAGACGGAACGGACCACCAAAAATACGACTAAAACCCCGCCCGCAACGACTAAAAGACTAAAAAATAGTTTCTTCATTATTTCAAAGGCTTACTTTTAAAAGATACCACAGGCGCCTCATTAATGTCATCAAGTTCCTCCCCTGTCCCTACTACCTCCGGCTCTTTCTTTTCGGGCTTTGCCCCAAGAGACTTCCCGCCCGTCCGGACGCCGCGTTGATACAACCGCCAAAAGACAACTACAAAAACAGTTGCCTCCGCCAGCAAAAGAATTTTAGCCAGAGGCGCTCCCGATCCAAAAAGACCGCCGATATATTTTGTTAAAAAGCCGTTCAGCGTCGGGAAAGCTAAGGAAGTGACCAGAAGCGCCAGAACAAAATTGACCAGCGGGGTAACCCGACGGAAATAGGAGTCCAGGCGGATCTCTTTCACGACTTTTAAAACCAGAAAAAGCTCAAAGAGGTAAACCCCGGCATTAAGAAAGGAGAAGAAGGAGGACAGGATAATTTGGAACAGGCGGGCGGATGTATCTTCCACGTTTTAATTATAGTGCCAAAGACAGGGGTTAATCAAGAATGTTCCATTCGGAAGGCGGATCAGTTAGATTACTTTTCAAATTGAAAAGAATTGAAGAAGACGGCAAAATCGGAAGCGAATTTACTAAAATAAGCCTTACCGGCGCCGCACATCAACAGGTAGACCTGGTCCCCCTTCGGCACCATTATCTGGTTTATCGAGGCGGTGGCCCGGAGCGGATCGGTGAAATTAAAATTAAACTGAAAAGCGGGAAGGCCGGAGTTAAGTAGTACTTGCCCACTGCTGATTGGTTTAAAACCGAGCACCCCTTGGCCGAAAAGGGCGGTCATCTCCTGCGTCAGTAGTGTGTCGTCGCGGGAAAGATCCATCTTCAACGGGCGTTTACGGACCTCGCAGCCGATCCGGGAGTCGTCCCGGGCCTTAAAACCGACGAGGTAGTCCCGGCCGTACTTTTTCGCCGATTCGGTCGAAGCATCGAGATCGTAGTCATTCGTGAAGAGGAAAGAAAACTTATCCGGTTTGTCCACGTAGCGGCTGTAAGCCACTTTATTAAAATCATATTTCAGCCGGTAGCCGAGAGGCTCGTTGTCGCGGATAAAATTCACTGTGAAGTAGAAAATAGCAGCCGCGAAAAGACCGCCGGAAAGAAAGGTTAGAAAATATATAAGAAACGCCCTGACTCTTTTCATCACGTCTATTAAACCACGCCGTAGTAACCTCGGCAACCATTATGCTTCCGTTCCACCTCCTACTCCCTCTTCAACCTTACCTTTAAATCCCGCCTTGCGATACTCCTCCAAAAATTTAGGTGATAATCATAATACTCCTTTTGCTTCCGATCGGAAGGGAATTGAGTATTATGATATTATTAGGATATAAACTCTGCCAAACCGAAATTCGAAAAACAGACCTTTTTTCAGAATCTCAGTCTCCGAGATAAGCTCCTTGTCAGCCTCCTGGCTGTTGGGGCCGTTGCGGTTGAAGCCCTCGATCCTGACGCCTCTGGCGGGCGCCTAGACAGCATTTTCGCCTCTATCGAAAATCGGGAGTTTTATCGGCGGCAGCGCCAATCCGCCCGAACGACACTGTGGGCTCTATTGGCCAAAAAGCTGATCAAAGCGCAGGGAAGAAAAGCGCAAAGAACCTTCCAACTTACCGAGGAGGGGCTTAACCTGCTGTTTTCCCGCTTCCCTGTTCTTAAGTATCAACACCGGCCCTGGGATGGCTACTGGCGGATGATTATTTATGATATTCCCGAGAAGGAATACCGTTTAAGAGGAAAGCTAAGGGCTACTTTGAAAGCATTGGGTTACAAGTTTATTCAAAAAAGCGTCTGGGCCACACCAATGCCGGTCGAAATCGAACTGGAAGCCTTCCTTCGAAAAGAGGCGTTGTGGGGGAAGGTGCTCGCCATCAAAGCGGTTCTCTCCCCGGAGGAAAATAAGCGGCTAGCTAAAGTCTTTAACTTGAAGGATAGGGTTTCGGAAAAAAGATAATACTCGTTTGACTTCCGATCGGAAGGGAAATGAGTATTTTGTTTGTATGATTAAGTTAGTTAACTTAATTAACTTAATTAACTTAGTCAACTTAGTTGGTTTAGTTGGTTTAGTTGGCTTAGTTGACCTCGGCGAGGCGGAGGGAGTTGAAAAGGACATTAAATTGGTCCGAATAGACCGGATAAAGGGAATTAGGGGCGCTGCAGGCGGCAAAGGTTGTTCTTTTCGTGGTTGAGCCGACGATCTCCGTTAATTTATAATTGGCGTCGCCGACTTTGTATTTCACCGTCATCCTAGTCCCCACGACCCCGCCAAGCTTAATATCATCCCACCTCTCCTGCTCAACCCCTTCATAAGACTTTTTCAGCTGACTAAGTAGGCCCCTCGCGAAGATAATCAGCCGAGACTACCCCTTCTTTCGGATTTTTCGTTTGGGAAACGAAGCAGTCAACTTCCTTGACGTCCGCCAGGTTATAACCGTAGAGAAAGAAAGGGTTTTTTGCCTTTAAAACGTCGCCGGGAATGGCCCGAAAGGACTTAGGGACACTGAAAACAAGCCCTGTTGGCTCGTCCCTGACCTCCAGTGAGTCTTTTAGCGGGGTCCCGGTCATAATTGACCACTGCTAATAAAACCAGAGCACCAACTAAAGTAAGGAGAGCGATGATAGTCGGCAGAGGGGTTTTTAGTAGTCACTGTCACTATGATAACACGATCCTGGATAGAACCAGGATGACGTGGAGACTTGTACCACCTTCCAGGTGGAACAGATACACCTGGAAGGTGGGAGCACAGATTTGCGTAAAACAAAAAACCGCCCTTCGGCGGCTTTCACGCTTCCCTTTCAGCTATCTTTAGTGCTGCCAAACATCCGCTCTCCAGGTCTGAGTATCAAGAGCGTCTATGGCCCCTGCCGTCGGATTGCAAGCCCGGATTGTGACCGTGCTGGCGGCCGAAACATAACCGGTCCAAGTAAGATTAAGGGTTTCAATACCCGAAGCCACCGCCGTTGGACTAACTGTGACTGTGTCCCCAGCCGCAGCCCCCGTAACCGTAACTGCCCCGTAGGCCCCGCAACTGGCCGCGGCGATACTGGCACTAACCACATTGGCCGCCGCCGCCGAAAGATGCTTTGTAATCGTCGTACCAGTGCCTATGTTTACCGAAACGAAGCTCGCCGCGCCAGCCCCAGTAACGCTCCACTGAGCGTCAGTAATGGAAACGTCATCGTTAATCTCACCGATGGTAATGGTATCGGCATCGGGACCGGCTGTACCAATTAAGATAGTGTCGCAAGCGGCGCTATTGCAGAGTTCAATAGAAGTTGCGTTAGCGGCTCCCAACAACAATGCCCCGGCAGCATTTGTGTCCAAACCATACGCCGGCTGAACAGTTATGTTACCGGTTGCAGCGACGTCAAAATTGTTGTAGTTGATAAGTCCGGTCGTACCAACGATGTCATTGGCCCCGACAGAAAGAGCAGTCGCGATATCTGTGTCGACCGCGTTAATTCCAATTGCCTGAGCAACAGTTGGAGAGATCGTCAGCGAAGCCACATCGGTACCGGGGCTGGAGGTAACAGCACCGGTGGCCGCAATACTCCACTGGGCATCAGTCAAACTAACATCTGCATCGGCATCACCAACAGTGACCACATCAGCGGCCGCGCTGACACCAACCTGAATAGTCCGGACACCGACACTCCCGGCTCCGTCACCAGTGGCTGCTACCGAAAGTCCGGTGTTACCGTCAATCTGCAAAGCGATCGTGTGTGCACCAGCGTCAGCACCAGTGACCCCTATATTAAGATTAAGAGCAGTTTGATTATCCGCTCCGCCTAAGCTAGTAAAAAGACCGCTGGAAGCTGTCGTCGCACCGATGGTAGTGTTGTTGACCGTGCCACCGCTGATGGTCAGAGCGTTAACAACATCCGCGTCAACTACAGAATCGGCTTGCAGACTTAGGTTAGCGGCAGAGACGGTTGAGAAGTTAACGGTCGGGGTACCGGTTGCGCCGGTCAGGCTGGTAAGGAAGTCGACGGTGTCGGCGAAGATGCTGGACCACCGGGTTCCCGTGGCCCCAAAGTTGTCGGTGCTGTTCGCGGAAGGAAGTACCGCCCCACGGACTCCAGCGGCTCCAGGAGCGCCACCGGAAAGGACAAGATTTCCACCGGCGACACCACCTGTAGAGGACGCCGGGCCGGAGATTACCAAATTGATAGCACTGTTATCTGCAGCAGTGGCAACACTAATTGTTCGTGTCCCACCAGCATCGAAGGTTACATTGCCACCGAGAGTCGTCGTCGAATCAACATCTAAAGTACTACCGGTGTGGATTGCACCAGTGGCGTCCGCTACGGTGAAAACACCGCCGTCAGCGGTGACCCCACCATTAGCTGTTAAAAGTCCAGTGATAGTGGTGGCAGGCGCTATAGTTACCAAGTTAGAGTTGGTGGCGCCGAGGGCTAAAGTCCCAGCCGCGTTGGTGTCAAGACCGACTCCAGCCGCGACTTGGATCGCACCGGTAGCGAGGACGTCAAAGTTGGAGTAGTTAATCAGACCGGTGGTTCCGA
>ERZ1292633.1303-Hain-H41-02um-R1-1303-length-27165-cov-7_pt1 | contig 27165 bp, 24 predicted proteins | sample MGYA00564406_ERZ1292633 | MGnify/ENA primary metagenome ERZ1292633 (study PRJEB36523, sample SAMEA6512639) | groundwater metagenome | collected 2019-01-08 | study: AquaDiva: Metagenomics assemblies of 32 groundwater samples | reverse complement strand
CTCCGCGTACGCCTCCAACACGTCGGGGTTGTCCGGAAACTGAATAAGAGCTGCATCGTAAAACTCCATCGCCGCCCTGACGTTGCCGCCGTCGAGCGCCCCTTGCGCTAAGGCGAGGGCGGTGTTGAGATCCAGAAACACGGGCATATGGGTGGATGATTCTGTGCCGCTCTTCTATGAACTCGAACTGCGATTATGGTGTGGTCAATTCTCAACGTTCACCATATTATGAACGCATGACCAGCGAACTCAGAAGGCGGCGAGGGGAACACACTCCTCGCAGGTAATTCAACAGTTTGAGCGTGGCTCGAAAGCACAGCACTGTGGAAGGGGCTTTGAATCTTCCCCCAGGCCTTCCCCCTTCCCCCAAAGCAACAGGGTAGTATTTAAACGTCGCGACCTCCGTCGACCCCAGTGCTACTACTGGTTGAACCGTTACTCGTCGCAATCAGTCGTTGAAACCGCCTCAACGCGAACAAGGAAACCAAGTGGCTCGCGGCGAGAAGGAGGAACGCTGTCCGGGGCGTCGGCATCAACGACAGCACGATGATGACCATCGCGTTCATCGGAAACCGAAACACATTCATTACGGCCGAGCGAGTGTGATCCGGCACGTAGTGCGCCCGCAGCGTGCCGTGGCATGGGAAGTAGACTCCGACGCTCCCCTCGAAGATCGTGCACATCAAGAAAACCAACCCCTTTTGATCGAAAAACAGTGCCGCCAAGGCCATGGATGAGGCGGCCATCAAATGCATGGCCACGGCCAAGTTGCTCAAGCTTGCCTGCCAGTTCTGCGCGATGGCCCCGCCGATCATCAGGGCGGCCATGTAGGACGCAAACAGCAAGCCGTACGGGATGAGTTCCTTTTCACTAGGTAAGCTCACGGCAGGGGTCCAGAAGAAGACCCACAGGTACATGCACGCCTCGAAGATGCTCTGGCAGGTTCCCAACCACAAAAGCTTCGAGTCGCTCGTGATGGCTGCAATCCCAAGAGTAATTGTTTCCAGGGGCCGTACCGAGCGGTTACCGTAGTTTTCGCGCCACTGCGAAACATGCCATCCCGCGAACGACAAGCAAGGGATCGCGACCAAGAAGGGGGCTGCGTACCCACAGCACGATGCCGCCCCTTGGGCCACGAAGCCCGCCAGGATCGCCACTAAGCCGTTGCCAAGTGTTTGCTTAACGAACGTGTTAGTGAGCAGCGCCTCGGGAAACTGCCTTGTGTGATGCTCCGTGACCATCCAAGACTCAAACGATGTGAACAAGAGCGACGTCGATATCCCACTGAGAACACGGCCGAGAAACAAAATCGCGAAGCTGGGAAACACTTTCGTCACTGCCGACAAGCCGTAGGTGACGCAGAAAACGATGCACATGAACTTGCGGCCGTATTTGTCCGAAAGGGCGCCCACGAAGGTCCCGAAGACGAGGCTAGATAGAAAACCCCCGGCGAATAGCCAGGCGATTTGATCAGTGGAGAAGCCGTACTGCTCGTAGAGCGCATACACGTAGGGGCCCTTGAGCCAGTCGCTGAACAAGCAAAGCAAGTAGACAAACAGGTAATTGTTCTGAAAGGCCTGAAACTCGGCCATGTTGAAGACGGCAACCGACGCTGAACCGTTTGCTGGCCCCGAAGCCGTGCAGGTCGGCGTGGCATGCCCCGTCCCGGGTGCGGTTGGAGCGGATTGGTTGGCGGCGGATGTAGTCGGAGACGCCCCTCCCGCAGACATGGCCACCGAGGCCTTGCTCCAGGATGACCGCGCGAGCAGCACCGCGGCGATCATCAACACGCCCAGCGTGCCGAGATACCACTCGACATTTGGCGTGGCGGCCATCCAATCGGAGAATGTCGCCGTTTGCGACGAGGCGCCGCCGCCTATCTGCCTTTTCGGCGTCTGGCTCATCACGATCGAAGGGACCGTGAGTGCGGCCTCGACTTGCTTTGAATCGGCTTTTTGCTTCGAGGGGCGCCCCTTCGCCCCGTCGGCAGACAGATCGCTCTCGCCGCCTGTTCCCATGTTGTCGCTCGAAGACATGCACAACCGGACAGCGGACACCCGTTACGTCCTCACAGATCAGTGGATATCTCACTGGTGAGGGACGGGAGGGAAGATCTGGCGAAAGGGGGGAAGGGAAATGTACGTCGCAGTAACCAATGGGACCGCGAGCAATCGGAGGGGCACAGTCGCCCGTCAGCGTGAGGCGGAGAGGAAAGGCACGGCCAGCCGGTGGGGTGGTACATACAGAGGGGCCCTGGCTGCTCCGTCTCTACACATAATGTCAACTGTGTAAAAGAGGCGACGATCCTCCCGCGCTTTGCAAAGGCCAAACGTGGCCCTACGACGCGTCCTCGGCCGGCTGCTGTTCGTCCAGCGCCGTGAAGGATTGGGCAAGGTACAGCAGCCCGAACGCGTTGGCCACTTCATTTCTAAAGTCGATGAAGCCGTCACTCGTTTGCTCGGCCTCGGCGCAAAGGACGTCAATGTCGCGCCGCGTGAGCTGCAGTGGCGCGTCCATGAGAGCCTGGCGGTACTGGGCATACGTCAGCCGGCCGAGCTGGCCCTTGTCTACGGTGCGCATCACGCGGAGCAGTTCATCCTGCAGCTCCTCCTTCACCATGCCGTGGACCACCGCGTCGCTGTCGTCTTGGTGGCGCACATCAGGGAACTCAAATCCCGCGTTGTTGTGAAAGAAGAGAATCGCGTTGCTGGCATCCCGGGCGAACTGTTTGTACTCCATCGTGCCATCCGGCCGCACGTTCACGTAGTCGGATGATAAGATATACAACGCTTGCGCCTTGTTGAGGGTGAACGCGTCGAGGAGAGTCCGCTTGACGAGATGGACGTACAAGAATCCAGTCTTGCCATCGTTGTCCATGCTCGCCAGCACCTTGGCAACCTTTTGAGCGAACAGTTCGAACTCTGGAAACTGCACGGAGGGTGCGTAGTGCTCTGGTGGAGGTTGGCGCGCCACGAGCGGATCACAATCCAGCGCCGCTTTCTTGAAGTACTCCGCACTCCAGGAGACGATGTCGGCCGGCTGCTCGCGAAGCACTTCGCGCGTGTAGTCCTTCAGAATCTGAGCGAATTGGGGAGGAAGCGGTAGCCGTTGCTGATACTTGGTCGCGCGGGTGCGATCACGGAACGGCACCTGAGTCGCCATCTCAAACAAATAGAGAAGATAGTCTTGGTTTACTAGCTATTTGCTTGATCTCTTTTGGCACACCAACAAAGATGATTTACCATGTCGTACCGGCAACTTGAAAGGGCTAGGGAGGAACGTTTTTTCGTGTCGATCGACGAGTACAAGTCAGTCTTTGAGGACCGCAACTGGGAAGCCCCAGTGGGGACGGCTCACTGTTGGAGTCGCTTCGGCGTCGAGGATCGTGGCGGGGTGGAACGGCGATTATAGAGCGGGCTGTAGGAGGAGGGTCCGGGTGACGTGCCCCGCTCCGTGAAACCGAACAGTTGAACGTGCCGCTTGGGTGAACAGACGCCGCGCCGAACGGGCGTAACAGCGCCGCCGTCGATTCCCCGGCTTGTTGACACCGGCACGGCGGGATCATCGTGCCCACGTGATTGGACGAGAAGCGGGGCATGCGACATTTTTGGCAAAAAGTATCCGCTGTCGAGGACGTACTCGGGGTCGCCAGCTGAATACCCTCCCTTCTGGCCAGCGGACACCCCTGCCCGTCGCGGGCTTGCTCGGACGCGAAGGCGCGCGAGGCGGACCGCAGATTCGACCGCCTCGGCGGACGCGAGCCGCTGATGACGGTGCAGGCTTGAAGACGTGGCGGCCTGAATGGCATCCATCTGCGCAGCCGTCGGCGCGGCGCTGATATCGATGGTGGCCGCAGGACTCTTGGCCGTCAGTCCGTCGGAAGACTTCGATTGCGAGGGAGTCGGCAGCACGTAGGGATGATGAGAGTCTCGCAATGACTTGTTCTCTAGCCTGAGCGAATGAATTTCGTCTCGCAACGCGCGGAGCTCTGCCTCCTTGGCGGAAAGCAAAGTCACTAATTCAGCCACGACGGAAACCGACGACACTGGTGGCGGGCTTCCGGGGTCACCCGCAGGCCGCTGCGGCAGTCGCGATGGGTTTGGCGAATGAATGTCCGAAGGAGTCATGACGGATACGACTGCTTCGCTCGGCTGCCGCGACGGCGGAGTCGCTTCGAGCAACGCACGAGGCGGCGACGACATGGTCAATGAACAATCGATTCTTCGAGCTTCGTGAGTAATACTCAGTATGTGTTAGAAATAGTATCAACTGGGAGAGAATACAAAGTCGTGCATCAAAGCGTAAATTCCTTGTCGCCGAATACCCCCCTTTCTCACGGTGGGAATAGCAGTTCTGGCGGCATCAATTCGCTCGCACCGACGACGTGGCCCGGAATCTGCCGCACATGATCCGGCCATATGTCGGAGCACGGTTGGTGGCACCCTCTCCAGTAATGTTCACAACCGCCGGCGCGCGGCAGCGTCGCGTTGAGTGGCGATCGACCCTGCGGCAGTAGGTTCACCGCCCCCGGTGACGGCGTCATCGCCCGTGTCGGAAAGGAACTGATTCATGCGTTGCAGCGTTTCCCGGGCGCCGGATTCGAAGAACGACAACGGGGCGTTGTGAGTATCCATGGGTCTCGACCCGCGAAGCTCGATGATGTGCGAATCCAGCAGCTCCACCGACTGGTCCGATTTCATTCGAGCGAACGACGACAAATGGTAGGGAATCACCCGGTCCGTACGAGTGAAGGTGATCAGGCGACGCTCGTGGGGGATGAGCTTGAAGGCGGCGGCCGTGTTAAAGTCGCCAAAGACGGAATCAATGCCAAACTCTCGGAAGCCTTTCCACGGTACCACGGGCGATGCCGCGTCCTTGAGAGACGAGAACGATCGATCGACCACAAGGCCGCAATGCCTCCGGAAGCGCGATACCACCTGCGTGGCCACCCCTCCGCCGAGGCTGTGGCCAAAGAGCAAAATGTTGCGTTCGGACAAGTGCGGGAACGTCAGGAGCAGATAGTCCACAACCGCGACGCCGTCCTCGACCATGCTCTCGGCCCCGATGGTGCGGTGAGTGCTGCGGCCAACCCCGCGGAAGTTAAACGCCACGGCGTTGGCGCCGATCGCGTCGGCAATGGCACTCACCGTCTCAATGCTGTGCTCCGCCACTTCGCCGTTCCCGCCCATGTACACCACCCATTTGCGCGATTTCGAGGGGTCGGACACGGCGCCGTGTGAAATAAGGGTGGCATCGAGCGTGCCGACCGTGCGATTTCGGGCGCCACTCAAGCTGAACACAGGGATGTGGTGGGTCACTGCCCGCCCGCCGAGGGCCTGCATTGCCTCGCGACGCGCCTCGTTCAAGTCGACAAAGTGAGCAACCAGGGGCGCGGGGAAGATCATCGAACGCGCAGCCTCCCAAGAGCACGAAAGCGCGTGAATGGCCACGATCAGGAGCACCGTGATCAGCCGGACGGGGCCAATGTGTTGGGCGAGCAACCACGACGCCGCGCCGGACGCAAGGAGAGGGTACACGATGCGTTCCAGGGTGAACGCATTCTTCGGCACGACGATGATCGCGCCCAGCGCCAGGGTAGAGATGGCCGTGCCGAGCCACGGCCAGCGCGCCGTGAACACCGCGACCGCGATGGCGCTCGTCCACGAGGGTTTCGCAAAGCGGATCCATTCCTCTGTTTGCTGAACGCCCGGTGTGTGAACCGGTAAGTACCGGTGTGCGTGATGCAGCACCAGAGCGCCGACTTCTGGCGCCCAGTAGGCGAGTATCAGCGAAAGCATCGTTGGGGGGGAGAAGACTGTTGCAATAGGGGGACCTGGGGGATGGGAGGAATGTTGGCAAAAATTCGGCCGCCGTGCTGCATCGCGGGTGGTTGTTGTGCGCAAATGGAAAGGGTGGGGTGCGTTAACAAAAAACGAAGCCCCCTTTACACTTGTGGCTTGACCACAGCGTGCTGGTCACGTTCAACAGAGAACTGTAAAACGATTCATAGGTCGCCGACGCCGTCACCGCCGCAGGATCGCAAGGATTATAGCGCACCGTGGTAACTCGAAACGGATCGCTGCGGCCAGCAAGGCAACGGCCCACGACCTCAATCTCAATAACGTGAGCTTCGAGACTTTTTTCCGCGATCAGTCGAGCACGCGTGCGGTCCATGCCGACCTGCGAGCCGGAGGCTAAGGCGGCAAGCGCCATCGTATTCACGTTATTCGGCGCCATAGGGCACAAGGCGCGCACGCTGCCGTCGAAGAGTACACAGGTGACCTGGTCCGTGGACGTCATGAACGCCTGCAACGCCGACTCTAACGGCTCTTCGAGTCTCATCGACGCCGCGGGCTTTCGCATGGTGATGCTCAGCGCGGTGAGCGTTCCGCGGTCGCCCATTTTGGCGATGTCCTGCGCTCCCCACAATGCACCCACTGGCAAAAACACGGCGTGATGGCTCGTGACGCTCAGGTCCCTCAGCTGACCTTCGGCAACGGCGTCCGCAAAGGCAGTTGGCGAGCCGACGAAGAGAGCGGCGTGTTGCAGCCATGACGCACCATGTTGTTTGTAGATTTCCGGATGCGCGACTTCGATAATGACATCGACGTCGCGGTTGACGAGGTCACGAAGGTCCCGCACGATAACAGTGTCGGGCACCCCGGCTTCGACCACTTTTTCGGCCGTGCGATTCCATACAGCGGTCACAACGATGCCGTTCGATCGCGCGGCAATGCGCTTGTAGAGAAACTGACCAAGCTGACCGAATCCGACGATGGCCACTTTGAGGGGAAGTGGCGGGCCCATGGGGGGAGAGCATTGGCCTTCCATCGGTCGCTTCTGACAACGGTTTTTAGCAACGACCACAAAAAAAAATAGCGGCGGTCAATGATGGGCACTGACGTGTGGCACGACAAAAAAACGGGGAGAGTGATCTATGCGAGATCGAGCTTCGTGACGTCGTCAGCGCGGAATACCCGCGAACAAACGCTTCAGAAGTGCCCCGTACGTGGCCTGTGCCGATGGAGACAGTGACGCGAACGGTTCGCATGCCCCTGTCGAGCGAGCCACTCGGTAGATGTCACGCGCATCGCGGAAGCGAAGCTCGCTATCGCGGAGCCCAATCTGACATCGTCCGTTGGACAGCAACACCGCCGTGTAGTCGAGCGCCGCGGCGGCGGCTGCGAGGGCCGAGTCGTCCGGCGCATCGGCGACGGCGGCGGAGGACTCCACCCAGCGCACGTAGACGAAGGGCCTTCGGCGCAAGCGGTCCACGTCCTCAAAACCCGAAACACCGGTCTGGTCGAAATCTGAAAGTTCGAGTCCGCCATCACCTCGACGCGGACGGCATGCTCCCAGCGCGCAGCCAGGGAGTTGCGTTGACTGGTGCAGCTTCCGAAGTGTTGCTTGCTCCACCTCAACGGATATCGCAGCGCTCAGCATCCGGTGCGCGCTTCGATCGGACTTCGCCGCGTCAAATGAGAGCACCCGCCAGCGGTCACTGCCCTTGGTAAAGTCTATCTTGTCGACGACCAGGATTGATCGCTCCAGCGAGGAGATCACCACGGAGTGTGGCTGGCCGGCCGCGTTGCTGCCGAAGACGATCCCGAGCCGCCCCTGCTGGACCTCGTAAACGAAGCTGTGTGCGAGCAGCTGCTGGCTGGGAGAGGCATTGGGCGAGGGCGCGGACACGAAGCGGCACGATGAGAGCCAGCCGAGGGCGCTAAACTGACCCCAGTCGGTGACCTGTGAGCTCGCGGGATCGGAAGGCACGGCTTGCCTCCGTCCCTCAACTGCGGCAGACGATGACGCGCGATCTAGCGATCGGTTGGCCGAGGCCACAGCCGCGGTCGCGGCCGGTGGAGGCGGGGGTCCTGCCCCGTGCTGAAACGGGTTCCATTTCGCCCGCGAATTGGCCAGCCAGTCATCCGACAGCGTGTCGTTTGAGCGCGTCGGGCGTGTTTTTAGCCGCGGTTCGTCCATCTTGGTGGCAAGAGTGTGGGGAGCCGTCGTCAACGGTTTGTGCGTATCTCGGCGATCGCCCTCGGCCATGGGAGAAACACCGTTGAAGCTGAACAGCACCGAGCGTGCGCGCTTGCGGTCGTTGGCGGTCGACAGCGAAGCTGGGAGGCGATCCATCTCACGTTCGACGTTCGGGGTCGTGTTACCGACAGTCGAGCGTCTTCCACGCGAGTTGCGAAGAGGTGAACTCGCCGGTACGACGCTGCTGTCGATCACAGACAGAGACGCGGCATCGCCAGAATGACAATGATTTTTCCTTACCTCCTGGCGGATCATGAAATCGTTGTGGCAATGCGTGCAAAGGTCCATGCCGCAGCTGCAGTGGAACAGCGAAAACGATGTTCCTGGGAAAAACTCGGTTGAGCAATTATCACAAAAGAATCCTTCCGTGGCGTAAGGGCGTTGAATGGCATTTGGGCGTCTTCCCGCGGTAATGTCGATGCGCTGGAGTGGCTCGTCGTGAGGGACGTGGGGAACATAGGTCTCGCGGTGGTGCGCCTCGAGCCACGACAGGGTGTACCGAGCCACGTCCTCTGCGACGACGATGTCACTCACGAAGTCATGCACTTGCTCTTGTTGTAGAAGCAATAACTTCGCGATGACCGTTCGGCGCAACGCCTCAGACGTCTCCAACCACACCATGGTGTGGGGAGGGGGAGGAGCACCTCCCGCGACCGAAGCGCGTGGTTTTGATACCGACGTTCGTCGCGTTGGCACGCCGATCACCGCCGCACCTGCGTCGCGGGGACACGGCGCGGGCCAAGTCTCCCTCCACGCTTGGTGCAGCCGGCGGGAGGATGATACCATCAGGCGGGAGGCCTCTCTGGGGGCAGCGGCGTAACTCCAAACCGGATGGCACGCTACCGAGGTAATCGAAGGACGACGGCTCGGGTCTGGATGAAGCATCGAACCGATCAGCTCCTTCAGGCCTTGCTGCAACGACTCGTCAGCTTCGGCGGTGAGACGCTCGTCGAAGCTAGACGGCCACTTCCATTGGCCCGTGGCCGTGGCTTTCAGTAGCGCCGTGCACGGGGAGTCACTCGCGGGTCGCGGGCGTCGGCTCCAATGAAGGGGACTAGGATCCCGCGCAGGCAGGAACGCTGCCGAGTACACCGTCTGGCCAAACAAGCACCACAACATGGACATCGCCAGCGCCCAGATGTCGGCGGGATACGTCACGTCCTCCGGCTTCTTGTCGTGCGCGACCATGCTCCCTTGCGCTCTCAGCACCCTGCGCGCCATTTCCGGGGCCATAAACAGCGGCGATCCCGCCGCGGGATCTTGATCATCGTCCGTGGGTGGCAGCAGGGAAACGGATTCCTCGCCGGCCGTTTGTGCCGAAGACGCCGACGAGCGAACCGTTGCGATGCCGTAGTCAATGAGCCGCACTCGTGGTAAAGCGGGGGAAGCATTGGGGACATCACCGCCGTCTACGAGGGCCGTAACGTCAAAGATGAAGTTTGCCGGTTTCACGTCCCGGTGGCAAATTCCCATTCGATGCAGCTCTTCCACGGCAGCCAGCATCTCGCGGCAAAGTGCTAAGCGTGCCCGCGGGGCCTGCCAGGTGGTTCGGTCGTCGGGCGATAGCACGTCACGGTCAGGCGCGGCGGCGACACCGCTACCGCCTGCTGCCGAGTGAAGCGGCAGGGCAACGACTGCCTGTGGCGGCGGCGGCTGTTGCAACGTTTTTACCAAATCATGAACCGTAAGCGAATCGCACAGGCTCATCACGATGATCGACAGAAAAAGGTCCGGCGGCGCGTCGGGGTGCGTGGCCTGCGGCATCGTTACGTTGAGAAGCGCACCGCCGAAGAACACGACGGCGTGGTTCATGGCCGATGAGGTGAGAGAGGCGTGACGAATCGCGGCATGAGCCAGCAGCTCCCGTTGCATTCGTTTCTGTCCCTTGGCAGACGGAGACCACGACAGTTTGAGGGCGACGCCGTCGGCTGAAACGTCAAGTGGTTTACCGGGGGCAACCGAGTCGCTCTCACGTTGTCTCCGTCCCAGAAAGACACTTCCAAACGAGCCCTTGCCAATTTCCGGGCCAACGTCTATGGTCACGTGGGGCTCACGCGTGGTCGCCCCGTCGAAGCGCAACGAACCCGGGTAGCCCCAGGTTGACCATCCCTCTTTCCACCGAGTCACTTGAAAGCCAGGGGAAATCGCAGGCGTTAAGTTCACGTTCTGCGGAACGCCGCGGAGCGAACCATCGTTTTCAAAGCGCAATCCGAAAAACATACTGAATGAAACGTGTGCATGTGGAGAAGGGGGATGGCACGGCATCAGCATGCGTGTAAATTTGCTCGCAAGTGTGAAAACCTTGCAAGGGGACGAGGCATCGGAAATCCCGGCGCACACTTGTCGTCTAAAAAAAAATATGCTTTCGCTGCCGTTACTTCTTGGCACATGCGGTAAATGTCGTGCCGCCGTCTGGCGTCGCAATTTTCCCCGTCGCGACCAGATACATGGCTATTTCCCGCGCGGATTCTATGCTGCCTTGAAAACTGCCAAACATCTTCATCGAGTTGAACAACTGGGCCAAAGTCTTCTTCGGCGGTCCACTGGCCGTTCCGCCTGCTCTTAGCATGGCAGTGATCAAATTCGACATGGTTGTGAGATCCTCTTTGCTAACTCCCGCCGGTCCCTCGACCGCCTTTCGCCGGCCAGCGCTCCCCGTGGCGCTCGCCGTCGCGGCCTCCCCACCCGCATCGTCCTCGTCGTCGCTGCCACCCCATGCCGAGGGTGAATCCGCGCTCCAGTGATGGCGACCGCTATCGGCGGACGACGACGACGTCACGTAGAGCTGAGGATGTACGTGGCAGCTGCGCTTGTTGCGAGGTGGTGCGGCGGGTGCATCGTGATGAACCACGAACAGCGACGGGATGTATGGCTGCAGCGCCGCCTTGACCGCGTCCTCAGTCGCCTTCAGCCGGCTCGACAGCTCTGTCACCGTCAAGGGTGTATCCATCACGTACAGCAACGCCGAGGCGACCACGAGCGGTAGGCACAAATCTTTCTTCACCTTCACATCCGGTTCTAGCCGACTCGCGGCCTGCGTGATCGCGAGGGTGACTCTCGAATGGCCGCTCAGCCATTTTAGCCGCTGGCTCGGAACCACGCGCTCAAACGTCTCCGCGTAGGCCGCGTGATACAGTTCCAGCTTCGGATGGGGCTGAAACGAATGCAGCGGCTCGTTCTTCGCCGACACGATAGATGACGGCCAGCACGTCGCCGAGAGCACGAAGCAGCTGGTTTTCTTGGCGCGCGCCTCAACGTCGGAAGAGGAAAGAGTCGATCCCGCCGCGGATCCTGCCGCTGGCGGCCTCTGCAATTGATCTCGAATGCGGCTTACCAGTCGCTTGGATTGTGCAACGTCCCTCAGCATCACGACGGCACCCGTCAAGGCTTCCTCGCCAAAGTACCCCTTCATGCGCTCGAGGGAGGCGGTCTCGTTGTCCACACCCCAAGGATCGGCGGTCCCTTGGAGGGAAATGAGACGGGCGCCGAGGAGCTCGCGATACTGCTTGACCAACGCTGGAAGGCCAAGTGAGTTCAGCAGCACCTTCAAAATGTTGGTGCCCCTTCCGTTGCGATCGTGCGCTCCTCTTGGAGGGCCTCTTGGTGCCCATTGCCTCGAGGGGCCTGCTTGCTCGGTGCCGTCCTCCGTGTCGTCGGATCCCGGCATCACCGCGAACAGAGAGGCCACAGCGCTGCTACCCGTGGCTGCCGAGGTCCCACCTCGCGACGCCCCCCCACCGAGGACAATTTCGTTCACGACCGCGACAACACTGTCCTTGCGGCCTCGAAGGTAGGCTAGGGCGTCGCCGCAAACCGCGTAAATCACCTCATTCGCCTCGTTGCGCGAGAATAGCACCGTGATGGTACGAATCGTGTCGATCACGACGGCCAAGATGGCTTCGGTTCGTACCCCCGAATGCTGAAGTTTTTCGGCAAGTACTTTTTTCGCGGTATTGACAAACACCGCTTGTAGGGATGGCACTCGGACGAAGCAGCGGTGGATATCTTTGAGGGCGGGCGTGGAGTCAGGGAAGTCAATGACGAGGTCGAACAGGCTTTCAAACCGTGTCGTCGCGTACTCATGCAGCAGCATCGTATCGAAGTGTCGCGTCCACTTTTCGAGTTCGACGCGATCCCCGTGATCCGTGTGATCGGCAAGAGGAGTGAACCATGCTGCCACATCCCTCGCGGCGTCCAAACCTGATGTGCTGCCACCGCCCCTGCCGGGAGGGATCAATGCGATCTGGCAGAACACGTCCACCACGGACGCCTTCCATCGCAGGAGGTAGTCCAGCAAACCATTTGGATACGGAGGATCATCGTCTTCGTCGTCCCGGCGCATGTGCAACCGATGCGGGCACTCTGAATCGCGAATTGCATTGTGGATGACGGACCGCATGAACCGCATTATTTCGGCCGCAAAGACATGCCGCACGTCGCGCGTCTGGCCGAGACCGGTTTCGTGTAGCAGGCAGATGAGGCTGTGAGCTTCGAAACCCACGGTTCTGCTGCTTCGCTGAAGACTTGAGCCCAACGTTTGAAACATGTTAATGCCCAGATGGTCGAGTTCGGAAGGGACTGGTGGCGCCCGGAAGGCGGCATCGATATTCTCCAGGGCCGATCTTGCACATCGAACGGCAATCATCGTGATCGTCAAGGTCCTCGGCGCTCGGCGACACGTTGCGTGGGGTTGGGGGGCATCACAGTCACAGTCTCGCGGCATGGCAATGCAATCCGTTCGGTGGGAAGACAGCAATCGCGAACGTATGGCGGCCACGAACGTGGATGCCGCTTGTGGCGAGCGGAGCCAATGGCACCAGCGCTCGAGCGCTTTGCGAAACTCGGTAAACTGGTCGGTGAACCGGGTGACGGCCGCAGATACTCTGTCGGTGTCGTCGTTGTGGTCGAGCTCGAGAAGGAACGGCCCCAGGCACAAGGCATCGAAGGTGAGCCAGCACTCTTGCGCGAGCCACGTCGCGATCTCGTAGCCGTTTTGCGGCGACACCTGCCGCGACAAGATGGCGCTGTCGAAGGCGTGCCAGTAGGCGGCCCCATTCGCGCTCTGCTCGAGCACCTGTGCGCCAGCGCTCATGAAGGCATCCCATTGCGCGAAGATGAATTCTTCGTTTTGAAACACGGCGTCGATGGCCTCCATCGGCTGTGGTAGTGAAAAAAAATCTCGCTCTAAATGGCAATGGAGTTCACAAAAGATACCACACGACGGTCATGTAGAAGACAAATCGCTCAAAGACGAGTTGTGGATCCTGGCAACGAGGTCACAGATGAAAGTGTAGTGTGCATGTGGATTGACTATGTGGGCCGCGTCTCGATAAGCCGAGCTGCAATTTCCTTGGACCAGGGGTGTGTCAGCTTCGCAGCAGACGCGAAGAAGCTGTCCAGGCGTCCCTTGTCGAGGTGTGACTCGGTCTTTTCGTATGTGTGAGCTTGCATGATCATTTCAAGCAGATCCATATCCCTGACAAAGCGCGCCTCTGGCGTCGCCTGCGACTCGTAAGCGAGCCAGTTGTCGCGGATGAACGCGCCAGCGTCTGGGCTCGTTGACTTGCCGAGGATGTTCTCAATGAGAAGAATGGCCTCCTTCTCCAGTCGATACTTTTCCTCTTTGGCGACATTCATCGCGGGCGAAATGTCGCCAACGAGTGCTTCCGCGACGTCGTGACAGACGGCTATCATCGCCATTTTCACTTTGTCAAGCGACGGATCAGGGCACATCATGCACATAAGGGTCATTCGGTACATGTGATCCGCGACCGACTCCGGCTGACGTACGCCTCGCTCCACCCAGCCGGTGCGGGGAATGTCCTTCAGGCGGCCCAGAATACCAAGAATCTCGATGGTGGCATCCACCCCCGTCGCCGAAGTGCTCGGCGGCGAGAACGGTCTAATCGGCAAAGCAGCAGCCGAACTCATCACGTTCACAAATTGTGTGTGCGGAATAAATCACTGCTTAAGCGACGCTGAAAACACAAGCAGGGAAGCGTTTTTGATTCTGGTCATCGCAAACGGACGAGGGGCCCTTGGGGATCGCTACGGGAGAGCCATTGTCGTGGGGGTGTGATCCCCTCTTGCCTCCTGTTCTGCGACCTTCACGATGCTTCCGGCGTGTCCAGCGGCGCGTCGTAGCGTAGCGACTCTCGGAGAGATTGATGTGGAACGTACACGGCCGACGACAGCCAGTCGCCATTGTCTTTTCGCTCGTAGACCACCGGACCAAAGCGAGCGACGTTAGGGCCCCCTGTCGCGTTGTCCGATTCGAAAACAACGCGGCAGTCGCGAGTGCGGCTCTCTTCGGTTACCAAGCTCCACGCGAGCAGATTATCCTCCGTCGCCTCCTTCTTCGCAGCATCATTCAGTGGTTCGTCAAGAACGACGGTGATGACGAGGCACGTGGCTTTTGGTGACCCCATCATTAAGGACGCGGCGATCGCTTGCAGCTTCGAAACCGGCACCACGTCAACATGTACCCGCACCACCTCTCTTTGTTGGAACATGCGCAACGCCAACTCGGTCGACGCAATCAGAGGGAGTCGAAAGGTCAGCACCGGATCGTCGGCACGAAACGTCTGCGGCGCGGGTAACTCCGAAGCGGACAAGCGCGCGCCTCGCCAAGATCGACTATCGAATACACGACGAAAAATTCTCAGGCGTTCGTCCGCTTTCTCAGACGTCGCGACTGACGACGACGTTGTCGACGACGGCGTGGAGGCCTGCAGTGAAGCAGCCGACAACAACGCGCTTGGGCGCCGCATCGCGAGCGACGTCATTTCCTGATAGGAAAGAAACTTCGACACGTTCATGCACGGGTTGATGAGCATTGTCACGGGCTGCCGGAGCGCGACGGTGGCAAGACTGGCCAGCTTCTGGATGTTTCCATGGCCCATGACTGGAAACTCGAGTTTCTTGAACGTGTCGAGGGCGGTGCCCATCCGCGGCGACGGAAACCACTGCGACTCCAGCACGTCGTTCACGAGGAAGAAATTATTGGCGTACTCCTCCCACGTGAAAACAGGCATCACCACCGTGCCGTCTTGCATTCCATAGAGCATCGGACGTCGTTGGTAGTCGCACTCCGCAAGGTTGATCCATAGCTTGTTGGCGACGGGAAACACGTCGTGCGGCTCCTTCATCAGCTCGACGCACATATCGTTCCGACGCAGCAGGTCGTCGAGTTCGTCCCACTGCGACTGCTGGGGAGATGCGCGCATCGTGTGGTCCATGGCCATGCGTAGCTTGTCCAGCTGCGACATGCTGCGTTGCTGCTGCTGAATCCCCATCATGTCGCGCACGGTCGAGGTACGCTGCGACACGTTTGATGTGTAGGGGACGTCATCCGGGGGGTTCTCGATGGCGTCCGCGGAGTACATCCCGACGGCATCCCGGAAGCGGTCCATGCGACGTTGCGGACGGTCCGGACGGCCACCGCCGCCAAGGGTGCTCGGCTGAGCAGGTCGCGCGGGACGTGCTCCCGTTCTCGGCTGTGGCAACCCTTTGAGAGAGTTCAGCGGGGGGGGACGGGACGCTTGGAATCGCCGCTGCATCATCCACGTCGCTCCCGCACTTACCGCACGCGATGTCGGCAACAAGCAGCACACCGCCGCGCTTGGCGAGCGACAACCGACCAACGTGGATGTGGCCAGCATTGGTGTGTGTCGGGTGTGTCGGGTGTGCGTCTCCTCGTTTACAAAGACTTGAACGGTCCAAAGGTGGCTGCGGCAAGAAGGGCAACAACACCTGGGCACAAGGTACTGCGGATCATCACCACCAACACGGGGAGAGGTGGCTGAGTGTCCCAAGCTAGGATGGCGTGTCGAGGGCCCTCGCTCGCTTTCTGTCGCTGCCACCAATGGGCAGGCCTGGATCCGGTCCGCAAGGATGTCCGGCCATTTGACCCAGTAGCATGTCGCGCATGCGGGCTAGGCTGACGTTTTCAGCGACGGCCGCGTACGCCAAGTGGTCGACCCGGTCCACCATGAGGGCTAGGGTGTCGCGATGTTGCTCCTCAAGCCACTTGTGACCCGATGTGTTTTCGTCGATTGTTCCGGCATGCCGGCGGAGGTTTTCGTTAATCGCTGGAGGGTAGCTAATTCCAGGGCGCACGAATGGGTCGCCCATGGTTCCCAAATTAATAACAATACTTTTGTGGAGGTGGAAAGCGGATCGACGAACCATGCAAGAAGTTGAGGGTCACCGTCGCATCGGGGAGAGGGGGGGACGCGCTGGACTTGATGATCAACCACTGCCAGAAGAGACTAGTACTACAACAACACTACTTGGCAGCCGAAATGCGGACGGGCCCCTTGGCCGGCTTCGTGCCGGTACTTCCCGCTGTTGCTGCTGCCGTCCGACCGTCAGCAGCGCCCTGCACATGGACGCCGGCCGGCAGCACATTCACCACATCAGCGCGAAGGGCGGCGAGGTCACGCTCCAAGCAAGCGAGTTCGTATGCCTGTGCCACGTAGCATTGCTCTCGCTGCGACTGTAGGCGCATGAGTTCCAGCTTCAACTTCACGTTCGTCACAAATAAGCTTTCCGGCGCTTCGCCGATGGGATCCGTTTGCGCGGCCGCGTCGCCTTGAAGCGGCGTCGGGGTGACTTTGGTGAGCAGTAGTTCTTCCAGTCTGTCAATCACGAGCGCCTGGTGTCTCAAAGCCTCGAGCGTCTGCTCGTACTGCGGTCTCAACATTTCGAGCTCGCGTGCAGCGCTTGACAAACCCCCGTTCGACATCTGTGAGAGAAGGGACGCGAGTGTGATCACAGCAACGATCCGTATCGCAGTCTCTTCTCCTCCTTCCTGATGTTCAGTACGCGCGGCGGCGGGAAGACCAAAAGAACTACGAGGCCGCCTTCGCAAACTTTGCCTTCGACCCGCCGCAATGGGTCGTGAAGTCCAAGTGGGCCAGCATGTCGTCGCGCGGGCACGTTAGCTTGTTGCAGTTGGTGCAATTGAAGTAGCGCAGGTACCCGAGCGACCCCACGGAGGCCGGTATCGGCCCCTCGAAGCCGTTGTTACTGCCAGAGAATCGCGACAACCGCGGCGGCAATTCGGGAAATGCCCCGTTCAGCTGGTTGTTGTCCACGTGAAACCAGACCAAGTTCTTCAACTCCTTCAACCAAGGGCCCACGGCGCCTGAAAACTGATTCATGGCCAGGTCCAAATGTCGCAAGGTGGCGGCGTGCGACAGGTCAGGAATGGAGCCGGAGAACTTATTTTGCCGCAAAATGAGGCTAGCCGTGACGCCGAGCTGGCCAATGATGGGCGGCAGCGTTCCGTCGAACTGGTTGTAGCCTAAGTTCAACATATTCAGAGCCGCGAGATTTTTTTGCATGAAGTTCGGGGGTATGGTGCCGGACATCTCATTGTGACTCAAGTCGAGCCGCATGAGGGCACATGCTTCGGAGGTGTCCCATATCGGTCCCGTGATGTGATTGCCAGACAGTTGAATGATGTCAGGGTTGGTGAACGCTTTGAACTCTTCCGGTAACGGTCCTCGCGCCTCGCCGCTGATGTGGAAGAGAAAGATTAGGCCGCCGATGCCCTTCGGGGGATCGAGCGCCCAGCCGCCGCCTCCACCCAAGAAGCAGCGCACACCGGCTGGTGGAGGGTGAGCACCCTCGTTGCCGTCAAAGGCACAGTAGTTCGGCCGATCCCAGCCTGCACGGTACAGCGGCGGCCACGATGTAGGCCCCTGTGTCTGATTGTAGAACTTCTTCAAAGCCGTTTCGATCATTGAAAGGGGATAAGGGCGCGCCGCCGTGCATGTCAGCCCTAAGTCGGCCATCGCGGCCGGTGTGTGCAGCGCGGCAAGGAACACTCCAACCATCACCCCTAAGTACACAAGGAACGCCATCCTTGTGGCGTTTGGATCAAAATAAAATCCACCAGTCGGAAAGGTAGAATCTTTTGTTTATCGTGGCACGCAATTCTCCAACACACTATACAGACGTGGGGCACTGATCGGCGCATAAATATGGGGTGATCGTGCCTCGGAGACAGATTAACACGTTGGTTAATTCGAATTAACAATCAACCGGAAACGCCGAGAAAAAGAGGAGTCACGTCGATCCGCGACATTTTGCAGGGCTTCTCACCTTGCCCGCTTAGCCTGTCGGCGTTCCCTCGTCGACATCACGGCATTCTCCAGGGCGTCATTCCCGACCAGGTCGTCGACTCGTCGCGGGCCCACCATGCCTCGTTTCTCCAATTTGATCAAATAGCTCTCCTTCATGAGATCAGCCAATTCGGCTTGCTTCCACGCGAGACTCCGTTGCTTCTGCGACAAGGAGTTGTCTTTGCGCAATGCCTCCCGGCGCTCGTTGCGTTCACTCCGATGCTTTCCGGCGCCATCATCACCAGCGTCGGCATCGCTTGAGGCATCGTTTTGATCGTCCTTGGCGCGCTCAGACGACCTCAGCTTCGCAGCAGCGGCTTGTGTTTCCTCCCGGACGCGTTTGCGCTCTTTGGCTTCTCGGCCTAAGCCAGCGGCAAACTCACGGAACTCATCCTGCAGGGGAACTCTCAAGGAAACGGACATTTGCCGAATCTCGCCACAGTTCGGCACCCGGAATAAGCCAAACGCATGAACGAGCTCGGTGATATCGATGTGTCGAAGCTGAAAGATGAAGCGGCACTCGTGTTCCTTGTACGCCCGCAGAAAGGACACGAACGCCCGCACCGCGAGGTTCAGCAAGAGGTGCTTTTCTGCCTCGGATTGGCCCTGCCCTTCGGCTCGCGCGGCCTTCGAGGGTGAGGCGAGCTTGGCGGCGAAGAAAGACGACCACTCTTCCATCGCGCGCCGGCGCAGTTCGAGCAACGCGACGCTCCGGCACAAGTCGCCCGTCACTTCGCTGCGAATGACCGCGACAGCCTTGCCATGCCCTCGATGGCGCTTCTTGAGTGCCAACTTTGACCGGCCTTTGCCTCGTGCGGCGGCAGCCTTCGTTTTCTCTTCAATGACGCCACGCAGCGTACGGTCGTGAGACGTCTTTTGCTCAAGTTCACCGCGATTTGCCGTTTGGTCGAGCAGCACGTCATCGATCCCAGCTCGCAGGGGAACCATGTGCACGTTTTGAAGACGCATGTAGCCCACGTAATCGCTTTCATGTGGGGTCAGCACCACGAGCGACGCTCCCGCGTGGCCCATTCGCGCCGTTCTGCCCACTCGGTGCACGAACGTTCGCGGGTCACAAGGTGGCTCATACTGCACAACCATGCCAATTTCCGGGATGTCGAGGCCGCGCGCGGCCACATCGGTGCAAACGAGAACGCAGCCCCCCTGGATGCTGCGCACCACGGAGTGCACTTTGCGACGATCTTTTTGCTTCATTTGGCCATGTAGCGCAAAAATGGAGGTTCCCTTGCCTGCTGCTGCGTGATGCTTCGCCTCGCCCCCTCCGCCGCGTACCATGGGGGCGAGGTGACGGAGGGCGCTAGCCATCCAATCGACCCCGGCGCATGTGAGCATGTACACGAGCACTTTGGACGTGCTGTTTTCGCGCAAGTACTCCACAAGTCTATCCAGCTTTTCGGGCAGCGCCGCAATCACGTACTGATTGACGAGCTGTTCGGGTAACTGTGGCTTGTCTGCCACGTTGGCGGCCAAGATGGCGGCACCGACCGATCCATCGCCACTTGATATAGGTTGCTGCGTCGTCGCCGTTTTAACCGACACGCACATCGGGTTTCTCATGCCAGCGCGAGCCAGATCGGCCAGCTCCCTGGTTTGAGTGGCGCTGAACAATCCCGTCCTCCGCTGTTTGGGAAGCCGGTGAATAATGGCATCCAATTTGGCGCGAAAGCCGAATTCGAGCAGTTTGTCGGCCTCGTCGAGGACCAACAACTCGACGTAGCGCGTCTCGAAGAGGGAGAGCGACTCCTTGCGGGTGACCAACAGCTCGTACAGCCGACCCGGCGTGCCGACGAGCACGTTGCCACCCCTGGTGCGGAACTCGTCCACGTCCTTGGCCGCGTCTCGCCCTCCAACGAAGCAGGCAACCGAGTAGGCTGTGGAGGAGCCGGCTGCCACCTTGATGTGGGTCGCGAGGGCCGTTGCGACGCTCGCGACTTGCGACGCGAGCTCCCGGGAGGGCACGATAACGACGGCAAGAATGCAAGCGGCGTTCGTCTTGCACAGCTGCGCGATGTCGGGGTGCATCATGCGGTGAAAGGCGGGAAGGAGATACGCGAGGGTCTTGCCGCTACCCGTCATGGCTTCGACGACGACGTCGTGGCCGCTGAGGAGAAGCGGGATCGTGCGTGCCTGCACGGGACTGGCACCATTGAACTTGAAACCCTGTGTGAGGGCGGCCGTGAGGGTAGCTGTCGAACCCGAGAGCGCTGATGGAGTTTTCGCCGTTTTCTTGGGCCATACGCTTGCCCAGGGAACGAACGCGCCCCCGGCAATCATTCCGCTGCGAGAGACAGCGACAGTTATCTAGCGGAATCGGGTGGGAAGGTGTCAACGCAAAGTAGATCTCTTGTTGATAGCCGATTCGTATGTGGGCTTATTCCTGTGGCAGACGACGGCGTTCATAACTGTCGCGGAGCAAACCTCGGTTATCCTCGTCAAAAAATGTCACGTGCGTGAATTGTTTAAAGCCGTGTCGCCCCAAAGCCGCGCCGCCCGTCGCACTAAAAAAATAAGAAATAAACAACGATGAGATATGGAAGTAACTGTGGCCGTATTTCATGACCTACGTCGACGGAGGGTTTCCGGGTTCACCTCATGCACTCGTCGATAAAGGCGCGCAGCGCGTCACAGTACCCATCTTCCAATGCAAGATTGTTGTGACCGCCCTTGTCGAATTCCTTCATGCGCTTCATTGGGGTCGGCACGGCCGCGGAGCCCGCCACTTCGAACAAACGACGTGAGTGGCTCGGTGGGATGATTTCGTCCTTGCCACCGACGAGCACTAAGCAAGGAACGGTGACGTGGGGGAGCGTGCCGACTGTGTCCCACTGAATCATCAAGACCAGCGGCTTGATCACGTGGCGCAGCCACCCGACGACGGGGTTGGCAATCCACGGACGGCGAAGGTAGCTGCGCACTTTGGGTTCGAACACGACGTCGGTCATGTCGCTGATGGTGGTCCAAGAGTTTTCGAGGACGAGCCCCGTAATCCGCCGTGCGTTGCGGGGAACCGCCGCGAGTTGCGCCGCGACTGCCCCGCCAAGCGAGGTGCCCATCACAAACAACGGCGTGCCTTCCACGATGCGGCCGCTATCGAACAAGAAATCGAGTATCGCTTGGGCGTCCTGCCGCAGCCCTTGCTCGGTGGGGCCAACCTCCTCGTCATCGGGCGTGATCATGGACGCCGATGATGAGCACGATGGCGTCGCGCCGCCGGCGGCTGCCATTTGGCGGGCGCCGGCGCCGGCTTGGGACTCTCGAGGGGGCCGGGGTGAGCCTAGCCTCCTCCCTCCGGTGCGCGACATCGCGGCGTTTGGGAACGGCGTGGTGAGCTGCCGGCGGCCTTTGGGCCCTCCTCCGCCGTCTGACAAGCCGTATCCGCGATAATCCACCATCACGACAGTGAGATCGGCAATGTGTTGATGGAACAGCTTCGCCACGGGGATGCGGTGGCCTACGTTTCCGGCGTTTCCATGGAGGTAGAGCAGCCACTTCGCGCTGCCAGGTCGGCTTCCCTCATGATGAGACGAACTAGTCGGAGCGGGGCCCGCACTCGGGAAGCTGATGAATCCGCGTAGAAGGGTGGTGTCGGGGGAAATCTCCTCGACGCCGACTCTAGTTGGATGCCGCGCGCAACAGTCCGGTGCCGCCACACTCTCCGAGTCATCCGACGTCATAACCGGCCTTGGTGGTGGAGTGGGCACAGGGATTTCAATCCATTCCCGATTCACGCCGAAGTTGGCAGGGTCGTCAAGGGACGTCGTGCTGCCCGCTGGCAGCTGGGGCAAGTAGAGCACACGGTTCTGGAGGTGGCGGTATGAATGGGCCAGTTTGATCAGTGCCAGCGCAATGCAACCCAACGCCACGGACGTGTACGCCACGAGCCACAATAGCCACATCGAACAACGAAGCACAACACAATTGGATTGGATCGAGACGACTGATCGTCGACGGTGGTGAGGAAATGAGGTCACAAAAGCACAGCAGTCGCGCGACGTCCATCCGCAACATGATCTCAACACAACATTGCAAAAGTAGACATGCAACTTTAGTGGCCCCCGATGACCTATGGGATCGGACCACACGATTCCCCATCGTGCGCGGGGTGCATAGAGGGAGAAAAAGAGGACGATATCGCCACATTCCGTATGGTCGTCAAAAAAGAATGTCCAGTACGATGCAAAAAAAAGGAGCCTCTCACCATCGCCAGAATCAACAGCCGTATTTCGCGGAGGATACGGTTGTTGGTTGCGATGACGTGCATTCCTGTGTCCCGTTGTCGTTTCTTGTTTTTTTTGTTTGACGTTGCTTTGTTTTTGTTGTTGTTGAGTAGTTGGATGGGGGGAAAGGGCGACAAGGACGTTCGTTTCTTCGTTTTGATGACCACGCGCAGCCGAGGAAGCAATGAAAAAAACGGGCCTGAGCCGAGATGTGGCGATCTGGTGGTGGTGCCTCTCGCTTTAGCACGGGCACTTGTCGTCTTGCTTGGCGGGCTTCTTCTTGCTCATATCGATGGGCTTGAGTCCCGGAAGAGACGGGGCCTCCTCGATTCTGGGCTTCTGCTTCAGGGCCATGTCCGCAATCGTTTGGAACGCCAGTTCTACGCCAGAGTTGTCCTTGGCCGACGTCTCAAAATAACTCACGTTTTCATTGGACGCCCATTGCTTCGCCGTTTTCTGAGTGACTTGACGCTTGGACTCCAAGTCGCTCTTGTTGCCAATCAGCACGTACGGTTTCTTCCCCGCCTGGATCGCAAACTCTTCCATCCACGAGGTGAGGTGAGCAAACGTGTCCTGCACGGTGATGTCGAAGACCAGGACGCACGCATCGGCCCCGCGGTAGAACGCTGAACCCAGCGACTGGAAGCGCTCCTGACCCGCGGTGTCCCATAACTGCAGCGTCACGGGGTCGGACGTCACGGGGTCGGTGATGTCCTTTGTCAAGAAGTCCGCGCCTATCGTTGCCTTGTACCGGTTGTCGAACTTCTTGGCCACGTACTGGTTCATCAGGCTGGTCTTCCCCACGCCACTGTCCCCAAGAATGATGATTTTCAGCAGCTGCTTCTTCTGCGCGGCCGCCATGTTATGCGTGTGTTGGTAGGGAGAAAATGCAGCCGCGGGGGGAAGAGCACGGAGCGCGGAAGGGGGGGGGGGTTGCACGAATCTGAAGGTTTACGGGTGTATGTGGTGTGCTCTCTTTCAATCAATGCATCAATGCGCCGCAACACGATGGGAGCATGCGACGTCGCGAGGCGCGGGGATTCATCTTCTTCAGGAAATAGTGGCGGAAATGGAGGCTACCTCGCGCCTTCCGATGTCTGTGAAAAAAAAGGGACGTGCTGTCCTTTTTTTTCAATGTGCCGGTCGGGACCCTTTTCCCCCACGCGCTGGGATGTCCGGAACGGCCAATGCCCTTCTTCGCTTCTTTTTCACCTGCAACCTTGCACTTCCTCCGTGTTCCTTCTATGATCACTTGGCACCGCGGGCACTGGAGGCACTGGTGGCGGGGAATGGAATCACCGACGCTCGTACCCACGGGGTGCACCTCCTCCACCTCGGTGACCGCCTTCGCCGCGGTAGCCTCCAACGCCGCGGTACTCACCACCGCGATCGGTCGCATGGGATGGGGGCTCCGACGTGACTTCAAAGGCACCTGGGTCTTGATGCTGTTCGACCTGTGGCGCCGCCTGTCGGACGTGCTGCGGGCGAGCGGGAGGGGGGGCCGTCGGCCGCGCTCGCATTAAGCTGGCTTCCAACGTGGCAGCGTCGACCGAGCCAGTCACAACGCTTGGAGCAGGCCGATTGGCCGATCCAGCAGCCGGACGCGACGCGAACAGGGCGGCGAGTGCAGGCGGTTGCGATGACGTCGCGACAGATGTCGAGACGACTGATGCGGCGCAGTGCATCGACGGGCCTAGTGCCGTCGTCGCGGTCTGGTGGCCGCGAGCTGCCGAACCGTGCGAAGATGTTGCGGCAGGCTGGCCGCGGAGGGGCTGCGCCTCTCCCGCAAGTGCGAGCAGCGGGCGTGAAACAGCCGCTGCGCTCGACGTCGCGGAGACGACGACAGCGTGAACAATGGCAGGGTCAACGAAGGGTGCTGATGCCGTGGCGGGAGCTTGGCTCCGCGATGGTGGAGGTTGGACCGTCGCCGTCCCGCCGCGAGGCGCATTCGGCATCCCGCCACGCGCACCGTGACGGTCTCGTGGGTGGGGCTCCGAGGGATGTGCTTGTGAAACGGTCACCGGTTTGACCGCTACGGTGACGGTCGGAGCGGTGCTGGCTTGGCCTTGAAGCGACGAGGCCGTAACCCCGGGGGGAAGGTGGACCGCTCCAGACGTCACGTTCATCTTCCGGGCGTCGTCGTAATCCAAGCGCCGGGGATCGTGCGGCGCGACGCTCCCGAAGGATGGCGCTGTGGGGGCCGCCGCTGTGCCAACGTCGGCTGATGGCGGTTTTTGCGGCGACGTCACGAAGTGAAAACGGCTGTGTGATGCCCCTGAGGAAGGGGGGCCCGCCGCTGCAGGGCCATCAGCCAGCGGCGGCGGCACGACGGGCGGCTTCCCGCCGACGACGAAGAACTGCCCTGGGTCGGGGAGGTCGACGTCTTGGAACGCGGCGTCAATTTCGTTCAGGGCCGGCAGCGGCGCCTTGACCGCTACGGACGCGGCAACAACGGGTGCCGCGCGCGGAGGCGGAGGTGCTGCGGCGGACGATGGCACAGACGCCGTGGAAGGCGCTTGTGCAATTGGTTTTCGAGAGGCTTGCACTTCACTTTCATATCGACACCCTTCTTCAAACGTTTCTGCGTCTCGATCACGTGGACCGCCCGAACGATAGCCACCGGGCGGCCTGTCAAAACGTCCCGTGCCCCCCCGTCCACCGGGCGCGCCTCCGCCACCTGCGTGCGTCGCATCGTCATCCTTTCTGCCCATGAAACGCTTTCCGTTGGCGTTGCGCAGCTCGACGTCTCGGATCAAGAGCAATTCCTGACGCGAGTAGCACACGCGTGATGCGGCCATGAAATCAACCGAAACAAGCGAGAGGAGGAGGAGAGTTTCTGGGTTTTGGGTTTGGGAGACTTGAATGGTGATCACCCCGAACGGAGCGTGAAAGTGAACGGAAACCCACCGAAAGGCATATTCGGCAGACACGGAGGACAGTCCGTGTTTGGCCCCTTTTGGGAACGACGCAATCATAAGGACCGCTTTACGTTAATTAACATCGTAAACAACAGCCGAGAAAATCGTCCGTGGTGCATCTCCCAATAGTGTGCTGGTGTACTTGTTACCCCGGTGCGCGTGTGGCCTAGTGAGTGCTGAGGTGCTTCGAGATCGGCCAATGATCAATAACGGACCTAGTTTGAAGGTGGACTGACAGGTCCGAACAGAGAGAGAGAGAGAGAGAGAGAGAGAGAGAGGGGCGAAAACAAAAGAAATCACGTGCATCGAACTGATCCCCTTTGGTGTTCAACGCTTCAATACTGGGGGGCGGCATAGTAGGCCGGCGGGGCGGCGGCGGTGTAGCCTGCAAATGCGGGAGGGGGTGCCCCATATGGACCGCCTCCTGCGGCTGGGTGAAACTGGACTCCCTGTGGTGCACCGTAGTAGCCTGTGTGACTTGAGGGAGGTGGCGGTGCGTAGGCCTGACCAGAAGGGGCGTAGGCTGCGGGATGGGGGGCGTAGTGCGACCCCGGATTGGGATAGTAACTGTGGTGATACGGGGGAGCCCAACCCCCCGGGTGCGAAGGGGGGGCATGCTGCGAGCCCCAGCCGAAGCCATGTGGAGGTGGCGGAGGGAAGGCACGGCTCGGACTCTGGCCGGGATCGGGCCGGCTCACGCCACTGGGACCCAGGGACACCGTCGCGCTTGCCTTCGTCATCGCCTCGTCCCGGTCCATTGCCGGCATGCCAGCCGACCGCGTGTTGCACTTCGCCAACTCCACGTCGATGCAGCCGTTGTTGCGTTGTGCCTTCCGGGCGCCTCCGGGATTGGTGAACTTGATGCCCGTTGCCTCGACTTGCTTGACTTCGTGCGGCTTTTTGCGGTCTGCCACATCGCACTCGCCGTTACTGTGCACAAACACGAGGTTATCTACGTTGAAGAAATTCATGAATCGGTCACGGAACCTTTGATCCGCAAAGTTGATGAACACTTGATGGCCCTTGCCGACAATGATCTTTCGCATCCCGGTGATGCACTCTGCAATGATGAGCAGCCCTTCCGCCAGCGTATAGGGGTTCGTTTCCTCTGACGTCCTCCACGGAATATTCCAAACGACGCATGTCAGGACACTGGACGCCGACGGATCCATGTTGGACAACTCATGCACATCGCCGGCAGAAACGTGGCCCGCCGGAGCGTCGTGAAGGTGTTGATGCGATAAAAAGTCGCACTTCTTGATGACCACGTCATCGCCTCCATCATCATCGTCGTCATCGTCGTTATTGTTGTTGGAGCCTTTTTTGGTGGCGACCCCCCTATGGTCGCCAAGGGCATTCACTTCTTGGGTGTCCAGCCTCGCAGTCGTCGTGGCATCTGGTCTGCAAGTTGTTGGGACGCATGCAATGGAGTTGCAATCGGATTCGGATTCGCCAGACACGCTCGGCTGTGGCTTGTTGCTGGAGTTTTGCATGTGAAATGATAATATAGGGGATTTTTGTGTTTTTTTGGCTTCCGTGTGATGTCGACAAGCAAAAAAAAAAAAACGTCTTTCATTCAGAATGGGGGCAGCCATTTTTCAGTGTATTCAACGACGTTACCACCCCTTTGTCGTCAATCCACAACGATGCACTGCCGCACCGGAACGTGGGATGGTGCGCCGGTGGACCCGCCAGATGCCGTGCGCAGCAAAGCGAACGGCGCTCTCCACTGCGCCAGTTGGCCGGTAGTGGACTTGGGGGGGTGAGGGGGCGCCTCCGCTGGCTTCGGGGTCCAACATCCACCGACGACGGGATACTCGACGACCCGACGCGGTC
>ERZ1292633.1302-Hain-H41-02um-R1-1302-length-27194-cov-14_pt1 | contig 27194 bp, 28 predicted proteins | sample MGYA00564406_ERZ1292633 | MGnify/ENA primary metagenome ERZ1292633 (study PRJEB36523, sample SAMEA6512639) | groundwater metagenome | collected 2019-01-08 | study: AquaDiva: Metagenomics assemblies of 32 groundwater samples | reverse complement strand
AACAAACCCCTTCTAGTCGCGGCAGTCCGCGATCTTTTGCCCCAAGAAATTTTCAGCCGCCCAAAAATGGGTTTTACTTTCCCGTTCCAGAAATGGTTTAATGAAACGCGGGATACAAAATACCAAATACAAAATACTAAATCCCATTGGTCGCGCTCTTGGGCGAAAACGGTTTTAAATAAATTTTAAGAAAATGATTAATTTAATACCAATGGCTGGCGAAGGAAAAAGATTTAAAAATCAGGGCTATAAAATACCTAAGCCATTAATTTTGGTTTCAGATAAACCGATGGTTATTAAAGCTGTTGATTCTTTGCCAAAAGCGAATAAACGGATTTTTATTTGTCGTAAAGAGCATATTGATGATTTTGGGGTTGATAAAGTTTTAAAGGATTACGCTCATACTGTTGAAATTATCAAGGTTGATAAACTTACGGAAGGTCAGGCGAGCACTTGTTTGTTGGCTAAGGATTTGATAAATAATGACGAAGAATTAATGATAGGAGCTTGCGATAATGGAATGATTTGGGATAAAGGAAAATTTGAAGAATTGAAAAAAGAAGCGGATTGTTTGGTTTGGACATTCAGAAATAATGTAGCCGTAAAAAAGAAACCGCAGGCATACGGTTGGGTTGTTGTTAGTGATAAAAATAATATTTTAAAAACTTCCGTAAAAATACCAATCAGCGAAAATCCGATAAAAGATCATGCCATTATCGGAGCTTTTTGGTTTAAAAAAGGAAAAATTTTTGTTGAAGCCACGGAAAATATAATTCGCAAAAATATCAGAGTCAATAATGAATTTTATGTTGATTCTGTTATTAATGAAGTTGTGGAGACCGGCTATCGGGTTAAAGTTTTTGAAGTTGAAAAATATATTTGCTGGGGAACGCCGGAAGATTTAAAAAAATTTCAATACTGGGAAGATTTTTTTAAAAAATACGATGCTAATTTAAATAGAAAGTAAATATTTTATTCCATCAGTTTTTCCCATTGTTCGGCATATTTTTGAGCCGTCATTACGGCATCAAGTTTAAAATTCAAATCTTTCATTTTTTGAGCGTAGGGCGTGATATCTTGCGGCCTTTCCCAACGTTCCGGGCAAACTAAGCATGTTTTAAACGGTTTTAAACGATTAATAATATTTTTATCCAATGGAAGAATAGTGTTTGTATCAATCCAAACCCACTCTAAAAGCGGTTGACCATTAATTATTTGCGCTTCTGCCATTTCAATAGGTTCAGCTTCACTGTAGCGCGCGGCGATGTTGCGGATGCCTTCTTTTCTGGTAGCGCGGTATAAATACGGGAATTCAACATCTAAAAGAAAATATTTTTCTTTTGAAATATTATATTTTTCAGCCAGGTCTATTATTTTTTGTTCGTAGCCCGTTTCTTTAGTATTAAAAATAACGAAAGCATGGCTGAAGTTTTGAAGATATACTTCTAATTCGTCATATTTTGACGGATCGTCAATCGGGTCGTGATTTAACAGTATTTTATCGCCATAACCCCTAACATCAATTTCCACCCCGTATTTTAAGGGAACTTCTTTTAAGTTGTCGATTTTATTGACGCAATGTATAATTACTTGCATATTATTATTATATCATGAATTTTATAAATTTTACAGAAATTAGAAAAAGCGGTGCAAAAGCTGTTTTGCTTGATTTGGATAACACTCTATATGAATACGAGCTATGCCACCAGTATGCGTTAAAAAGCTGTTGGCAATATTTTCAAAAAACTAGTCCAATTTCCTTTTTTCAATTTAAAAAAAATTATGAATTAGCAAAACGGGAGATTAAAAAATATACTATCGGGCAAGCGGCTTCACATTCCCGTTTTCTATATTTTCAAAGGTTTTTGGAAAATAAATTTCAGAAGACGGATGTTAATTTAACTATTCGGTTTGAAAAATTATATTGGAATAGTTTTTTTAAAAAAATGAGACTATTTAGCGGAGTAACGGATTTTCTTAAAAAAATGCAAAAAAATAATATTAAGGTTTGTTTAATCACCGATTTAACGGCGCGAATTCAATTTGAAAAAGTAAAATTTCTAAAAATAGGAAAATACCTTGACTTTATAGTTTCTTCCGAAGAGGCCGGGCGCGACAAGCCGCACCAAAATATTTTTAATCTCGCGCTTAAAAAACTTAAAATACGGCCAAGCGATGTTGTTTTAATAGGCGATGATTACAGTAAAGATTTGGTTGGCGGAGAAAAAATGGGTATCAAAACGGTTTTAATAAAATAATTATAATGCGGGATTTTTTTAAAAATAACGCTGAAATATTATCGTCAAAGCTTTTTTTGGCTGTTTTGGGATTGAAAATTATATCTTCTTTTTCGCTTGCTTCGAATTATTTGACTCATTTATTCGCCAGATTCGTTAATTATTATGTTGTAAGCGGGTTTCAAAATCCGTATCAGTTTTTTTATCAACTTAATGAATTAACCGTCTTCCCATATCCTAAAATAATGCTTTGGATAATGGCTCTTCCGCGTTGGTTTTTTAGCCTATTCCTTAGCGCTGATTATAATTTTGTTTCAAATTTCCATATTTTTATTTATCGTTTGCCGATTATTTTCGCGGACATAATCATTTTTCTTATTCTGGCCCGTTGGCTCAGAGGAAAAGAGGATAAGGTTTTAAAGTATTATTGGTGTTCGCCGATATTGTTTTATATCAGTTATGTGCATGGCCAATTAGACGCGCTGCCAATAATATTTTTATTCATCTTTCTTTATTTTTTGTTCAAGGAAAAATTTTACTGGGCATTTTCGTTTTTAGCTTTGGCAATTTCCACAAAAACGGGAATTATAATCGTACTTCCCCTTGCCATAGTTTATCTGATTTTAAAAAGGACGAGGATCAGCCAAATTATCCTGCTTTCATTAATTCCTTTTGCCTTATTTGCGGCCGTAAACATCAATTATTTGTTTTCCTCGGGATTTATCGAGATAGTTCTGAACAATAAGGAACAGTTGAAGATATTTGATTTTAATTACAAGTTTGGCGACAGTTTTGTGATATATTTCGTTCCCTTGGCTTATTTGATTTTGTTTATTAAGAGCCTGACCTATAAAACATTTAATCGCGATATTTTTTTGATGTTTTTGGGATTTAGTTTTGGTATTTTAACCTTATTTATACCTCCGATGCAGGGATGGTATTATTGGATAATCCCGTTTTTTATATATTTTTATATTAAACAAGATAACGCGCCTAAATTTACCTTCATTCTGCTCAATATATTTTATTTCATTTATTTCTTAGTGATAAAAAATTCTGATTTTTTTGAAGTATTTCAATTTATCTCAAAAAATATCGCCGTTACTCCCAATTTATACCATTTTCTGGTTAGCTATGGCATTAACGCCGATAAATTAGTCAATGTAATATTCACATTATTGCAAACAACGTTGTTATTAAATATTTTGTGGGTATACAGAAAAGGAATCGAAAGCAATATTCAATATAAAATAAAATATCAGCCCTATTTGATAGGTTTAACAGGCGATTCAGGTAGCGGAAAAACAACTTTCGCCGGTCTTATTAAGGATATATTTAGCGAAAAGAACACCGCCATACTTGAAGGAGACGATATGCATAAATGGGAGCGGGGTCATAAAATGTGGGATAAATTGACTCATTTAAATCCGAAAGCCAATAATCTTCATACCGAATTAAAAAACGCCTTGCATTTAAAAAGCGGAAATATGATTGAGCGCTACCATTACGATCATAGCGCTGGAAAATTTACTTTGCCGGAGAAATTGGAATCAAAAAAGATAATTATTTTCGAGGGCCTGCATTCTTTATTTTTGAATAAGATGAGGAATATTCTTGATCTTAAAATTTTTATTAATCCCGACGATCAAATTCGGCTTCATTGGAAAGTGCTCAGAGATACTAAAGAAAGGGGACATAATAGGGAAAAAGTTATTGAGCAAATTAAAAAAAGACAGAGTGATTCTGATCAATATATTAAATCTCAAGAACAATACGCGGATATTTCCATCTATCTTAAAAGCGAAAATTCCATAAAAAATATCGGGGATGAAAAAGAAGCGATTGATATTTGTTTGGAATTTAAATGCGTTAATGATATAAATCTGGAATTTTTACTGGATCAATTAGCAAAAGAAAATTTAAGCGTTGACCATGGGGTTTATGACAATCATCAATTGTTTCAAATTGGAGGCAAAATAGATTCGGAAATAATCGGTAAAATTGCCGACATAGTTATTCCTGAATTGCGCGAAATAATAACTGAAGAACCAAAATGGGCGTCTAATTATAAGGGGCTCACACAATTATTTATCTGTTATTATGTATTTGAAAAAATGAGGATGGAAGAGCATGAAGGATGAATTAAAAAAAATAATTGATATATCGCGCGATATCGGACAATGCCTTGATTTAGTTCAGGGCGCCGGTGGAAATTTTTCCATCAAAATTGATAAAAGGAAAATGCTGATTAAAGCTTCTGGTTTGCGGATGTCGGAAATCTCCGAGAATAATGGTTTAGTGGCGGTTGACTACGGTAAAATATCCAAATATTACGATGATTTTAAGCCATTTAGCGCTTCTGAATTAAATAGCATTGATTTTATCAATTCTTGCGTTTTGGAGAAGATTGGATCGGAGAAATACAAGCCTTCAATAGAAACGGGTTTTCACGCTTTGCTCGGGAAATATGTCATACATACGCATTCAGTATATGCAAACATTATCGCTTGTGCCTTGAATGGCGAGAGTTTGTTGGAAAAAATATTTCAAGATTTCGGCATAGATATAATTTGGTTATCTTATAGCAACCCAGGACTTCAACTGGCTTTATGCGTAAAAGAAGCAGTCGATAAATATAAAAGTAAATATAACAAAATACCGGAAGCGATTTTGATGCAAAATCATGGCTTAATCGTGTCCGGTAACAATTTAAACGGGGTTTTTAAATTACATAATGAAATACAGGAAACAATAAAAGCGCGATTGAACTTGGGCGATAATTTTCCAAAAATCAAAATTTCAGAAACAAGAGGCGGGTTTGAAAGCCAGACAAGATATTTAAAAGATTTTATCAAAAATAATTATTTTTCAATCGAAAATTTTTCAAAAAATATTTTATTTCCCGACCAAGCGGTTTTTTGTAATAGTATCGGAGAAAAAATTTTAATTAATGAAGCAACCGGCGATATTTTTTATAAAGCCAGTCAAAAAGAAGCGTTGGCAATCGAAGAAAATTTAACAGCTTGGGCGCATATTGTTAATTGCGCAAAAAACCGTGGTTTAAATTTGAATTTTATTTCTCAAGACAATATAAATTATATTAGCAATATGGAAAGTGAAAAATACCGTCAACAATTATTAAGAAAATGAAAATCATTATACCAATGTCTGGAACCGGAGCGCGGTTTCAAAAAGCGGGATATACGGACCCGAAGCCATTAATCCGAATAAACAATAAAACTATTATTGAACACGTCAGCAATTTGTTTCCGGGTGAAGAGGATTTTATTTTTATTTGTAATAAAGAGCATTTGGAAACAACTAAAATGCGTGATATTTTATTTTCAAATAAGCCAAAAGCGCAAATCATTGAGCTGGAAACCAGCGATTTAGGCCCGGTTTACGCGGTATCCAAAGCTTTTCATTTGATTGATGATAATGAGCCGGTGATTGTTAATTACTGTGATTTTTTTATGGATTGGGATTATGGCGATTTTAAAAAAATTGTGGCGGAAAATGATTGCGACGGCGCGGTGGTGGCGTATAAGGGATTTCATCCGCATTTATTGCATGAGGAAAATTTTTACGCCAGTATGCTGGCTGACGTGAATAATAATATGCTTGAAATTAAGGAAAAACATTCTTTTACCGTCAATAAAATGGATTCGCCACAATCAGGCGGAACGTATTATTTTAAAAAAGGCGCGTATATTAAAAAATATTTCCGGCAAATTATGGACGAAAAAATATCGCTTAACGGAGAATATTATGTGAGTTTGGTTTATAATTTACTTATTAGAGATAACTTGAAAGTTTTTATTTACGACAAAGTTCCGCATTTTCTTCAATGGGGAACGCCGGAAGACTTGGAAGAATATAAATATTGGTCGGAGATTTTTGAGGCATATGGATAAAACAAGAAAACAAGTTATAAGATTTGTAATGGTTGGCATTCCCGTGGTGACTATGGATTTTTTAACATATTATATATTTGTAAATTTTCTGCCTCATTATATTGCTCGAACTATCGCCTATATATTTGGGTCAACCACTTCTTATGTTTTGAATAAGCTATATACTTTTGAACAAAAACAAAAATCTTTTAACGAGATGGTAAGGTTTTACGCTCTTTACTTTTTTACCTTGCTGGCCACTGTCATAGCTAATGGTTTTTTGCTATCCGTTTTATTCCCAGGTAAGATTATTTTAGCTTATTCGCTGTCAACATTTATGGGTATAATCTTGAATTTTGCGGGGCAGAAATTTTTTGTATTCCGGTTAAAAAATAAATACGAAATTTAAAATATGTTATTTGATTTTATTAAAAATAGTAATTTTTTACAAAATATAGTGGTTAATTTTATTTCCTTACTCCACCCATCCGTAATGCATAATTTAGGTAAAATTGGAATGATCAAAAAGGCTCTGTGGCATTGTGAGATAGAAAAAATAGATGGTAGCTATTTTGAATTCGGCACATATCAAGGCACATCTTTATTGGCCGCGGTAAAGATTCATGAGAAAATAAGTTCTAAAATAAATAGAGATTTTTATGGATTTGACGATTTTGACAATGGATTTAAATATTTTGACGACAAAGATAAGCACCCATTTTTTAAAGAGGGCGATTTTGCGAGTTCATACGAAAAAGCCAAAAAACGATTTAGAAAATATAAAAATGTAAATCTTATTAATGGATATTTTGAAGATACTATTGCGGGGAAAAAACAAAAAGACATATGCAATAATGATAAGTGCGCTGTAATCTTTATTGATTGTGATTTGATGAATCCCGCTTATATCGCTTTAAATTTTATAAAGCCCATTTTACAACAAGGGAGTATCATTATTATTGATGATTATTTTTCTTACCGAGGCGATAAAAAATTAGGGACAAGCGGAGCTTTTTATAAATTCTTAAATGAAAATAAGAATATAAAAGTCAGAGAATATTGTAGTTATGGATATGGCGGAAAATCGTTTATTGTTTCATCTGTCAAATTTTAGTAATTATCAATCCCGAAATGAATATGAGCGATAGATTTAATTTAAAAAGAGAGGTATTTACAATTAATTTAAATTGGGCGGCGATTCTCGCTTTTGTCGCATTTTGGTCTTATGGTTTTTTCGGCGCGCTTACGGCAAAAAGTTTCGGTCTATCGGCAAATATTATTATTTCTTTGGTCCTTTGCGGAATTTTTGTTTTGTTTTTATGGTTTTGGCGCAAAAACGACTTGTATAAAGACAGTATTATTATCAGGAATAAAGATGTTTTAGTTTTTGCGTTGTTTTTTCTGATAATACTCGCTTTGTCTTTTAATAATTTGACAATGTCGCTTAACGGCGATCAATTAGCGCATACTCAACAATCAAAATTGCATAGCATTACATTAATTGATTTTTTATCAAATAAAACAGATTTTTTCAATAATTTCAGCTTTAAATATCTTATTTACATTATTGATCTACTTATAATTGCCGCGGGATTTTTAATATATAAATTCACAAAAAATAAAAACTGGCTATTTAAAGTGGTTATTTTTTCATCGTTGTTTTTAGTTTTTCGGTTTGCCATTATGGCGTTTGGCGGAAGCGCCGGACCCCACCCGCCCTTTAGACTGTTTCTTTTGTGGCTTTCCAGCGCGCTTTTCACAAGTGCTGATTTTAGCTTCAGATTAGCTCAATTTATTGGCTTAATTGGGTTGATGTGGTTTGTCCAAAGAATCGCCAATCAAAAATTAAATTTTGTTAATTCATGGTTATTTGCCATGGCTGTCGGTACAATACCGGTTTTATGGCATGTCGGAATTCTTGCGGAGCAATCTGTCTGGACGGCTGTATCCTGGACAGCGTTTCTGCTTTATTTTTTTGCTTATAGCGATAAATTTAATTATATAAGGTGGGTTTCTATTATTTCTATTTTTACGATGTTGAGGCAGTCCGCCTTCGTGGCCCTTTTACCTTTATTTTTAATCATTATCGTTGATTTAATTAAGAGAAAAGAATTTAGCGCTAAGAAAATTTTCGTTTTAATGAGTCCTATTTTTGTAATGCTTCCCTTTTTGTTAAATAGTGTTATTAATGGCACTCCGGCAAGCTATTTAGGGGAAATTTCAGGTCTTCAAATGGTTTGGACCGCTTTGGATTCCGGAATTATTTTTAACGCGATAATGAATTCTGTCGGTTGGCCCTGGATTATATTTTTATTTATTCCCTTATTATTTATTTTCAAAAATCCGCTTAAAATTTCAGCGATTTCTATTTTTTTTATTGCCGGAGTGTATATCTTTTATACAATTACTCCAGGACTTTGGGGGGTGGGCAGATATCAGGCGGAATATGTTATTCCTTTTGTCGCGCTTGGATTTTTCTTTTTTGTGAATTATATGGCTAAGTATAATAATTTAGCGTTGAAATTTTTGCCGATTCTTTTTGTGTTTTTAATCATTAATAATGTTTATGTTTTTAAAAATTTAGCCGGATTTAATAAGCCAATTGACGAATTAAAAATAACTTTTTTTAACGAAGATATTAAAATTCGTGGCAAATACGCTATTTTGTCGGAATTTCCGTATGAATATAAAAAAGCGTTTAGGGAAGCTAAAAAAGATGGATATGCCGGCAAAATTTTTGTGGCGGGCATAACTTACGGCGTTTTCGGGGAAATATTGAATAATTTTACAGTTTCGGAAGTTGAGACGGGGAAAAATATCTATAAAGAAATACAGGCTGATTTTTCCGCTGAAAATATTAATAAAAATAATAAAATCCAATTGATTTTGATTTCTGATTTTATTGGCGGCGATAAATTAAAAAATGATTTGGAAAATTTAAGATGGAAAAGATGGAGAGAATTTAAAAATGAAGAATATGGTTCAACAATGTTCGGCTTGATTCGCAATGATAATAAGTTAGAATAAGCTAATATGAAATTATCCATAGTAATACCTTGTTATAATGAAGAAAAAAATATTCCTCTTATTCTAACTGGATTTAGCAAAGTTATTAAAAGAAACGATATTGAGGTGTTAATTGTAAATAATGGTTCAACTGACGGAAGCGCCATTGTTCTTAAAAATTTATTGTCTAATTATCCTTTTGCGAGAGTTATTGAGATTGAAAAAAATCAAGGTTATGGGTTTGGAATTTTAAGCGGATTAAAAGAAGCGCGAGGGGAATATATTGGCTGGACGCATGGGGATTTACAAACGCCTCCAGCTGATACATTGAAAGCTTTAGAAATAATAGAAAAAGTTGGTAGTTCTAAAAAAATTTATGTTAAGGGGCAGAGAAAAGGAAGGCCGCTTTTCGACAATTTTTTTACTTTCGGAATGAGTATTTTTGAGTCATTATGTTTCGGCAAATTTTTTTATGATATCAATGCACAGCCGAATATTTTCCACCGGAATTTTTTTAAAAGCTTGGTTAATCCGCCCCATGATTTTGCTTTTGATTTATATGCTTTTTATATGGCAAAAAAACAAAACATACCAATTATCCGCTTTCCAGTTTTATTTGGCAAAAGAATTTACGGCGAATCTCATTGGAATAAAAATTTGCATTCAAAATGGAAATTCATAAAAAGAACAGCGTTATTCAGCGTTAATCTAAAAAAAGAATTGCGGAAATGAAAATCAATTTTTTCAAAAGATTTCAGCTTTTTATTATGAAGCAATCAATAAATTCGATGAACTTATGTCTTTTTGCCGCGCAAAGTTTGCTTTTCAAAAAGCCGGACAATTTTAAAAATATTTTGATTTATAAAGTGGGAAATATAGGCGATGTTATTTGCGCAGTGCCTTCTTTTATCGCCATTAGAAAAACATACCCAAGGGCAAAAATTACTCTTTTGACTTCGCCAGGAGCCAAAGGAATGATTGGGGCAAAAGAATTATTGAGTGGAGTTTGGTATCTTAATGAATTAAAAATTTATCATAGCGAAGATATCGATTCTTTGGAGAAAAAAATAAATTTTGCGAAAAAATTGCGCGAGAAAAAATACGATTTATTTATTCAGCTTCCTGATGACTTGGTAAGTTTCAGAACACTTTTAAGGAATATGATTTTTGCCAAGGCAATTGGCGTGAAATCGGCGTTTGGGTTTAAAATTAGAACCATTCAGTTATTTAAAAAAACTCAAGTGGATTATTCCGTAAAAAAAAGCGAGGTGGAAAATTTATTGGATATTTTAGAAGATAGCGGAATTAAAAACGAAAAAGTTGAATTTAACCTTGATATTTCTTCAGATAAAAAAGAAAAAATAAATAAAATATTGAAGGATAATTTCGGGGAAGATTATGAAAAAAAATTATTGATTGCAATAAGCCCTGCCGGGAAAAGGGAAGCGAATAAGTGGCCGGCGGAGAGATTCAATAAATTGGCATTTTATTTAATAAAAAATCACAATGCTAAAATAATTATAATTGGAGGAAGCGGCGATTTGGCCAACGCGCGATTAATAAAAAAGGGATTGAATGGCGAGGTTTTGGTTTTGGCGGGGAAATTAGATTTATTGGAAACCATAGAATTAATTAGGAAGTGCTCTTTTTTAGTATCAAACGATACCGGGACTGTTCATATGGCGGCGGCTGTTGGCTTACTGGTGGTAGGGATATACGGGATAAGAAATGTATTTGGGAGCTGGTTCCCTTATGGCAAAAATCATAAAATCCTATATCATAAATTTATTAATTGCGATTATCGGGAAGAGAGTTGTATTAAAAAAAGCGTTGCGTTAATTTCTTTTGACGAGGTGGCTCGCGCTTGCGATTATTTTATTAAAGAATTAAATAAAAATTAATATGGATTATAGAGAAAAATTTTATGCAAAATATGTTTCCAGGAATACAATCCCTCTTTACGGAGAATTATCCATAAATGACATAAAAAAGCAGTTTATTGTTTGGAATAGATATTTTTACAAATTTCTTCCACAAGATAAAGGAGCCTCTATTATTGAGCTTGGATGCGGCAATGGAGGTTTAATATATTGGCTTCAAAATATCGGGTATATTAACGCTAGCGGAATAGACACAAGTTCTGAACAAGTTGAATATGCGAAAGATTTGGGGGTTAAAAAAATAAGTCAAGCAAACCTTGTTGATTTTTTAAAGAATAAAACTGAGTTGTATGATGTAATTTTTATGCGGGATATTATTGAGCATTTTCATAAAAGTGAAATTATAGACATTTTTGACATGCTTTATCGCGCTTTAAAAAAAAGAGGAACGCTTATTATTCAAACGCCTAACGGAGCCGGTATTTTTGGCAGCCGTTATAGATACCATGATTTTACCCATGAGATAAGTTTTACGGAAAATAGTTTAAGGCAAGTAATGTTAGCCAGTAATTTTTTTGATACTCATTTTTATGAAACCAAACCGGTAGTGTTCGGATTAAAATCGCTAATCAGGGCTGTTTTGTGGAATTTTATAAGAATAATATTGCAATTTGTTCTTTTAGTTGAAACGGGAGGAACCGATAAGATTTTGACTCAAAATATCATTGCCGTGGGACATAAGAAATAATGGAGAAAATGATTTTATTCGTTGGCGATTTAAATGAATATGGAAGAAGTTTGCAGCGCTATAAGGCTTTGATTGATTTGGGACATACAGTAAGGGGTATTTCCACGGTGCCTGTTCCTTGGCGCCCCATAGTTGATTCTAACTTGCTCGAAAAAATCACCTGGAAACTGAGATTGCCCGCTGATATTTCCGGGGCAAATAAAAAAATCATTGATGCGGTAAAGCAGGACAAGTTTGAAGTGATATGGATAGAAAAAGGGAACACTATCAGGCCAAAAATTTTGCGGCTTATCAGAAAAATTTCTCCCTTCGCGAAAATTATTTCTTATTCTGAAGACGATATGTATGCCAAGCATAACAGGTCTTTATTTTATAAATGGGGTTTGCCTTATTATAATATTGTTTTCACGACTAAAGTTTATAACCTTGCCGAATTAAAATCATTAGGGGCTAAAAGAACAGAACTTTCTCTGGATTCTTACGATGAAAATCTTCATCGTCCAATGTCGCTTTCCGAGGAAGAAAAAAAGCGGTTTAACTGCGATGTAAGTTGTATTGGGGCTTTTGAAGAAGATCGCGCCATGCGAATACTTGATTTGGCTAATCGCGGAATTAAAATCGTGGTTTGGGGCAATAACTGGGGATCTTGGATAGGCAGACATCCCAACCTTATAGTCAAAAATGAGCACCTTTTTAAAGATGATTACGCAAAAGCCATAAATGGCACAAAGATCAACTTGTGCTTTTTAAGAAAAATCAACAGGGACGAAGTGACAAGCCGAAGCGTTGAGATACCGGCTTGCGGCGGATTTATGGTTGCCGAAAGGACAAAAAGACATCTTAATTTTTTCAGAGAAGGAAAGGAAGCGGTTTTTTTTGACACTAACAATGAGCTCTATGATTTGATAAAAAAGTATCTCGATGATGATGAAGGCAGAAAAAAAATCGCGGAAGCCGGCAGAAAGAGATGTATTGAAAGTGGATATAGCAACAAAATTCAGCTTCAGAAAATGTTGTCTGTGGTTGATCAAATAAAAATTAATCTATGATTTCAAGAATCAAAACATTTCTAAGAATAGTAGCGGTGGTTAAAAATTGGTTCTTTATTTCACTAGCTTATATTTTTCCAAGAGAATCTCTTTTTGCCGTTTTTAGAAATGGCTATAAAATGAAATTTTCTCCAGAAACACGGAAAGATTTCATTAATTATGTTAATTTCTTCAGAATTTTTCCTTTCGGAAGGATTGAAAACGGACAAGCAAAAATAAAATATGGGTTAAATGATTTAACTTTCAACTTTGGGAAAATGGGGCCATGTGTTTTAAACGAAGTTTTTGGGACAGAGATTTATAAAGAGTCTTTGAATAATTTTAATATTAAGAACAAAACAGTCATTGATATAGGGGCGTCATTTGGAGATACGGCAATTTATTTTGCGTTGCATGGAGCAAAAAAAGTTTACGCTTTTGAGCCGCTTCCAAGCGTCTATAAGCTGGCGGAAGAAAATATAAGACTTAATAATTTACAAGATAAATGCCAAGTGATAAATTCCGCTGTGGGTTGGGGGAGCGGAGCGTATTTAGAAGATCCTAAGTTTGAATACATATTTGAGAGAGATTTGGAAGAATATAAAAAAAATAAACAAATTCCCATTATTACGCTTCAGGATATTGTTAATCGTTTTAAAATAGAGAATGCGGTTTTGAAGATAGATTGCGAAGGGCGGGAATATGACATTATTCTTAATTCTTCCGATGAACTATTGAAGAAATTTGATTATATAATAATGGAGTATCATTATGGATTTGAAAACTTGCAAAAGAAACTTCAAACCGCGGGGTTTTCAGTTATATGCGAAAAGCCCGCAAAGTTGTATGCCAGCGACAGGCAAGAGGGCCGTAAGCAAATGTTGGTGGGTTATATCCATGCCATAAGAATATGATTTAATTCACAAGCAAGACTTATACTTGAAGCTTTTAATGGTTTGGAATAGAATTAGATAGTTCACGGCAAAAATTATGAGTAAAAACAAAACAATTCTTATAACCGGCGGCGCGGGATTTATCGGGAGTAATGTTTTGGAATATTTATCAGAAAAACATCCACAATATGAATTTATCGTTTTAGATTCTTTAACTTATGCTGGCGACATTAGAAATATTCCGGAGATATTAAGAAAATCTTCAAATTTCAAGTTTTGGTATGGAGATGTGAGAAACGCGAAATTAGTGGAGTATCTTGTTTCTAAATCGGACTATGTTATTCATTTTGCCGCGGAGACGCATGTTGCCAGGTCCATTTTTGATGACGCTAATTTTTTCGAAACCGATGTGCTTGGAACGCAACGGGTAGTCAATGCGGTTTTACGGAATCGAGGCAAGGTTAAGAGATTCATCCATATTTCAACAAGCGAAGTTTATGGCACCGCTTTGACTGATAAAATGTATGAAGATCATCCCTTAAACCCCGCGAGCCCTTATGCCGCCGCCAAGACAGGAGCTGACCGTTTGGTGTATTCTTATGTGTCAACTTATGGTGTTCCGGCGGTAATAATCAGACCATTTAATATGTTTGGCCCCAAACAGCATTTAGAAAAACTTATTCCTCGATTCATAACCAGTTGTATTTTAAATGAGACGCTGACAATACACGGCAGTGGTAATAGCAAAAGAGATTTTACTTATGTGAAAGATTTTGCCAGGGCGATTGATTTAGTTTTGCACGCGCCGGCGAAAAAAGTTCTTGGAGAAGTATTTAATATTGGCTTTGGAGAAGATCACTCAATTAATGAAATTGCCGGCTTAATTATTAAATTAATGAATAATATTGATAAAAAACATAAAATAGAATATCGGCATTCAGTTATGAATATAGGCGATAGGCCGGGGCAAGTGTTCCGACATACGGCTGGTATTAAGAAAATAGAAAAAGTTTTAGGGTGGAAGCCAAAAATTTCATTTAAAGATGGTCTATCAATGACCATTGATTGGTATTTGAAAAACGAAGATTGGTGGAAAGAAAAATTATGGATGCGACATGTTCCAATTGAAACGGAAAGCGGTAAGATAGAAATGCATTAGGATAATGAATAGAAATAAAAACAAAAAATTTATTCCCGGCAAGGATTGGATTTGGTATGCTCCCAATACTACTGATGCGTTTGGCGAGGAAGAAATTCAGGCAGTAGTTGATTCTTTGCGTAGCGGGTGGCTAACTCCTGGCAAGATAACGCGCGAATTTGAGGATGCAGTCGCAAAGCTTTTTGGGAAAAAGTATGGACTCTTTGTGAACTCTGGATCTTCTGCTAACCTTGTGGCGCTTGAGGCGCTTAAATTTCCCAAAGGATCTGAAATAATTACTCCCGCGTGTAATTTTAATACTACCGTAAGTCCCATTATTCAAGTCGGGTTGGTACCCGTTTTTATTGATGTGGGGTTAGGAACATATACGCTTGATGTGAATGTGCTTGGGGGCGCTTTGTCAAAAAAAACAGTTGCGGTGATGGCCCCGCACCTTATTGGTAATTTTATTGATCTTCCGAAAATTCGTTTATTTTGCAAAAAACATAGGCTTGTATTTATAGAAGATAGTTGCGATACCATTGGCGGAATTTTTCATAAAAAACCTTCTGGTTGCTGGACGGATGTTGTGACTACCAGTTTTTATGCTTCGCATCTTATTACTACCGGAGGCGCCGGAGGTATGTTGATGACTAATGATAAAAAGTTGCGAGAACAAGCGCGTATTTTTAGAGATTGGGGTCGCGGTATTTCTCGACATGATGAAAAAATTCGTTCCAGATTGGCTACGTTTAAAATTGATGGGAAACCGTATGACAGCGCGTTTGTTTTCGTGGAGCGCGGTTATAATTTTAAGCCCACGGAAATGCAGGCAGCATTTGGATTGAAACAATTAGAACGCTTGCCGAAATTTACTGAAATTCGTCGATACAATTTCAATCGCCTAAATGATTTTTTTTCGTGTTATGAAAAATATTTTATTTTACCGCAGTCAATACAGAATACAGTTATAAATTGGTTGGCGTTTCCATTAACGATTAAAAAATCAGCACCTTTTGAGAGAAATGAATTAGTGCGTTATCTCGAGGACAATAAAATTCAAACACGACCGCTTTTTTCCGGCAATATTTTAAAACAGCCAGCTTACAAAGATATACATCATCGTAAAATAGGCAATTTAAAGAATTCGCAGATTATTCTTGAGCAGTCGTTCCTCATAGGATTGCATCATGGGATAACCAATCAAATGCTCAAATATCTTTTTGCGACATTTGAAAAATTCATGAACAAATATTAATAACAAGTCTTAATGGCATGAAAACGCGCGATTTAAATAGAGCAGAGATTGCAATTCTCAAAAAACTTCTTACAAAACTAAGGCCGGTACCTCAAATTCCCGCGGAGCTTTTTATTTTATTGATGAGTAAAAATGTGCCTGTTACCATAGAATTAGCGCTTATTAATGACAAAAAAATTCTTTTAACATATCGTAGCGACCATTATTATAAAGGATGGCATTTTCCCGGACGATATATGGCTCCGGGCGAAACGTTTAAAGAGGCTTGTAGCAATACTGCCAGTCAAGAGGCGGGGTTAAAAGTAAAAAAAGTAAAATTGATTGCCACGTTGAATTTGAAAAAAAACAAAAGATTCCATTGTATTTCCCTATTTTTTCTTTGCCATGCGAGTGGAAGGGCTAAGGAGGGGAGCTGGTTTGCAACGCGTCCTCGTAATATTATCCCGGAGCATAAAAAACTATGGTCTATTCTTGCCCCGCATCTTAAAAAGTAAATTATTATGGATAATAAATACACATTGAGTATTTGTATCCCGACCTATGAGCGGCCAGTTGAGCTTGAGCGACTGTTAAACTCCGTTATTTCGCAAATTTCCAATGATATCGAAAATGATGTTGAAATAGTGGTTGCAGATGGTAGTCGCGATTTAACCACGGAAAAGTTAATAACCTCTATGTTTCGGCGTCCATATATCCACTACGTTCGCGATAGCAAGAACGTAGGATTTGATAGGAATATTTTAGCAGTCACCAAGCTGGCGCGCGGCAAGTTTATTTGGTGGATTGGAGACGATGACGCGATGGTTGCGGGCGGACTTCGCAGAGTTTTAAGTTTCTTGAGAGATAACGATATCTCATTTCTTTTTGTGAATTGTATAAATGGATATAGCAATAACCGGCTGTTTGATATAGGGAATGATAGGTTTTTTATTGACGGCAGTCACGCAATAGAAGAAATATTATGCGGTTTGGGATTTATGTCCGCAACTATTTTTAAAAGAGAACTCGCGCTAACGGGAATAGAAGCTTCAAAAAAATATATTGGGTCTGTTTTTATTGGTTTTTATTTGGTTTTGCACGTTATATCCCAAAAAGGGAGTATGTATTACATGAGTGATCCCGCTATTATAAACTTTCCTGAGACATCTGATAAAATTCTGGTTAAATTTAAAGGTGATGATGGCGGAATAAATAACCCATTTTTTCAAATATTTGGTGTTAATTTTTTAACTATCACGATGGAGTTCGCCGATAAATTCAAGGTTGTATCAATTAAGAAATTATTATCTAATAGCCTTGCTTCTGTTTGGAGGGGCTTGTTTGTGGCTTGGGTTGGCGGCTGGGATACGCCAAGAGGTAAGCGCTGGAAAATGTTTAAATTGTATCGGAGCTTTTCGGAGATTTGGCTTGTGTGGCCCATATTTTTACTACCCTTATCAGTGAACAAGTTTTTATACCGGATTTATAAAATCTTTTTTAGTCGCCGGAAATGGAAGTTTAGTAAGGTAAATACGAAGGGAGAATAATGGTAGGGTTAAGTTTTGGTGGTGCGAAATAAAAAACAAACACATGACAAAAAACAGCATCAAAGAAATTATCGTGTGCAATACCTGCCGAAAAAACCTTCTTTGGGAAGATCGCGTTATTTCATGTTTTGGATGCGGCAATAAATTTTTCATTCGAGATGGAGTTGTTCAGTTTTTAAAAGAGAAAAATGAATTTTATGAAGGTACGTATGTGAGGCAGATAAAATATATTCCCAAAAAGAATTTTATAAAAAACTGGGTATTTTTTAATCTTGTTCAATCAGGGGTATTGGGAGAAATTTGGGATGTGCTTCAACCCGGTGCTAAAGTTTTAGATGTTGGTTGTGGCGGTGGTATACGATGGCTTGGATCATATGCCGAAACTATAGGCATAGATCTCTCACAAAACTCGCTCGTGAAGGCGAAAGAATGTTATGCGGAAACGATAAGGGGGAATATCGAAAGGATGCCATTTCGCAGCGCTTCACTCGATCTTGTTTACGGCAGCTATGTTTTTGAGCATTTATTTTCAGAGGAAAAAAATAATTTTTTGTCAGAAGTTTTTAGGGTACTTAAACCAGGTGGCGTATGTGTATTGCAGTTTGATACATTATCTAATAATTGGATTACTCGATTTGCGTTACGAGATAAAGAGGCTTATAAAAAAGGGTTTATAAATACAGATGGGCATATGGGGCTTGAGCCACTTTCTGCTGGAATTGAAAGAATTAAGCAGACTGGGATGGTGGTGGTTAAAGTTGTTAAGTTTGGAACAACTTTTTTACAATATCAAGCGACATACAATTGGTTGAATATTTCCTATGGAGACAAGTATGTATGGATTAGATATCTTTCTAAATTTGTGAATTGGATTCTTAGCAAACGTATTGGGATAGCATTTGAATTTTTTATTACAGCGGTAGATAAGCTAATAAACCCATTTTCAAAAATCGATTCGGCAACTCGCGCCATCGTTGTTGCCGTAAAGCCAGAACAATCTTAATCTTAATAAACCATAAACTGTACTATTATATAAAATATTCTAATGCATAAACCGCTTATCTCAGTATGTATTCCTAGTTATAACAGGCCTGAAAAGCTATATGATCTTTTGGGGTCTGTCAATTCAATCCATAATAATGAGATTGAAATTGTAATTTGCGAAGATAAAAGCCCAAAGAGAGAAGAAATAAGAAAGAAGGCGGAAGAATTTAAAGGAGAATCCAAATATTCAATTATTTATAAGGAAAACGAAGAGAATTTAGGATATGATAAAAATTTGAAAGAATTGATAAAAAATGCCACCGGCAAATGGATTATTTTTATGGGAGACGATGATCAATTTGTGCCGGGAGCTTTAGATAAGATTATAAATTTTTTAAAAAATAATGATGAATTGGGCTATCTTTTAAGGGCTTATTATACAAACAATAATGGAAAAATAGAAAAATTCAGATATTATAAAGAAAAGCGGTTTTTTGAGCCAGGCCCGGACACTTTTATTGAACTTTTTAGAAAAAGTGTTTTTATCTCCGGTTTCACCATAAAAAGAGAATTAGTTTTACCGTATTTGATTGATGATTTTGACGGCACAGCGCTTTTCCAGATTTATTTGCTTGGAGAAGTTATTTTAAAGTATAAGTCGGCTTATTTTGATGAATTATTTACTTGTTCCATAGTTTTAGATGATTATCGAGAAAAAGAAATGCTATATCTTCCGGACAAAAAAGTTTTTGTTTCAAGGTCATGCAGTGTTGAAAATTCTCTTAAATTTTTGAGCGGGTATGCGAAGGTGACGGAATTTTTTGATAAGAAGTATAACCTGAATATTACGCCTGCAATCAAAAAGGATGTGTCAAAATATTTTTATCCCAGCTTATCTATCCATAGGGATAAAGGACTAAAGATTTTTTTTGACTATGTGTCTCAAGTAAATAAATTGGGTTTTAACGTTTCGTTATATTATTACCTTTATATTTTTCTACTTACTATTTTCGGAAAAAAGATTTGTGATAACGGCATTAGAATAATAAAAAATTTTCTGGGGAAAACTCCAAAATTATAATGAAAAAATTTCTAATAACCGTAACATTGGCGTTTGCCAGTTTAGTTTATAAAAAAAGAAAGTTTAATGTTCCGTCAAAAAGAGCTATGGCTAATCTTGGTTGTGGCTTGCATTGTCTTCCAGGATGGTTGAATGTGGATGGAAGTCTCACGGCGTTATTCGGTTCGCGCAAATTTTCTTTTATAAATAAAATACTTTATAGATTGGCCGGCTCTTCTGCGTTTTATTCTTTTTCAGAATATGATGAGATTATAAAGGGAAAAGAGCTTTTGTTTTATAACTTGAAAAATGGCGTGCCTTTTAAAAATAATTCTTTAGATGTAATTTTTACAAGCCATTTTCTGGAGCATTTAAATGAAAATGACGGAATCGGCGTTATAACGGGGTGTTATCGGGCATTAAAACCTGATGGGATTTTTCGGATACTTGTGCCAGATTTGGATTTTGCCATGGGTATGTATAAATCCGGGAAAACCGACGAAATGCTAGGTCATTTTTTTACACTTCTGAATAAATATGATTTTCATATGCATAAGTACAATTACAATTTTAAAACACTAAAAGAAAGGTTGGAAAAGGCTGGATTTAAATCTATTAAAAGAGTTGGATTTAAAAAAGGTAATTGTCCGGGGATAGATTTTCTGGACGTTTATGTTAATTCTTTAATTGTTGAATGTAAAAAATAAAATATTTTTTAAAATTTAGTAAGTATAAATGATTACAAAAAAAGAAAGTTTTTTAATGAAGCAATTTAGGCGATTTGGTATGGATTCTATTGCCTGGTCGCTTAGGCGCCTTTATTGTCCGGTTGGAAAAAGCGATTTAGTTCTTGAAGTGGGAAGCGGAAGTAATCCTTATTTTAGAGCTAATGTGCTTTGCGATGCTTATTTTGAAACGCAGGAAAGATTTTTTGCTCCATTGATTTACGACAGACCGACAGTAATCGCTCCCGCGGAAAATTTACCGTTCAAGAATAACGCGTTTGATTTCGTGATTGCTTCGCATGTTTTGGAGCATTCAGCTAATCCCAAAAAATTTTTAGAGGAGATACAAAGAGTGGGAAAAGCGGGGTATATAGAAGTGCCCGATGCTTTTATGGAAAGATTGACACATTATGGATTTCACAGGCTTGAAATTACCGATATTGACGATACATTAGTGATTAGAAAAAAGAAAAATCATATTCAGGATAAAGAAGTTGTGGATCTTTTTAAACATAAAGCGAGGCCTATTTTCCCCAAATGGGCCGAAAGATATCCTTTTCAATTTCATGTTCGTTATTATTGGAGCAAGAACACCGGGGGAATAAAATACAATGTAATTAATCCTGAATATGAATTTGACTGGGACATTCCAACTTTTGGAAAAGAAGAATTAAAAGACAAATTCAGAATAAAAGTTTTCTTAAAGACAAAAATTCTTTTATTAATACGAAAATTATTTTCTCAAAACAAAAGAAATCGTCAAATTAATGTTTTAGATCTAATGCTTTGTGGTAAGTGCAAAAAAAGTTTTTTTGATTTACGACTACCTTCTATTATATGCAAGAATTGCTCTGAAAAATATTTTGTGTACGGTTTAAAAAAAATAGAAGTTTTAAAATGATTACAAAAATAAATAAGCTGTTTTTTAATAAGAAAAATGTTCGCGGGGTGGTTTTGAAAAATTTTGCATGGCTTTTCGCCGGCAATACGGGAAGCCACTTACTAAAGGCGATAATTACCATTTATGCGGCGCGGAAGCTTGGTACAGAAGGGTATGGTATTTATTCTTATGCTTTGGGCTTGGCTGGATTTTTTGTTTTTATCAAAAACATCGGGGTTGATTCTATTCTTACCCGCGAAGTAGCGAAATATCCGGAAAAAAAACATCATTACTTTTTTACATCTTTTTTAATGGAGATCGTTCTTTTGATTATAACCGCTTTTCTTATTATATTTATCGCCCCTCTTTTCAGTAATATGGCTAATGCCATAATATTATTGCCCTTTGTGGCATTTATGCTGATTTTTGACGATCTTAGAGGTCTTTTTGCGGCTTTTTTTAGGGGATTAGAAAAAATGGAATTAGAAGCAATAGTTAATGTGATAACAAGTATTGCCATTGCCATCCTTGGCTTTTCGGCGCTTTATTTTTTTCACACCCCAAAGGCGTTTATTGTGGCGTATATGCTGGCTTCTTTAATAGGAACTTTTGCGGCGATTATTCTTTTAAGAAGATATACGAAATTCAGCTTTGATAATTTTAATAGAAATCTTATTTTTCCAATTTTGAAATCAGCTTGGCCATTTGCGGCTGGAGCGTTAGCGGGGATGTTTCTTTTCAATATTGATGTCATTATGATGGGTTGGTGGAGAACAACATCGGAAATAGGTCTTTATTCCGCGGCCCAAAAATTATCCGGCATTATGAATGTCGGTATAACTTTAATCGGAATCAGCATTTTTCCCATTTTTTCTCGTTTTGCCAATAAAGAGAATAAAGAGAAGATGAAAACATTAATGGAGAGTGTTATGAGGCTGGTATTTTTTATAATAGTTCCTTTAATAATAGGAGGAGTGGTTCTCAGGAATCCGCTTATGATTTTTGTTTTCGGTTCGCAATACGCTTCAGCTGCTAATGCTTTCGCGATTCTTTTATTTTCTATCGTTGCTATATATCCTTTCACGATTTTTAATAATTTTGTTTTTGCCTACAATAAACATTCTTGTATGGTGCGCTACGGATTGGCATCGTCAATCTGTAATCTTGCTTTGGGATTTCTCCTTATTCCGAAATATGGAATGATCGGCGCTTCGTTGGCGATGGTCTCGTCTAATTTTATTTATTGCGGTTTGTTATGGCGATACGCAAAAAAAATAAATAATTTTAATACTCTTTCCGGTATTTTAAAGATAATTATTGCTGCGCTTATTATGGGTATAATTACTTTTATTTTAGAAAGGACAAGTTTTCATATTATAATTAATATTGCAATTTCCGGATTATTATATGTATTATTTTTATATTTATTAAAAGAGAAAATTTTAGGAGAACTTTGGTCGCTTGTTAAATTGCGTTAATTAATTAATGAAAATAATTTCACTGAAGAAAATCAGAGATAAAATATTAAAATTTGATTTATTTGAACTCGGAAATTCTGTTATTCTTTATTATTTTTTACTTTTTTATTTAGTGTCAATTTTGGTGTTATTGGGCGTTTCCGGAGATCTAGCTAATAATAGACCCATTCATTACGAAACTGTTTTTTATATAACAATTGGTTTTATTTTTTTAATTTTCGGGTATTTTAGTCGAATTTATTCAATTTTCTTTAAAAAACAATCTAATTTCTTGGAAAAAGAATGGGATTTTGATAAGGTGCCTTGGATTTTTGCCTGTGTTTTCATTTTGGGATTGCTTACAAAAGCGATAAGAATATTAGAGGGAGGAGCTTCATATTTGGCTCATAACCCGCTTTTTGAAAAAAGCTATTTATACAGTATGGTCGGGTTTTTTGACTGGTTTTCTTATATTGCTTTAATCATCGCTTTTGGAAGCTATTTTTATTTAAAGAAGAGCAATAATAGCCGGTATAAGATTTGGCGTTTTATGGCCTGGGGGGTATTTATAGTTGAGATGGTGTACGCTTTGCCTTCATGCAGTAGGATGCAGGTTCTTATTCCAATTTTGCTTTATTTAATTGTCCGATGGTATGTTTTAGAAAAGAGTTATTTTAAGACTGCAATAATTTTATTTTTTTCAATTATTATTTTATTTCCATTCGGGACTATATGTCGCCTTCCCGCATATAATTTAAACAACAGTCCAACTAGTCATCCTATTAAGGCTATTCAATCGGTTATTGAAAAAGGTCAGATTAGCGAGCAAATTATTACTGACAATAAATTAACAGTTGTTTCTGTGGCGCGTAATATTGGGAATTTTGCAATTAGTAATATTTTAATTAGAACAGACCAGTCAAGTGTTTTTACCGCGATTCTCAAACATCCTCAGCCATTTTTGCGCGGAGCGACTTACCGCGAGATGTTGTTCGTTTTTGGTCCGCCCAGGTTTTTATGGGAAACCAAACCCTTAAGCATAAATGCTGATGGCAACGCGTTTGGCCGTAGAATAGGCGTTTTAGGGGATAAAAACGACACGACGGGCGTAGGGCCAACGATAATCGGCGATTTGTATATGAATTTTGGAGTCGGAGGCATTATTCTGGGAATGTTTTTATTGGGCGCGCTGTTCCGTTTTATTTATGAATATTTGATTAAAATGACCGGCGTGTCGCTTTCCGGGGTTATGATTTATAGCGTTATTTGGATTCAAGTCATTAAGGGTATGGAAGATTGGATTGCGCCGGTTTACATAGGCATCATTAGAATAATTGTTGTTTTAGTTATTACCCACTTTTTATTGGTTAAAAGAAATCGCTAAAAATGAAAATTCTTCACATTGTTCCTTCTTATATTCCAGCTTATCGTTATGGAGGCCCGATCGAAAGCGTTCATAGTTTGAATGCGGGTTTGGTCAAAAATGGAGCCGAAGTAACTGTATATACGACCAATATTGATGGCTCAAATGATTTAAATGTGCCAGTTGGAACGTCGGTTATGATAGACGGAGTGAGAGTTTTTTATTTTAAAAGTTCGTTTCCTCGAGCTTGGTTTTATTCGCGCGATTTGCGCAAAGCCTTGGCTCAAAATGGACGGCAGTTTGATATATTTCATATCACTTCCATTTTTCTTGCGGCGTCAACTTTAGGAGCTTATTACGCGAAAAATTTTAAAAAACCTTACATTATTTCGCCTCGGGGCAGTTTAATGAAGTCGCCTCTTTTTAGTGAAAATATTTTTAAAAAACTTAAAAAAAGAATTTATAACGCGCTGATTGAAAAAAGAAATTTGCGAGGCGCGGCCGCGATTCATTTTACCGTTCCAACGGAAGAAGAAGAATATATTAAGGGGGAATTTCCAATGAAAAAATCTATTATTCTTCCAAATATTGTTAAATTAGAAAAAATAGCGGGAAATTTTCCTAGCGGTTATTTTAGAAAGAAATTTAATATATCCGACGATAAAAAAATCGTAATATATTTAGGAAGATTGAGTTGGATAAAAGGATTTGACACTCTTATCCCGGCGTTTAAGGCGGTTGTTAAAAAACATCCTGAAGCAATTCTTGTTATCGCGGGAGGAGACGATAAAGGTTATAAGAAAAATGTCCAATTACTAATTACTAATTATCAATTACAAGATAGGGTAATTTTTACCGGGATGCTTACCGGCGCTGACAAGATTGCCGCTTATCAAGACAGTGATGTTTTCGTTTTGCCGTCTTATTCGGAAAGTTTTGGAATGTCGATTGTTGAAGCGATGGCGGCGGGTTTGCCGGTCGTAGTTTCCAAGGGAGTAGGGATTTCCGCTTATATTAAGCAAGTTAAAGCAGGCATTGTTGTTGAAAAAAATGAAGTTGAATTGAGCGGGGCGATATCGAAAATTTTAAAAAATCCGGAATTGGGACGGAAAATGGGCGAAGCGGGCAAAAAATTGGTTGAAACGGAATTTTCTTCACAAAAAATAGCGGAGAAATGGATAAAAGAATATAATGAAATATTAAATAATCGTGCGAATATAAAATAATGGAACTTCCGATTAGTGCAATAATTTTGACTTATAACGAAGAAATTCACTTGGAAAAATTGATGAAAAATATTGATTAATTTTTTATAATTTTGCGCAAATATTGCGCGTCAAGTTTATCTTTTTCGCGCCCAGTGGACAATTTATTTTTAATTAAATCAGCCAGAGATATAAATGGAACTGTAATTTTATTAAGTTTAATTTTTTTTCTGCGAGAATAAGCAATTTTGAAGTTGATGCCGTCAATTGCGGTGATTATGTCGATTCTTCTTGGAGCCACGCCTATTTGAAAAACAATATTCTTTTCGCAAAAAGTTTTTTCTGTGATTTTTGCGAGTGGTGCTCCGAATTGAGCGAGCGCGCGATGAATCTTTTTTGAATTTTCAGGAGAATTTTCAACCCAAATGTCAAAATCGCCGGTGGCATGAGGATAACCATAGGCTCCCATTGCGTAGGCGCCGACAACAAGAAATTTAACTTTATTGTCGGACAAGTTTTGCAATATTTCTTTGTAGTCTTCGTTCAACATTTTTTTTGTTAATTAAAGACCATAATTCGGCGGTTATTTCCCACATTGCGAAAATTCTTTCCTTTGGAGAGGATTTGACATAACCATAATCATCATTTGCCATTCTTTTTAATATTGTTTTATTTTTTAATAATTTCATTAAAATATTATACTATAAAAATTTATAAAAATCCAATTAATAAAAGACGTATTAATTATTACATTTCTTGTTTCAAAATGATACAATTATTAGGTAATAATGATACAATTATTTTTTATATGAAAACTCCTCTTAGTATTATAATTTTAACCCATAATGAAGAAATCCATATTGAGCGGTTGTTAAAAAACATCGACGATTGGGCGGATGAGATTTTTATTATTGATTCTTATTCTACCGATAAAACTTTGGAAATCGCGAAAAAATACGGCTGCAAAATTTTTCAGCATAAATTTGAGAATCAAGCTCAGCAATTTAATTGGGCGTTGGATAATTTAAAAATAAAAAATGAATGGATTTTACGTTTGGACGCTGATGAATATCTAACGGAAGAGTTGAAAGAAGAAATTTCTTTTTCCCTTAACCCGCTCACGCCCCGCTTCGCGGGGCTGCGCTTCCGTTTAGGTTTCGGAGAAAAAGAAATTTCTTCTTTTACGGAAGTGAATGGTTATTTTATTAAACGTAGAGTTTATTTTATGGGCCGCTGGATAAAATATGGCGGTTATTATCCGGCTTGGTTTTTGCGGCTTTTTAGAAAAGGAAAAGCGCGCTCAGAGCAAAGAAAAATAGATGAACATTTAATCTTATTAGAGGGTCGGGCAGGAAAATTGAAAAACGATTTTGTTGATGATAATAAAAAACCGTTGGCTGATTGGGTTAATAAACACAATAATTATTCTTCTCGCGAGGCAGAAGATTTTTTGAGTGGCGATTATGGCTCTAAAAAAAAGCAAATTTATTACCGTTTGCCGCTTTTTTGTCGGACCTTTTTATACTTTATCTATCGCTATTTTTTTCGTTTTGGTTTTTTAGACGGCAAAGAAGGTTTGATATTTCACTTTTTGCAGGGGTTTTGGTATAGGTTTCTTATTGACGCGAAACTTTATGAAGCAAGAAAGATGGGGGTTGAGAAAATCGATAAAGTTTAGTATTATTTAAAACAATGGATTATAAAAACGCTATTGAAAATAAAACGATTTTAGTAACCGGTGGGACCGGTTCTTTTGGCAATGCTACGGTGAAGCGGCTGTTAGATCTTAATCCTAAAAAAATTATTATTTTTAGCCGCGATGAGAAAAAACAGTTTGATATGGGGAATAAATACAATGACGATAGATTAAGATTTGTTATCGGCGATGTTCGGGATAAAGATTCGGTTTTTCA
>ERZ1292633.1152-Hain-H41-02um-R1-1152-length-28997-cov-6_pt2 | contig 27210 bp, 24 predicted proteins | sample MGYA00564406_ERZ1292633 | MGnify/ENA primary metagenome ERZ1292633 (study PRJEB36523, sample SAMEA6512639) | groundwater metagenome | collected 2019-01-08 | study: AquaDiva: Metagenomics assemblies of 32 groundwater samples | reverse complement strand
GCGCGTAAGCCAATTTGGAGAAATCCTTGCGCGCAAAAATGCCTGCTGGATAATCATAGCCCGCAAACAGCCGCACCTTGATGCGCGGCCCCGAAGTGGCAAAAGTTTCCTTGCGGCGGAAGGCGGCGAATATATCCTCGCGGTTGTTGCGTTCGGCCCAGACTCCGGCGAGTCCTGCGGCACTCCACCGATAGAAAGGTGTTGCACTAGCGCCCTTGAGATTTTCTTCACCCGGCCAATTCACTGCGCGCCGCGCCTCGGGCGTGCCATCGTTCAGGCCGGTTTTACCGAAATAATGATCTTCTTCGACCGGCCCGCCCGCATTATGTGTATCGGAGGAGCCAATCAGGCCGAACTTATAAGGATTGCGTCCGGTCTTTTCCTCGATCGCAAGGCCGCGTTGCAATGCCTGACGGATATAGCTGCCATCGGTTTTACCCTTGATGTCTGTACCCAGCAAAGTGTCATAGGTTTCAAAATCGGCCCATTCATCGTTGGGTGACAACATCGGATGCGTATCCGAAGTGCCTTTGACCTGGCTCATCTCCACAATAGGTTCATTACGCATCCTGATTTCGGCATAGGCGCTGTCGATGGGTTTTCCGGAAAAGTCGGTCATCTGGAACATGCGTCCGTCAGAAACATTGCTATTGTGCGGGATCGCGATCCCGTCGATGCCCTTGGCGCGGTTGTCATCGAGCCATTTCCATAAATCCTCGGGATTGAAAGAATCCAGCGCACCGAAAGGCTGATCAGGTGCGCGCGCACCTTTGAACAGCACGACGCGGTGGAGGTTCCCATAGCCCGGCTGTGCGGTATATTCATAGCCTGTGAAAGTCGTGAATTTGCCGGGTTGATAATAGCGTTCGGCGGTCGCCTGAATGTCCAACCAAATCGATTTAACGACTTCGCGATTGTCCATTTCAGGGATTGGCTTGCCATCGGTGATTGATTGAAACACTTTGCCAAACGCTGCCGCGATTTTGGCGCGGACGGATGAGAACATATCCTTGGCATAGTCAATGGCAGACAGCGGGCTGGCCGCATCATCCATCGCAGGGAGCACACCCAGATATTCACTGTGGTCGGTGACGGCATAGAAATCGAGCGCGCCACCCTTTAGCTGGATGTCATAACCGTTCGCATGACGCACGCTTTCGCCCAGCGCATAGCGGTAAGCATCATCGGGGGTGCGGCGGATACCGAAGATATAGCTGTCGAACGAAAGTCCGGTATGGACATGAACGTCGCCAAACAGCGCCTGACGGCGGTCGGGCTCATCGGCCTGCACAGAGGCGGGAAGAAGCGTCGTCGCCATACCCGCCAGCAATAACCCCACCATTGACCTGTTCATATTTTCTTTCCCCTCAATCCCGTGCCGCCCTTATGCCGCAAAAGCGTTGGCGTGCATCATAAACCTTCAGACCCCACTCTCATCCATCAATCTGTTCGCGCTAAAAATTCGATTGATGCCATCCGAGGCGGCGACCCTCAGCACGATAGTTCAGATTTGTTCAAAGCGGCTTGCTTTTTTGCGCCAATAATTTGATGATGTCCGCCATAATGCCAGCACCAATCCCCAGAGACTATCTTATTCGTACCGCTGCGCTCGAAGGGTTCCTTCCACTGATGCGCGAACTGGGGATCGATGGCACAGCACTGCTTGTGGATGCGGGGTTGAAGGCCGACGTGCTGGCGGACCTAGAAAACACAATTGCCTATACCTCGCTTCTGGATGTTCTCGCCGCAGCGCGTCAGGCCAGTGGATTGCAGCATATCGGTCTGTTGCTGGCGGAGCGCCAGCCGCTCTCGGTTCTGGGACCGCTTGGCTTCGCTATCGCCCAGGCTCCCAATGTCGGGGCAGCGATCATGCAGCTGAACACATTCATCCACCTACATGACAGCGGCTTGTCGGTAAGACTGGTGTCCGACGGAGATCTGGCGATGTGGCGGGTTGAAGTGCCGCTCGCCAACCGGCCCGGCGTCCGCCAGCAAGAGGATCTGGCGGTCGGCATCGGTGTCGGCATCTTGCGCAGCATGCTGGGCCGCGACTGGGCGCCCGAACTGGTGACCTTGCAGCGCCGCGCACCGATCAATTCCGCGCCTTACCGGCAGGCGCTCCGATGCCCGGTGGAATTCGAAGCCGAACACAATCAAACGGTGTTCGAGCGCCGCTTGCTCGATCATCCCATCGCGCAGGCGAACAGCCAGCTCCACGCCATTCTCGAAAGCCACCTGCGCGGGCTCGATGCCAGCGGCAAGCTGGATTTCGCCACCGAAGTCCAGCAGATCATCCTCCATGCGATGAAGGGCGGCGATTGCACCTTACCGCGCGTGGCGAAGATGCTGGGAACCAGCCAGCGGACCTTGCAGCGCCGCCTAGCAAGCGAAGGACGGACCTTTCGCGACGAGCTGGAAACGGTGCGCAGCCGCGTTGCCAAGCGCTATCTGGAGGAAACCACGATCCCGCTCACCAGCCTGTCGATGACGCTGGGATATTCCGATCTGGCAGCGTTTTCCCACGCGTTCCGGCGGATTACCCGTTCCAGCCCCAGCGATTGGCGCAAGGCGCATCGGCTCACCGCCTAGCGCGGCGTGGGGCTAACGATCTCCGATCCGCTGCGCTTCGGGTCGATCAGAATTTTGGCGTGCAGTTCGGGGCTTACCAGTGCGGCAAATGCCCCTTCAACACCGTCCAGACCCACCGTTCCGGTAAACAGCGGCGCGCAGCGAACCTTGCCGTCGGCGATCATGTGCAGGGCGTCGCGGTATTCCAACGGGGTGTAGCCGAAGACGAAGCGCAGATCGATTTCCTTGGTGATCGCCATCGCCGGTTCAATCGTGTCCGCCTGCATGCACACCCCGACCACGACGACCCGCGAGAACAGCGGTGCACCATCGATAACGGTCCGCAGGATTCCGGGAACGCCGACGCATTCGAAAATCACCGGACGAACCGGATTGGCCGCGCCCAGCCGTTCGGCGAGCTTCCAGGACACCCACCACGGTGCCGGCAGCTTGCCAAGCTTCTCGCGGGTGCCGACCACAAGCTCAAGGGCGCTTGGCAAGGCACCGTGATAGCCGACGTCCTTCCAGTCGGTATAGGGATTGTCGACCTTGGGATCGATTACCACATCGGCTCCGCACGCCGTCGCAAGGTTCCGGCGTGCCGCCGAAAAATCTGCGGCAACCACAGTCGCCACGCCCGCCGCCTTGAGCATGCAGATCACGCCCAGTCCAACCGGACCGCATCCGATCACGATCGCCACATCGCGCTTCTTGACTTCGCCGCGGCGCACGGCGTGCCACGCCACGGCCATTGGCTCGGTCAGCGTCGCCAGATCGCTCGACAGCCCGTTAGGGATGGGCACCATCAGCGATTCCTGGACCAGCATGCGCTCTGCATAGGCACCAGGGGACCGGGCCGAGTTTCCGACCAGATCAAATTCGCTGCCCCGGCGCAGGATCGGCACGGCCACGACCCGCGTTCCCGGCTTGTGGGATTTCGCGGTGCCGGCACCATAATCCAGCACTTCGCCGCAGAACTCGTGGCCGAACACAACCGCTTCGTGCGAGCGCTGGAAGCCGTCAAAGCCGGCCCTAGTCATCAGGTGTGACCAGCCATCGCACTGGTGGCGAGCGTGCAGGTCGGTGCCGCAGATGCCGCATCGCAACACTTCGACCACGACATGGCCGGCTTCGGGCTGCGGTTCGGGCAGATTCGTGACTGAAAGTTCGCCATTTTGGCATAGTACCGCGCGCATCCGCTTCTCCCCGGGTGCAGATTGAACAAATCAAGCGTCGCAGCGGGCGTAACGCGATGGTTCGCGCTGCGCCCGCTGTGCAGGGAATCGCTGCTCAGGCGGCGTTATCGACCGCGCTCTGCCCGCGAATGTAACGCGCGGGACCATTGCCCTGGGCTTCGGAAATCGCGTTGACCAACATCGAGATCACACCGGCATCCAGCGTGTTCATGTAGTTGTCGTTCTCATCGAAGTGGATGTTCGTGCCAGTTTGATAGATGAAGGCTTCGGTATCTTCGGTGTTATCCTCAGACGTGACAAAGGTATGCACCGATCCACCCGGCTCATAAAGGTAGCAGCCAGCGGTCTGAACCTGGTCGGGATATTCGAGGTAATACCACGATCCCGAAAGCGTCCACATGTGGACGCACCCGGTGTGGAAATGCTTGGGCAGGCGGGTGCCGGGGGCAAACTTGATATGCAGGACCCAGACCGAGTTTTCGATGTCGAGGAACAACGGCTGCGATTTGATCCCCGGCAATTCCGGGGTTTCATAAAAGGGCAGGTCGTTCATGTTCAGCGACATGAGCTTGTCTTGGTGAGTGAATGATAGTGGGATCATTTTAAATTCCTTTATTCAGTTTCTTTGTCAGAGCGCCAAACTACAATGCGCCGTGTTTTTCATGACCTTGCGTACCATGATTTTGATTGCCCAATCGAACAGGCCCGGCATGCGCTGCGCGGCAAAGGCCGTGGCCTTTGCCTTGAAGCCGGGAATGATAACCCGCTTCCCAGCAATTAATCCCGCCAATATCTTGTCACAAGCATAATCTGGCTGAAGAGAACCCGCCAACCGCTTGATTTCAAGCCCAATCGGATTGCCAGTCATTTTTTCCTCGTGAACCATCGGCGTTATAACTTCCGGGGGACAAATTGCCGTCACGCCGATCCCAAGCGGTTCATATTCGTAGCGTAACGTTGTCGCGAGTCCCACCACCGCAAATTTCGATGTGCCATAGGACGTATAGCCATAGTTGGAGGTGATCCCAGCCATGGACGCGGTCAGCGCCAGCCGTCCTCCTTTACGTAGATGCGGCATCACAGCCCGCGCGAAGTGGTAACTGCCAATAACATTGATATCCATCACGCGATAGAATTCAGTATCTTCCATATCGGCAAACGTCGTCAAGGCTCCGACGTCGGCAAAATTGACCGCCAATTCGGTTGGGCCATAGGCAGCGATTGCGGCCTTAACACTGTCCAGTTTTCGTACATCGGTCTTGTGGAGTTGCCATTCCACCTTTCCAGTCTTGGCTGCCGCGTCCAGTGTCACAGCGCGATCTGCCGGAACCCCTAAGTCAAGGACTGAGACCTTTACCCCGCGTTTGAGCAAGCGTTCGGCGATGCCGTGGCCAAGCCCACTGCCGGCACCTGTAATGATAGCGTGCTTCAAATTGTCCATTTGTCGTCCCTTATGGTCATCTGACCGCAGCCAGGAAGCTGCCTTCATGATCGCCATCAACGTCCGATCGAACAGATTGGCCTTGCGAAAACCGAACGCCCCCGCAGCGAGTTTGCTGATGTAAATAGTTTCGATCGAAAACCCTTGCCGATCCTGAGAATAGGTTAGCGCAAACAAGCCGGGAGCCGTCGCCAGCGGCGCATTGGACTTGATCCCCGCCACTTGCATTATGCCCAATTGGCTGCGTATCGCTCTCGCGCTGGCAAAGCCCAGTGCGATGTTCAATATCCCGTGATCCGCAATTCTATACTCGTCAGGCCAGCCACGCGAAACGGGCGTCCGGTATTGACTAAGCTCCAGCGTTATTGTGCCGCCATCAAGCAGCATCATGTCTTTGTCCGCTCCGGTTTCTCCCCAAACTTCCCCCCAATCTGGGGCCGGAGCGGACAGCGGCGCGCAGCCGCAACCATCAACAAAACTGCACCGTGCAGCTTCGAGATCGGGAACCGACAGCGCGACGCCCGTCAACCGAGCTTGCAGCACATCAGCCTCGATAATCTGGATGGCAATGCCATCGGTATCGCGCAAAAAGGCTGTGAGATGCCCATGCAGTTCAACAATTTTAACCCCGGCCCGTGCCGCCACAGGGGCAAGCGCGGGCACGGAAAAGATCAACCGCGAATACCCAATATCCTGTGGCTGCCGATTCGATGAATAGGCGCGAGCCAAAGGGTAATCGAATTGAAAAATCTCGAACTGGAAATATGAACGGTCATCGATCAGCCAACTGCAATTGGATGACGCTCCGGCCATTCCTTGAACTTGTTCTGTGGCTTTTCCCGAAAAATGGGTGCCGCCAACGGGCTCAAGTCCGAACAAGTCGCGATAGAAGGCAAGCGATACCTCCTTGTCTGCGACACTGATCGCGACTTGGGCAAACCGCGCGCTCACGCAGCTTTGCGCATCTCTGGCAAAAATTCGACGTGCGCGAGAATGTTGAAATCCACCCAGTCAGCGGCGCTCATGCCGACAATCTGCTTAAACAAAGGCATTCCCATGTGGAAACAGGTGCCATCCTCAAGCTGGTTGTCGAGATATTGCCCCGAGGGAGAATCAAAGCAAATCACCATTTCGGTGCCCGTTTCACTCCAAGGTGTGTGATTATTGCCGAGCGATTCAATTGCCATGTCTCCGGCGTAAAATGTGCCTTCGTCATAAGACCAACTGCCAGAAACCGTATAAGCAAAGGCGGTGCAATGATGCACATGGCGCGGCATCCGTGAATTGGGCGCAAACTTTGCCGCGAGCACGACCCGGCCCGAGACCTCATCAGCGCGGTGCAGCTTGATGCTCACACCTTCCGAACCGGGGACCTTACCGGTCAAATCCAGCCAATCGCCATCGGCACCACGCGCAATCGTTACTTCATCCAAGGCCATGCGGAATCTCCTATCTGCCCCCTTCCCGAGTAGTTAAAGATCGCCACATCACGCTTGTTCAAATGCGCCTATTTATTGCGAATACACGCCAAAAACTCTTTCAATATTCGGCATTTGGCGTAAAATGAGCGTTTTTGAAAATACTCGGCAGATATCAAATCTGCCCAAATCTGCCAGCCGATATCGCAACACCCATTTGCCCAGTGCTGACTGCCCAATCCCCAAATGCGCAGCAACCCGCTCATCCGGCAGCCACTGGTCAGCGCTTCTCGGGTTACCTGTACTGCTTCACCGTCCTGCTTGAAATCTTCACTATGTTTCATTATCTCTTTGGCTGCCCGCACTCTAGCCATCCACGCTCAGGTGAACCACGCAAAACCGTTACAAGCCCAGACAATAAACTCATTTTTAACGGCGGCGACAAAGACCCAATTGCCGCGCTTCTCGAAGCACGGCCTGATTGATGGGTGACTCTCCCGATCACTCCATTGACCGTGTCACCCAACCCATGGCGGTGCACTGCCGATCAAGGATTGATGCGGATTGAAGCCGCGTGAGTGGAATATGCGGCTGTCCCCTACCCTCCCAGCGTAACATTCTTGTAACGCGCGCGCAGCTCGGTCTTGAGGATTTTACCGGTGCCGGTATGCGGCAGATCATCGGCGAAGATGATTTTGTCAGGCATCCACCATTTGGCGATCTTATCCGACAGATACGCTTTGACATCATCCTCGCTGAGCTCAGCACCGGGTTTTTTGACGACGACCAGCACAGGGCGTTCATCCCATTTTGGGTGGTAAACGCCAATCGCGCCTGCCTCTGCAACACCGGGGCAGCCGACTGCGGCATTTTCAAGCTCAACCGAACTGATCCACTCACCCCCCGATTTGATCACATCCTTTGCACGGTCTGTCAGTTGCAGTGTGCCATCAGGGTGGATCACCGCGATGTCGCCAGTATCAAACCATTGCTCATCATCGGTCGCGTCCGCCTCGGCCTTGAAATAACGCTTGATCACCCACGGCCCGCGTATCTGAAGCTGGCCAGACGTTGCGCCGTCACGCGGCAGCACCGCGCCCGCATCATCAATCACGCGCAATTGCACGCCGAACGGGGGCCGCCCTTGCTTGCAGACATTATCAACCTGCGCGTCAAAGCTCATTTCATGCCACCCCGGCACTGGCGCGCCCATTGTGCCAATCGGTGAGGTTTCGGTCATCCCCCACGCATGGCCAACGCGGATGCCCGCCTTCATCAGACGCTCAACCATCGCGCGCGGTGCCGCCGATCCGCCGATGATTGCGGTCTGCAGTTTCCCCAGATCGCCGCCGGTCGCATCCAGATGCTGGAACATGCCAAGCCATACCGTCGGCACGCCCGCCGAATGCGTCACGCCTTCCTGTAACATGAGGCGATGAAGCACCGCCGGATCATTGACCGCTGCATAGACAAATTTCGCGCCGACCGCTGCGCCAGACCATGGCAGCCCCCAGCTTGCGGCATGGAACATCGGCACAATCGGCAGCATCACCGAGGTTGAGGCAAAATCAAATGCCGACGGCTGAACCCCTGACATCGCGTGAAGCATCGTCGAGCGATGTTCATAAAGCACGCCCTTAGGATTGCCCGTGGTGCCGCTGGTATAGCAGAGCATACACGGATCACGCTCATCACCGTCATGCCAATCTGTGTTGCCATCGTGCGGCGAAAGCCAGTCCTCAAATCCGCCCGGCGCATCGAAACAGACATAATGCTTGATGCTCGTCCACTGCGGCTTAAGCCGGTCAATGATCGGCTGAAACTGCGCATCATAGAGCAGCACCTGATCTTCGGCATGGTTGGCGATATAGACTAATTGCTCATCAAATAGACGCGGGTTGATCGTGTGCAGCACCCCGCCAACGCCTACCGCGCCGTACCATGTGGTAAGGTGGCGACTGTGGTTCATGGCGAGCGTCGCAACGCGGTCTCCCGGTTTAACCCCAAGCGCTTGAAGCGCCTGCGTCATCCGCTTGGCATCATGGCGAATACCCGCCCAAGTAGTTCGGGTCTCACTACCGTCAGCCCAGTAGGTCACAATTTCCCGCTCACCATGTTCATAGGCGGCATGGTCAATCAGACGGGTGACCCGAAGCGACCAATCCTGCATTCCTCCCAGCATTATGCTCTCCCTTTTTATGATACGAGTGCGAGCCTTGGTGGCTCCGCTGCGCTCAACTTGATTTTATCGATGCCCGGCAAATCCTCGATCCGCGCGGCAATTTCAGCGTCAAGCGTGAAATCGCGGCCAAGCCGCACGCGCGCATTGCCGCCATCAATTGATAGGTTGGCGATCAGCTCGCCGCGCCCGCCGTGCGATCCGCCAAGCAGCGTTGCAAGCGCGGCCAGCGTTGCCTCGCTTGAGATGCTCACCTCGATCTTCAATCGCGTATCGACCGCCATCGCTTCAAAAGGCTGAAACCGTTTAAGCGTTACGCGCGGCATTTCTTCACCCGGCTTACGGTCAAGCTCAACGGTGATGAGGCCGCACGCGCCAGCTTTGCCTGCCTCTTCCATCTCAGCAGAAACACCATCCTCAAAGCAGCTCGCAACATATTGCCCGCTGGCATCAGAGAGGGTTGCCATTGCGTAACGCCTTCCCCGCGCCGAGGTGCGCCAGCGGACGTCCTCAACAAGTGCCGCCATTACAGCACCCGTGCGTGATCCGTCCACAGGCGCTGGCAGCGCACAGATCGCGCCGAAGCTCCGCGCGTTGTGAATTTCTGCAAGGTGGCGGTAACGATCAACCGGATGCGCCGAGAAATAGAAACCAAATGCCTCCTTTTCCTGCGCCATCCGATCCGCCATTGACCAGCTTGCACCTGTTGGCAGTTGTACCGCTGCTGACGCGACGTCATCACCGCCGAACAGCCCGCCCTGCCCGCTTGTCCGCGCATCATCGGCTTGATTGGCGACCGCGAGGATCGTTTCAGCGGCAAGAAACACCGCCGCACGGCGCGGCTCTATCGCATCGAAGGCACCGCTCCCGCTCAGGCTTTCAATCTGCCTCCGGTTGAGCAGCCGTGCACCGATCCGGTCGGCAAAATCATCAACCGACGCAAACGCGCCGCCAGCGCCGCGCACCGCACACAGCGTCTCCATCGCGCCCTCGCCCACACCCTTGAGCGCGCCAAGCGCATAGCGTACCGCAAGTTGCCCTTCAGCAGCGCGTTCAACGCTGAAATCGGCAAGACTGGTGTTGATGCACGGCGGCAGGCATACCACCCCCATCCGCCGCATATCATCGGCAAATATCCCAAGCTTGTCGGTGTTGCTGATGTCGTAGCTCATTGACGCTGCAAAGAAATCGGCGGGATGATGCGCCTTGAGCCAAGCTGTCTGATAAGCGAGCAGCGCATAGGCCGCCGCGTGACTTTTGTTGAAGCCATAGCCTGCAAACTTGTCAATCAAGTCAAACAGTTCATTGGCCTTGCCCGCAGGAATCTGATGGTGCTCGGCACAGCCTTTGACAAAGGTGTCGCGTTGGGCGTCCATTTCGGATTTGATCTTTTTGCCCATCGCACGGCGCAGCAAGTCAGCACCGCCCAGCGAATAGCCGCCAAGCACCTGAGCGGCCTGCATCACCTGTTCCTGATAAACGAACACTCCGTATGTCTCGGACAGAATATCACTGAGCAACGCATGTGGATATTCAATCGCGACGCGACCATTTTTTCGGTCACCAAACAGCGGTATATTGTCCATCGGCCCCGGTCGGTAGAGCGAAACAAGTGCGATGATGTCGCCAAAATTTGACGGACGGACGGCAGCGAGCGTGCGCCGCATCCCTTCGGATTCCAACTGGAATACGCCGACGGTATCACCGCGCTGGAGCAGCTTATAAACCGCTTCATCATCCCAGGTAAGAATATCGAGATCGGGACGATGCCCCTCGCGCGCCTCGATCAGATCGCACGCTTTCTTGAGCACTGAGAGCGTTTTAAGCCCGAGAAAGTCGAACTTTACAAGCCCCGCAGCCTCGGCATATTTCATGTCGAATTGGGTGACCGGCATATCCGAGCGCGGATCGCGGTACAGCGGAACAAGCTGATCGAGCGGGCGATCCCCGATCACGACGCCTGCCGCATGGGTTGAGCTATGGCGCGGCAAGCCTTCAAGCTTGAGCGCAAGATCGAAGAGACGCCGCACCTGTGCATCGCTCTTATATTCCGCCGCCAATTCAGACACGCCGTTGAGCGCGCGTTCAAGCGTCCAGGGGTCAGTCGGATGGTTGGGGACGAGTTTGGCAAGTCGGTCGATATGGCCGTAGCTCATCTGGAGAACGCGGCCGGTATCCTTGAGTACTGCGCGCGCTTTTAAACGCCCGAAGGTGATAATCTGCGCCACTTGTCCACGGCCATATTTCTGTTGAACGTAGCGGATCACTTCCTCACGCCGCGTTTCGCAAAAATCGATGTCGAAATCGGGCATCGACACACGCTCAGGATTGAGGAAGCGTTCAAACAGCAGCCCAAGCCGGATCGGATCAAGATCGGTAATCGTCAGCGCCCACGCGACGACCGAGCCTGCGCCCGAACCGCGCCCCGGCCCCACCGGAATATCATTGTCCTTGGCCCATTTGATGAAATCGGCAACGATCAGAAAGTAACCGGGGAACCCCATGCTAATGATAACGTCGAGCTCAAATTCAAGCCGGTCATGATAGACTTGTTCGGCGATTTCTTCCTCACCAAGCACCGCGACAATCTTTGCCAATCGCGCCACAAGCCCGGCCTTGGCATCATCACGCAACTTTTGCGCCTCGGCTTCAATATCGCCTGCAAGACTTGGCAGGATCGGATCGCGCGTGGGGGCCATCACCGCGCAGCGCTGTGCAACGACCAACGTATTGGCCAGCGCCTCGGGCAGATCGGTGAACAGCAGCCGCATGTCCTTCACCGGCTTCATCCACGCATCGGGCGAACTTTTCGGACGCTCTTCGCTTTCGACGTAAGACGAGCTTGCAATGCACAACATTACATCATGCGCTTCATGAAAGCTCGCCTCGGGGAATGAAGCAGGATTGGTCGCAACAAGCGGCAGGTCAAGCCGGTAAGCCAGGTCAATCAGCGCGGTCTCGGCGCGCCCTTCAACCGGATCAAAGCGCCGCGAAACTTCAATGTAAACGCGTCCAGGGAAAAGTTGGATCAAGCGGTCAGCATAGCCGTAAGCGGCATGACTTTGACCCTCGGCAAGCTGGCGGACGATCGCGCCCTCTCCGCCCACCGTGAGCACAATGAGTCCCTCACTATGCGCCGCGAGCTTTTCAAAGGTGACGTGCGCTGGCTCTTCAATAGGGCGATCAAGATGCGCTGCGGAAACAAGCCGGCAGAGATTGTCATACCCAACTTCGTTCTGCGCATAGAGCGCCAGCCAGTCATAGGCCGCTGGCACGCCGTCAGGCCGGTCAGGCCGCGCGATGCAAAGCAAGCTGCCGATGATCGGCTGCACCCCAGCGGCGGCGCACGCATCCGAAAATGGCATCGCGCCGTAAAGCCCGTTGCGGTCAACAATCGCAGCCGCCGGAAAGCCAAGCAGCTTGGCACGCTTGGCAATGTCCTTGGGGTCAATCGCGCCTTCGAGCATCGTATAAGCGGAAAAAATCCGTAACGGGACAAAGGCGGCGTGCGGCATGGATCATGCTATGCCGTGACAATGTGATTCGCGAAAGGCGCTGAGGCTATTTTTCGGCGCTGCCGCCCTCCTCACCCTCGGCAACCTTGCGGCGCAGATCGCGGATCGTTGACCAAGCACCGTAAGCCATCAACGCCGCGATGAATACCCACACCCATGACGGGATATTCCGCCCGGCAATTGCAAGGTAGAGATAAGCCGACACGAAGCAAAAGCCTGCGGACATCGTCGGTAGGACGATTGACCGCCCCGCACGCCGACGCCGCGCCAGCCAGGCAATCGACGCCAGAAAGAAGGGCACCGCGCCAATATAGATCGCACCGAAGATCAGCGGATCAACCCCATATTCGGCACCAAGGCTGAAATACCATATTTTGAAACTATCCCAGCTCATGGGGTTTTTCCTGACTTGGGGCGATAGAGGAACACGAAGGCGATTGACCAGCTTTTGCCATAATCGGTCGATTGCTCACCGCGCTGACTAACGCTGCCATCATCCTGTTTGCGGTAGGTCATCCGAATGAGCGCATCTTTGCCCGGAGCAACATAATTACGCCATAGCCCGGTTAGCACCACCGCCTTATCAACGACACCACCCGAAAAATCGACCCAAGCGCCGCTTGAGTCTACCCAGATCTGCCCCCAAAGCCGCGTTTGTGGATCATAGGCATTGACACTCCCGCCGCCTGTGCCGCCAGTCGGCATCCAATTTTCGCGGATCGCACAGCCCGCGTAGAGTTTTTCAATCCGGCTCTCCGCCACCTGCGCTCCAGTGTCAGCCCGTGTGACCACCCACTCACCAACCCAGAAATCAAAGGCGCGGTGATCAGCAGTTTCACACGGGGATAGCTTCGTAGGGGTTGGCGCATTGGCATTGACATTGGCAACGCCCGTCACAGCGATCCCAAACAAGCAAGCAAAGCGCATACGCATCACATTAACCTTTCGATATCAGCCGCGATGCTTTCGGGCCTGTCAGTCGGAGCATAGCGCGAAAGAGCTTTGCCGTCCTTATCAATCAGAAACTTTGTGAAATTCCATTTGATGCCCTGACTGCCAAGCAGCCCCGGCTTGGCTTTCTTGAGATAGGCATAAAGCGGATCTGCACCATCACCGTTCACCTCAATTTTCGCCATTACCGGAAAAGTCACATCATAGTTGGTTTGGCAAAAATTGGCGATCTCCGCCGCATCGCCGGGTTCCTGCGCGCCGAACTGATTGCACGGGAATGCAATGATCGCGAGCTTGCCCTCATATTTGCGATTGAGTGCCTCAAGACCTTCATACTGCCCGGTAAAACCGCATTTTGACGCAGTATTGACGATCAAAATAGGCTTGCCGGCAAAATCTGCGAGCGGCTTACTGCTCCCATCTGCGGCTTGGACGGTGAAATCATGAACGGACATCGGTGGGCTTTCCTGATTGCGGATGTCTCTAGCATATCAGTCAGCGGGCTGGACGCAACATGCCCCAGAAAGGCAAATCGGGCGTAACGCTCCACCGTGCGACCACATCAAAACCAAGGCTGCGGTAAAGCCCCACATTGCGTTCAGTTGCTGTCTCAAGATAGGCTGGAAGATGATCAGCATCAGCCTGCGCCAGACCTGCGCGGATTGCAGCGCCGCCAAGCCCCTTGCCCTGATGTTCGGGCGCACAACCCGCAAAATGGAGATAGTGAAAAGGGTGCATGGGGTGATGCTTTTCAATCAGCCCGCTGATCTTCAACCCGCGTCCGATAGCGGGGCCAAGCGCCGCGATGAAGGGAAACAGGCTTTTGGCAAATTCCCAAGGTGTTCCTGTCGCTTTTCCAGGCAACCGCCAAAGGGTAATCGCCTCGCCGCCCGCGCTCTCAAAGATATTACCTGCAGGCGCATCATTGGCGATGATCACACGAAACATGGCAATCAATCGCCGCGCACGCTCCTCTGCATCCGGGAATATATATGAACACGCCTCTTCATTCTGAAACGCGCGGGCCAGCGTCCTTGCGATACGATCATATGCTGAGGGGTCGATTACCTGCTGAGTGACTATTGGTGTCACCTCAACCTAACACTGATCAAGCCGCGTCTTCGGCCTGCTTCTCAGCATAGACCCGCACAGGTTCCTTACGGCCCTCGACAACATCCTTGTCAACGACGACTTCATCAACGCCATCAAGTCCGGGAAGATCGAACATCGAATCGAGCAGGATCGCCTCAAGGATTGAACGCAGTCCGCGCGCGCCGGTTTTGCGTTCGATACCCTTTTTGGCAATCGAAACCAGCGCATCATCGGTGAATGACAGACTGACATCTTCCATACCGAAGAGCTTTTGATACTGTTTTACCAAGGCATTTTTTGGCTCGGACAGTATCTTGACGAGCGCATCGATATCGAGATCTTCGAGCGTCGCGATTACGGGCAAGCGCCCAACGAATTCAGGAATCAGGCCAAATTTGAGCAAATCTTCAGGCTCACCCTGACGCAGCAATTCGCCGGTGCGACGCTCATCAGGCGCCGCAACATGCGCACCAAAGCCGATCGATTTGCCTTGCAGCCGGTCGCCAATTATCTTTTCAAGCCCCGAAAAGGCACCGCCGCAGATGAACAGGATGTTGGTCGTATCGACCTGCAGAAATTCCTGCTGCGGATGCTTGCGGCCGCCCTGCGGCGGAACACTAGCGGTCGTGCCTTCCATCAACTTCAGAAGCGCTTGCTGAACGCCTTCGCCGCTGACATCGCGCGTGATCGAGGGGTTTTCGGCCTTGCGGCTAATCTTGTCGATTTCGTCGATATAAACGATGCCACGCTGCGCCCGCTCGACATTGTAATCCGACGCCTGAAGCAGCTTGAGGATGATATTCTCAACATCTTCACCAACATAGCCGGCCTCAGTAAGCGTCGTGGCATCGGCCATTGTGAAGGGCACATCGAGGATGCGCGCGAGCGTTTGTGCGAGCAAAGTCTTGCCGCAGCCGGTTGGGCCGACGAGCAAGATGTTCGACTTGGCAAGCTCGACATCAGCCCCCTTGCCGCCGTGATTGAGCCGCTTGTAATGATTGTGCACCGCGACCGAGAGGACGCGCTTGGCGCGTTTCTGTCCGATTACATAATCATCAAGCACGTTGCAGATTTCCTGCGGTGTCGGCACGCCGCCGTCTTTCTTGCTGACCAGTGCGGTCTTGGTCTCTTCGCGAATGATGTCGTTGCACAAGTCAACACACTCATCACAGATAAAGACCGTCGGCCCCGCGATGAGCTTGCGAACCTCATGCTGTGATTTGCCACAGAATGAGCAATAGAGGGTGCTTTTGGCATCAGTGCCGCTGAGCTTCGTCATGTGAACCTTCCCCGGAAATCGCCGGTACCGCTTCTGTTGCGTTATGTTACAGCCAAACTCTTAACGGGCAATGGCTTAATTACGAATTTATGACTTATGCATCATCGTCTGCGGGTGCGGGGCGTTTGTCCATCACCTCGTCGATTAAGCCGAACTCCCTAGCCTCGGCCGCCGACATGAAATTGTCACGCTCCATCGCTTTTTCGATGATCGCCACATCCTTGCCGGTGTAGCGCGCGTAAAGCTCATTCATGCTCGCGCGAATTCGAAGGATTTCCTGCGCTTGCAAGGCAATATCGGATGCCTGCCCCTGCGCGCCGCCCGAGGGCTGGTGGATCATAACGCGCGCATTGGTGAGCGCGATCCGCATCCCCGGCTCGCCCGCCGACAAGAGAAAACTCCCCATCGAAGCCGCTTGACCGATGCAAACTGTACCCACTTTGGGCCTAATATATTTCATCGTGTCATGGATCGCCATCCCCGCCGTAACGACACCGCCCGGCGAATTGATATACATCCAGATATCCTTCTTGGGATTTTCGGATTCAAGGAACAACAACTGTGCGGTAATCACTGATGCCATATGATCCTCGACGCCGCCGGTCACAAAAATGATCCGTTCACGCAGCAATCGCGAATAAATATCAAAGCTGCGCTCGCCACGGTTCGACTGTTCGATGACGACCGGGATCAGGCCATTATGTTCGGGGTGCATGTTGGTTCCTTCAATTTTCGGTAGCCTATATCTGTGTTAGCGGCTTAAGGTTCAACCCCTAAAGGAAAATGAAACGACCGGTTGCGCTCGGCAGGCCGCGCGGTTAATCGCGGACGCTCAAACCCTGCCGGGTCCCTATTAAGGAAGAGACTGATGTTGAATGGCTCGAGCCCGCTCCCATTGCCGCGTTGCGATGACGACGATGATGATGACAAGGAAGACGCAAACAAATCAACGCTGGGCGGCGCGATGATGGCCAAATTTCTTGAAACGCGCACTGTGCTCATCTTCGGCGGGATTGATCAGAAGCTGGCACAAACTGTTTCGGCCCAACTGCTTTATCTTGATCATCTCAGTCACGATCCGATCAAGCTGTTCATAAATTCACCGGGCGGCCATGTTGAATCGGGCGATACGATCCATGATTTGATCCAATATATTGCCTCACCAGTATCGGTGATCGGGACGGGCTGGGTCGCAAGTGCTGGCACACATATTTTTCTCGGCGCTACGAAAGAACGGCGCTTTTGCCTGCCCAACACGCGCTTCCTGATCCACCAGCCCTCGGGCGGTGCACAGGGTCGTGCGGGTGATATCGCGATCCAGGCGCAAGAAATTGTCAAAATGCGCGAACGTCTAGCACAGGTCATTTCGGACAGAACCGGCCAACCGATAGAGCGGGTGCGTGATGACATTGAGAAAGATTATTGGATGAGCACCGAAGAAGCCATTAATTATGGCATCCTTGGCAAGATCATCAACACTGCCGCTGAGCTAACGCTCTGAGCGGGGGGGCTGCATAGCTCAGATAGGCCAAGCGGCGCACCTCCAGCCGTCCCCGCACCACTGTATCGAGGATAAGGCCGCACATCAGGCTCATCGCCGACAGGATGACCAATCCGGTTGAAAGCAACGCAGTGGGCAGGCGCGGCACGAGGCCGGTGTCGATATATGTCACCGCGAGCGGCACCGCGAGAATGATCGCAATCAGCGCAAATAACGCTGCCACACCGCCAAAAAATGCCATCGGCCTTTCAAAGCGGAACAGGCGGAAGATCGTTCTCAAGATGCGCCAGCCATCGCGATAGGTGCTCAACTTGGATTCCGAACCTTCGGGGCGCGCGGCGTAAGCAGTAACCATTTCAGTGACCGGCATGTTAAGCTCAAGCGCATGGACGCTGATTTCGGTTTCAATCTCAAACCCGGCCGATAGCACTGGAAAGCTCTTCACAAAGCGTTTCGAGAATATCCGGTAACCCGATAGAATGTCTGAAAAGCTCCGTCCGAACAGCCGCGCCAGCATCCCTGTCAGCATAGCATTGCCAAGCCGGTGACCACGCCGATATGCCGCCTCGACTTCAGATTTGCGCGCGCCCACGACCATGTCGAGATTATCGTCGATCAACTGCTTGATCAACGCAGGGGCCGCCGCCGCATCATAAGTCGCGTCACCATCGGCCATGACATAAATATCGGCATCAACATCGGCGAACATCCGTCGCACAACATTGCCCTTGCCCTGCATCTTTTCGCTACGGACGATGGCACCCGCTTCCTTCGCAACAATACAGGTCGCATCGCTGCTGTTGTTATCATAAACATAAATTTGTGCGTCAGGCAGGCTCGCGCGGAACGCCGCCACGGTCTGGGCAATAGCCGTCGCCTCATTATAACAAGGCAAAATAACAGCGATGATGGGCGACGTGTGAGACATACTGATCTGCCTATCGCCAAATATGGTTAATTTCGACTGAATTTTGCTTGCGCCACTGCCCCGGCGCAAACCGGCGCAGTGGCATCACATCATTACATCATTTCGCTTTTTTTGCCGGAGCCTTTTTGGCAGCTGGCTTTTCGGCGACGGCCTCAGCCTTTGGTGCGGCTTTCTTCACCGCAGCTTTCTTTGGAGCCGCTTCGACGACATCTTCGTTAGCAGGTGCAGCCTTCTTGGCAGTCGCCTTTTTCGCCTTGGGCTTGTCGTCGCCATGTTCATGACCACAACCGGGGCCGTGAACGTGACCGGCTTCATCCTCATCGGCTTCAATTGCGGCTTCAAGCTCTGCCCGTGTTACTGAACGATCGGCAATCTCAGCTCTGGCAAAGAGAAAATCAACGACCTTATCTTCATAGAGTGGCGCACGAAGCTGCGCAGCGGCCATTGGCTCCTGCTGGATATATTGCACAAAGCGCTCGCGATCCTTGGGGTCATATTGCTGGGCTGCCTGCGCAATCAGCCGATTCATCTCGACGCTGCTAATCTCGATCCCGTTTTTCTGGCCGATTTCGGACAGCAAGAGGCCAAGGCGCACACGGCGTACGGCGATATCATGGTAATCGGCCTTATCGGCCTCCATTTCCTTGAGTGCGGCTTCAGGATCAGCCTCACGCGCAGCTTCGGCTTCAAGTTGTTTCCATATCTGGTCAAACTCTGCCTCAACCATCGTCGGCGGCACTTCAAAATCATGGCTCTGTGCAAGCTGATCAAGCAAGCGGCGCTTCATGTGCGTGCGAGTCAGGCCGTTATGCTCTTGCTCGATCTGGCCTTTCATCAGCCCGCGCAGCTGCTCAAGGCTTTCCAAGCCAAGCGATTTGGCGAAACCATCATCAGCGACGACTGGCTTTGGCGTGCGGACTTCGTGAATTGTCAGATCGAACGTCGCTTCCTTGGCGCGCAGATATTCAACAGAATAATTGGCGGGGAAGGTGACGGTGATCGTCTTTTCGTCATTGGCCTTAAGACCAATCATCTGATCTTCGAAACCGGGAATCAAACGGCCCGATCCGATTTCGATTGAAACCGCGTCGCCCTTGCCACCGTCAAAGGCTTCGCCATCAATTTTGCCGAGGAAATCAAGCACAACGAGATCGCCATCAGCGGCCTTGTGCGATTTTGGCGCATCTTCAAAACTCTTGTTCTGGCTCGCAAGCCGCTCAAGCGATTCGTTGATAGCTGTCTCATCAGCTTCAACCGTAAGCCGTTCAAGCTTAAGCCCGTCGATCTGCGGCTCTGGCACTTCGGGAAGCACTTCGAGCACGATTTTCACCTCAGCATCCTTGCCGAACGCATAACCTTCGCCAAGCTCAACCGAAGGCTGCATAGCGGGGCGCAGGCTATTCTTCGAAATCAATTCCTGCACAGCTTCTTGAACCGATGTGCTCAGCGCGTCGGCCTGCAATTGCGGGCCGTGCATCTTGCGAACAAGGTTTGCAGGCACTTTGCCAGGGCGGAACCCGGGCATTTTCATCTGCGGCGCGGCCTTTTTGACTTCGCCCTCAACGCGCGAATCAATGTCTTTTGCCTTGATCGTCAGCGTGTAAGCGCGCTTCAGGCCTTCATTCATCGTCTCAACAATCTGCATGTCTATTCCACATTCCAAAGTCAAAAAATCTCGATCAAACCAGCTCTGCCAAAGCTAGCAGGGCTGGTGCGGGCGAAGGGACTCGAACCCCCACATCTCTCAATGCCAGAACCTAAATCTGGTGCGTCTACCAATTTCGCCACGCCCGCGCGCATAGTCTCAAGGCGCGGCTCTATAACAGGGCTGCGCAAAGGAGCAAGGGTGCGTGGTCAAACAGCAAGCGCCTTTTTGAGCAACTCATTAACAACCTGCGGATTAGCCTTGCCCGCCATTGCTTTCATCGTCTGACCGACAAAGAAGCCGAATAGTGCTTCCTTGCCACCTCTATACTGTTCGACTTTGTCTGCGTTGCCCGCAAGAATGCCTGCGATTACCGTCTCAATCGCGCCGGTATCGCTCGTCTGCTTTAGGCCTTTTTCTTCAACGATCTTTGCTGGATCATCACCGGTTTCGAGCATGATTTCAAACACTTGCTTCGAAAGCGAGCCCGAAAGCGTACCGTCTTTGACCAAACCAAGCAGCGCAGCGGCTTGGCGCGGGTTAACCGGGCTATCCTCAATCGATTTGCCAAGCCGGTTGAGCGCGCCAAACAAGTCTGACGTCAGCCAGTTCGCACTAGCCTTAGCCTCGGCACCCGCCGTGAGTAGCGCTTCAAACCAGCGCGCCGTTTCAACATCGGCTGTAATCACCGCCGCCGCGTAGGAAGACAGGCCCAACTCGCCAGTATAACGCGCACGCTTTGCATCGGGGAGTTCGGGCAGGCTGTCCTTACACTGCGCGAGAAATTCATCCGAAAGCTCAAGCGGCAACAAATCAGGATCGGGGAAATAGCGATAGTCATGCGCATCTTCCTTTGACCGCATTGACCGGGTTTCGCCCTTGTCGGGATCGAACAGCCGGGTTTCCTGAACAATAGTGCCGCCATCCTCAATCACGTCAATCTGACGCCGCGCCTCAATCTCGATTGTCTGCATCACGAAACGCACTGAATTGACATTCTTGGTCTCAGTCCGCGTGCCAAATTCCGCACCGGGCTTGCGCACGCTGACGTTCACATCAGCACGCATTGAGCCTTCTTCCATATTGCCGTCGCATGAGCCGACATAACGGAGAATTGATCTCAATTTCTTGACGTAAGCCCCTGCTTCTGCAGGAGAACGCATATCCGGCTTAGACACAATCTCCATCAGCGCAACACCGCAGCGGTTGAGATCAACATAAGACATCGTCGGATGCTGATCGTGCATCAGCTTGCCCGCATCCTGCTCAATATGGATGCGCTCAACGCCGATGGTTTTGCCCGGCGCGTCGGGATCTTTTTCGTCCAAGCTAATCTCGATTGCGCCCTCGCCAACAATCGGATGGTAAAGCTGCGAAATCTGGTAGCCCTGCGGCAAATCGGCGTAAAAATAATTTTTCCGGTCAAAGCGTGACCATTTATTGATCTGCGCGTCAATCGCCATGCCCGTCCGCACCGCCTGCCGCACGCATTCCGCATTCGGCACCGGCAACATTCCCGGCATCGCGGCGTCGATCAACGAAACCTGCGTATTGGGTTCAGCGCCAAAGGTGGTATCGGCACCCGAAAACAGCTTTGAATGCGATGTAATCTGGGCATGAACCTCAAGGCCAATCACGACCTCCCACTCACCGGTTGCGCCCTGGATTCGATATGTTGAATGTGTGTCAGTCATATTCCGGCTATCTAATTCGTTTTCGTGATGAGTGTTAGGAAAAACTACGTAATCAATTGCCCGTTTGTTGTGGCAGCTCACCAATCATCTGCGCCATCCCTTTCGCCCACGCACGCCAGTTGAGGCGATCATCATAGGCGGCGCGCGCGGTCTTGCGCATCGCGAGATAGCGCGGGCGATCATCCCACAGGGCAATAATCGCTTTGGCAAAGTCCGTGGCGGTTGCCCCCGTCGGCAACAACAACCCGTTCTCGCCGTGGGTAATCACCCCGCTAACCCCGCCAACGTCGCTGGCAAGTGCTGGCACGCCAAGCGCATTGGCTTCGGCGAACACCATTGGCGTGCAATCCTGCCGAGTTGGCAAAAACAAGATCGATGCGCCACGCAGCAACCCCAACAGCTTGTCAAACTGTGCTGGATCAGATTTCTTGAGTAGTCCGTGAAGCGTTATATTGGACGCCTCAACTGCGGCCTCAGGGAGCGCGCCAACCAGATCAAAATAGCAAGAAAACCCTGCATCATGAAGGATTGCGGCTGTTTCAACCACGATATCGCCGCCCTTACGTTCCCAATCGAGGCCAATAAACAGTAATCGGCATGGCTGATCCGTTTGGGGGTCGGGCGCAACATCTGCCACGGGAATATCAGGAATATTGCAGCCCCATGAGATTGTCCTCACGTCGGCAGACGGCTTGCCATAATGATCGCACACCGAGCGTGCGGCCCAGGGCGAAGAGACGGTGGTGAAGCAACTATTGCTGATCGCCGCCCGCTCAATGGCCTCACCAGAGGCTAGACTCGCAGCGCCAAGCCGCGAAAAGGTCGCGTAAAATGTCCGCATCAAATCAAAAGTCGTGTCCGAAACATGAATCACCGGAAACCACTGCCCAAGTTCGGCTGTAATCGCAGAATTGGCGATACTGATCACTGCGCGTGGGTTAGCTGCGGCAATCTCGCTGCGGAGTGCGGCGGCATGGCGCTTTGCCAGCCTGCGTGACAAATGCAAATCGACCTTGCCACTCGTCAAGCGCAGCACCAATTTGCGGGCGAAAGCGAACCAAATCGGCCGAGGATTGCGAATAACGATAACATCGTCAAGCGCATCCTCAAGCGCGAGCGTCATGCTCCGCGTTGTTCCTGAAAACAGGCGCACGTCATAGGGATCAGCTGATCCAACGACGACAATAGAACCGGATGATTTCATATCAGACTACAAAACTTCCATTGCCAGCGAGTGGATACTCTAGCGGAGCATTAGAGGCCTAACCCCTAACATAAATGATATTTTCGCCACGAATGAACATTTCAAAGGGATGCTCCGCCATAGCTTTTTGAAATGCGTGAGACGTCATTTGCCCCGGCAGCATCCAATCATGCGGCTCAATCATCACAACATAGGCACGAGCAATCCAGTCAAGGTTGGATTTGAATAGGTCACTTTCAAAGCCTTCGATGTCGATTTTGACGATGAACGGCGTATTGCCAGCGCTGTGCGCAAACACATCACCGACGCTCACAAGCGGGCGTCCTGTAAGATTAAGCTTCAGAATGGCGGCATTATCAGGATCAGGCTCAACCGCGATCACCGCCGCCTCTGGAAATTGCTGCTTGAACCAAAGGCTCGCCGAACCAATATTCGCGCCAATGTCGGCGATAATCGGGGTCGAACCCTGATCTATAATCTCGCGGTAACGGGCCAGCACCCGATTTTTGAGCTGTTCAGGATGCGAAAGATCATATTCGCCGTCGATAAACACTTGGCGCAGTGTCGCAATATCACTTTCGCCCGCGCGGATGTGAATGCGGCCAATCTGCGGCACTGCAACCGTCATGCTTGGATCAGCGGCGTGTTTTTTGAGATGGCGTTGGACTACGGCTGGGCCAAAGAAGCGCATGTCGCTGAGGTTGGTTTTGACCTTACGAAACACACTCAAAAACGCTGAGCCTACTGTCACGTCACCACCACTTTTGTGCCCGCTCCCGCCCAACGAATTCCGCACGCTCCTCAATCGCCAGTCCGGCATTGAGCACACTCTGTTCATCAAGCGCCTTGCCAATGATCTGTAGCCCGAGGGGAAGCCCCTGCCCGTCAAGCCCCGCAGGCACTGACATTGCGGGCAGTCCAGCAAGCGAGCTTGGCACGGTGAAGACGTCGTTCAAATACATTGCCAGCGGATCAGCGCTTTTTTCGCCAAGCGCAAACGCGGCTGATGGCGCAGTTGGCGTCAGCAGCAGGTCGCATTTTTCCCAAGCACGGTCAAAATCCTGCGCGATCAGCGTGCGCACCTTCGAAGCTTGTGTGAAATATGCGTCGTAAAACCCTGCACTCAGAACATAAGTGCCGATCATGATGCGGCGCTTGACCTCCGGGCCAAAGCCCGCCGCACGGGTAGCAGCATACATATCTTGCAGCCCCGCCCCATCTGGCAAATCGCGCAGGCCATAACGCACCCCGTCATACCGCGCGAGGTTTGATGACGCTTCGGCAGGCGCGATGATATAATAAGCGGGCAGCGCATATTTGGTGTGGGGCAGCGAAATCTCAACGATTTCGGCACCCGCATCCTTCATCCACGCGATGCCCTGCTCCCACAGCGCGTCAATCTCGGACGGCATATTGTCAACGCGGTATTCCTTGGGAATGCCGATCCGTTTGCCGCGCAGGTCTCCCGAAAGCGCCGCTTCCCAATTCGGCACTGGAATTTCGAGCGAGGTCGAGTCCTTGGGGTCAAAGCCAGCCATATTTTCGAGCATGATCGCGCAGTCACGCACATCGCGCGCCATTGGCCCCGCCTGATCAAGCGAACTGGCAAACGCGACCACGCCCCAGCGTGAGCAGCGGCCATAGGTCGGCTTAATGCCGCTGATGCCAACAAACGCGGCTGGCTGGCGGATTGACCCGCCAGTATCAGTGCCCGTTGCTGCGGGGCACAGTCGCGCGGCGATGGCCGAGGACGATCCGCCCGATGATCCACCCGGCGCAAGCGCTGCATTGCTGCCATCACTGCGCCGCCACGGCGAAATCACATTGCCGAAATAGCTTGTCTCGTTCGACGATCCCATCGCGAACTGATCCATGTTGAGCTTGCCGAGCATCCCCGCGCCCGCCGCCCACAGTTTGCTCGAAACGGTCGATTCATATTGCGGGACAAAGCCTTCAAGAATGTGGCTCGCGGCGGTCGTCTGCACGCCCTTGGTGCAGAATAAGTCTTTCATCCCAATCGGTACGCCCGAAAGCGGCTTCAAATTGCCCTCGCTGCGATCCCGGTCGGCGGTTTCAGCGGCAGCAATCGCATGATCGGGGGTTTCAACAATGAACGCATTAAGCTCTTTGGCTGCCACCACATTGGCGTTGAATGCGTCCGCCACTTCGCGTGCGGAGAAATCTCCGGCACGAAAACCGTCACGAATGGCGGCGACACCCAGATCGGTAAGGTTGCTCATTATTCAATCACCTTTGGCACGCCAAAAAATCCGTGTTCAGCAGCAGGCGCATTGGCGAGCACCGCCTCACGCATTCCGCCGTCGCTCACCACGTCATCACGCAGGCGAAGCACATTGGGGATCACCGCCGTCATTGGGGCGACCGACGATGTATCGACTTCACCAAGCTGCTCAATCCAGCCGATGATATTGTTAAGCTCAGGCACCATCGCCTCAACCTCGGCATCGCTCGCGGCGATCCGGGCAAGCGAGGCAATCTTGCGGACGGTTTTTGAATCTACTGACATGGATGAGCGCCTAGCAGCGCGCACCCGTAGCTTCAAGTCATGCTGCACCGCGTCAATGGCCAATTTATCCACAACCGTGCAACAAAGTGCGTCCATGCACAGCTATCGAACATCTTGCGTCGCACAGGGCAAAGCGTAAACAGTGTAACAAACCAAAGAGGAAAAGCTAATGACCGAATTCTCGCTCGACCGCCGCCAAATGCTTGGTGCCGCTGTCACCGCCGCCGCGCTTGTGCCCGCAGTGGCTGGTGCGCAATCGGTAATTGTTGGCAGTGCGCCCGCCGCCGCCGCACCTTCGATTTACAATCCTGTACCTCTGCCCTTTGATCCCAAGACGATCACCGGCATGTCCGAAAAACTGCTGACCAGCCATCATGGCAATAATTACACCGGCACCGTCAAGCGGCTCGGCGCGATCATCGGCGAACTTGGCAAGCTTGATCTCGCCAAGACCCCTGGCTTCATGCTCAACGGTATCAAGCGCGAGGAACTGATCGCGCAAAATTCGGTCGTGTTCCACGAAATTTACTTCAGTTGCATCGGCGCGCCCAATCAGCCCAACACCCCGCTCGCCAGCGCAATCGAGCGCGATTTTGGCAGTTTCGCCAAATGGGCGCTCGAATTCTCGCAAATGGGCAAGGCGCTCGCTGGTGGATCAGGCTGGGTCGTGCTCAACTGGATGGAGCGCGACAAGAAACTGATCAACGGCTGGGCTAATGACCACACCATGGCGCTGGTCGGCGGGACGCCTGTGCTGGTGATGGACATGTTCGAACATGCTTATGCCATCGATTACGGTAGCAAGGCCGCCGCCTATGTCGACGCGTTCATGGCAACGATCAACTGGTCAGCGGCAGATAAGCGGTTTGTGAAGGCGAGCGCTTAAACCATCCCATCCCCTCTCCGTTGAGGGGGGATGGTCAACATATTGCCCCGGCGCTGGAGATCATGCTACAGCACAAAGCATGAACGATGCCCCGCCGCCGCGCAAGATCATCCATATCGATATGGATGCCTTTTTCGCGAGCGTTGAGCAGCGCGACCATCCTGAACTTCGCGGGCATCCCGTCGCGGTCGGCGGGCAAGGAGAGCGCGGGGTTGTCGCTGCCGCAAGCTATGAGGCGCGAGTGTTTGGCGTGCGTTCGGCGATGGCATCGGCGAAGGCGCGGCGGCTTTGTCCCGATTTGATATTCGTGCCGCACCGTTTTGAGGTGTACCGCCATGTCTCACGCCAGATCCGCGAGATATTTGAAAGCTACACCCCGCTCGTCCAGCCGCTGTCGCTTGACGAGGCTTATCTTGATGTCACCGAGAATTTGATGGGCATCGCCTCGGCCACGCAGATCGCGACTGAAATTCGTGAGGCTATTCGCAAAACAACGGGCCTCACCGCCTCGGCGGGCGTGTCATACAACAAATTCCTCGCCAAGATCGCCTCGGACGTGAACAAACCCGACGGCCTCTGCGTCATCACGCCAGCGCAAGGGCCAGATTTTGCTGCCAGCCTGCCGGTACGCAAGTTCCACGGCATTGGCCCGGCGACTGCGGCGAAGATGGAACGGCTTGGCATCGCCACCGGCGCTGACCTGCGCGATAAGCAGCGCGATTATCTCGACCGGCATTTTGGCAAGGCAGGCGGCTATTATTACTGGGCCTCACGCGGGGTTGATCACCGCCCTGTCAACCCCCATCAGGAGCGTAAGAGCATCGGCTCCGAAACTACATTCGCGCATGACCTCAATACGATTGAGGCGTGCATGGCCAAACTCCGCCCGCTGATCGAAAGCGTCGCGCGTTATTCGCAAAAGCATGAAACGGCCGGCCGCACGGTAACGCTCAAGCTGCGCTACGCCGATTTCAAGACAGTTACGCGCAGCCGATCAACCGTCCACCCTGTCCACACCATCCACGAAATTGAACCCATTATCGCGCAATTGATCGCCGGGTTGGCTCCGTTCGCTCAGGGCATACGTTTACTCGGTGTGACGCTCCACAACCTCGAAAGCGGCGACGGGGCAACTGGCACGCTGCCGCTGTTGGACATCATCGACGCGAACGCATAAAGCGCGGGC
>ERZ1292633.1300-Hain-H41-02um-R1-1300-length-27213-cov-6_pt1 | contig 27213 bp, 22 predicted proteins | sample MGYA00564406_ERZ1292633 | MGnify/ENA primary metagenome ERZ1292633 (study PRJEB36523, sample SAMEA6512639) | groundwater metagenome | collected 2019-01-08 | study: AquaDiva: Metagenomics assemblies of 32 groundwater samples | reverse complement strand
TCAGGAAGCCAAAACCGCAAAAGAACCCGGGCGAATTAAATTCGCAGAAATGTTGTCATTGATTGAGAGAGGAAAAGCAGACGGGATTATTTCTTGGCACCCCGATAGATTGGCTCGCAATTCAGTGGACGGCGGAAAGATTATTCATTTTGTAGGATTATTGTGGATAGTTCACTTTTACCCTGTCCCCAATACTGCTCTTTGGTATCCATATTTAACAAAGTATGCAGCTTGGCTGCGTACTTCTTCTTGCGCCCGATCGTCGGAAGAATGTCGCTCATTACAATCGTAAATTGGAAATTCTTGTAGCTGTGCATCTAGGGCCAATCCTCCCAAAATAAGGGGTGTTCTACAACTGAAATTAGCGGAATACCCTTGACTCACCCCCCCCGACTTTAGACTCATCCTGACCGTACGAGCGGTCAATATTGTCGTAGTCTTAACAGTCCGGAAATCAAGCGGGAAAGGGGGTCGATTGACTTGGCGAAATTTACGACGGAGATACTGCCCATTCATCCAGCCCTGCGGGTATTCGACGCACTCCACCGCCTGCCACACGTTGGCTGGTTAGGAGTGAGTGAGCCTGAGCCACAGAAGAAGCTCAAGTACAAACGCATTACGGTCGCCTTTTTAGACGGCAACAATGCGATTGTGCGATTTCACTGTGCCAATTACGAACAGGCCTTCCAAGTTCGGCGTCGGGGAGAGGGGGCCTTTGCTGCGTTTCACACGGCCGTGTTTGGTGTCGTCAAAGAACACACGACGACGTGGACGATCAACCGGTCCAAAGATTTGATTCGGGTTGAATCAATAGAAGGGGGAATCTCAGCGATGAAGACAGAGGCTCCGGTGCCTACCCAAGCCGCCCAACTCAAAGAACACCTCGTCGGACTTGATGGAGTCGGCGAGGTCGTACTCGGCAAGCTCAGCGACTCGCGGACCAGTCATACGCCACGTTTGATCTGCCAGCTCGATCGTCCGACGCGGACGGTCGAAGTAACAGTCAGGGATAAGCGTGGTGTTCAAACACTGGACGTACACCCGACGCAAGTCACCGGCCCGATTGACCCGCTCTTGAAGGTGATTGCGCCAGCAGTAAGCGAGTGGGAGCAGCATCGATTCGTCGTGACCAGTAAGGCCAAGGCTTCGAAAACGGGTGAGCAGGCTGGACCAGTGACGGTAACGAAACCCGTGACGAATGTATCAGCGGAGATGGGTCATGGAGAAGTACCTACGGCACCGGTCACTCCAACACTGACTGAACTGACAAACCCGATCGAGGCGTTCGCGACCTTCTTCGATCGGCTGGGTCAACGTCAGGCAACAGTGAACAAGAAGGTCGACAAGATCCAGAAGGAAATTCGCGAACTGACGGCTCGGAAGGAGCAGATCAACCACGAGCTCGCCACCGCCGAAGATCGCCTTAAAGAGGCCGATCAGAAGCAACAGGCAGCCTGGGATGAGTTCATGGGCGCCAAGAGCCGCACTGAGCGACGATGCCTCTTTGAGACCTACGACAAAGCTATGGCCAACCTAGAGACAATCCGGGATGGCTACTACGTAGCTGAAAAGGAGCTGGAACGATCAACGATCGAGACGACGCTCGCTGAGTGCCAGCCTCAGCTCGAGGCACACCAGACCGTCCTCGATCAGATGAACAGCTATCTCAATGCATATAACACCCTCCAACCGCACTTCCAGCTCATTCTCGATAGTAACCTGCCAGAATTCCTGAAGCAGTGGCCAACAATTGAGGAAGAGCCGGAAGTCACTACGCAACCGGCAATAGAAGCTGACCCGCCTCAACCAACATCAGCGCCAGTAAAGAAGACTGCATCGACGAAAGTCGCGACTAAATATGAGAAACCCGAAAAGGCTGCAAAACAAGCAAAAGTGGAAAAGCAGCCAGCAAAACCTACCACGCTCAAAGTGCCGATCATTCCAACGAATTGGACAGCACCAGCGCTAGAGGAATTACGACCTCGACTGGAAGTCATCAGCTTCCGCGCCTGCTACCCGCGAGCCAGTATGTATGCGATCGGTTCCAAGGCGAAAAACGATGCAGAGTGGCGGCAGCGATATCAAGCCGCCGAAACCGACGCAATGGAGAAGGGGTTCAGTTTCTACACCCTTCTTCAGGCGCTCAGTCAGGCAAAAAACGTCGAGGAGGGTCGCAAGATGCTCTACGGTCAGCTCGGGCAGATCGAGTCAGTCGGCTCCAAGGGAGCCAACATAGCCCTAACTGCCATCATCAAAAATCTCGAGCTGATGGGGCTGATCAAGAAAAATAAGTTCATGATCGATCAAGTCAATCTGCAGCTCGTCGAGACCATGGAAGAAGGCCACAAAGCCTGGATGAAGGCTCTCGGTCTCAACTAAGCTGCCATGTAAGGTGCGCGCCCCAAGCGGGGAAGGCGGCCTTTTTCTTTATCTTGCAAGAGACCCTGCATACCTTCCACTATTGGGGACAGACTATTGGGGACAGTTCACTTTTACCCTGTCCCCAATACTGTCCCCAATACTGCTTTGCTTTCTGAGACTGCCTTCCTCTAACGGGAAAACAGGGTGTTTTCCCGACCCCTTTCCTGTTCGATTCCAACTGGTGCGCCCGAGAGGAATCGAACCTCTAGTCTTCGGCTTCGGAGGCCAACGTTTTATCCATTAAACTACGGGCGCATTTTCTAGCTTTTTAGGAAGTTAGCTTATTAGCTAGTTAGGGTTACATGATTACTAACAAGCTAATCAGCTAATAAGCTCGTATTATTTCGCGCCGACAATAATTAGAAGCGTATCTGGTTTAGCGAGAGCTGGATTTTCCTCAAACTCTAGCACACGGTTTGTGATAAAACTGGCGACGAATTCGGCTTCGGCCTGTTTGCTAGTGGCGTAGTAGATAATGCCAGTTGCGCGACGCGTTTTAGCGGTGGCAATTGAGCGAACAGTGAAACCGTTTTTTTTCAGAGTTGTTTGTAATGTTGCGGCTTGACCGGACGTGCCGCTACCATTCAGGATGCGCATACTAATCGTGGATTTATCTGGCTCCGCCGGGGGAGGAGGCGTTGTTTCGGTTGGGCTGGGGCTAGGTGTCGCTGACGGGGTTGGACTAGGCGTTGGCGAGGTGCTTGGCGACGGCGCTCTGGTTGGGCTCGGTGTCGGCGGAGTTATTTTACTGACAGTTGGAATTGGGGTTGGGGTTGGCTGAAGCGAGATGGGGAGATTGTCGGAGGCGACTTTATTTGAGGCCAGACTAATAATAATGGCCAAAATAAAAAGCATAATGAAGAGACCAACTCCAGCGCGGCGATCGGTTCGAGTAGGTGGTTGCGGTGGGGCGGGTTTACGTCGGCGATGTAAATCAAGTGTTTTAGGCATATTAACCTTACCACGACTAACGCGTTTCAAGGCAACCACCTCCGAGGAGGTATCCGTTCACCTCGGAGGAGGTGCGGAGGAAACGCATTAGTCGTACTTAAAATTTTCTAGAGAGTTTGGGATGGTTAGTCCAGCCGAAGCGCCAGGGTTTAGCAGCCCACTGACCAGCATAGGCAACACCAATCCGTGGACCGGTACTAATTGGTGGTTTTGCTTGTTGGTCGTCTATTTCAATATAGAGGATGTCGCCGCAAGCGTCCATTTGATTCCATGAGCCATCCAGGCCGAACCAACGACAAGTCTTGCCAGGTCCACTGGCAGTTTTGGGGATAGCCTGTGGCTCGAGCGGCTCCACGGCTCGTATAAGGACAGCGGCCGGATAATCCTCTCTTTCAGTGATAATATTCAAACACCAATACATCCCGTAGATAAGATAGAGATAGGTAAAGCCGGCTGGGCCGAACATAGGCTTTGTTCGTTTAGTTAAACCTCGTGAAGCATGCGAAGCGAGATCTTCAGGCCCTACGTAGGCTTCGGTTTCAATGATACGAGCTCTTTTGGTGAAATTGGTATGAGTAATGACGATTTCAGCTCCTATCAGTTCGCGAGCAACAATTAAGGTTGGTTGTTCAAAAAAATGGCGAGTAAGGCGGACCATCAGTCAATTTCCGGAATTGGTAAAATCTCATCATGGATGCGTTCGCTGATGTTTTTAATAGTTTTTGAGGGTTGAGGATCTCGGCTGGGAGGCGTTGTTTGGGAAGGAGGAGAAGCGATGGGCGTCGTATTGCTCGTGCGACGAATGACGAGCTGCTTATCTTTTTGATTACTTGTAATGCTGACTTCATCGCCAGGCTTCCAGCCAAGTTCGGCCAGGATTTTTTTAGGCAGAACAACTGCCGTTGAGTAAAGACTAAATTTTAGAAGACGCCGTTTGGGCAGATAGGAACTCATTGCTTCAAACTAGCAAGCGGGACGGAATTGGACAAGAGGTTCGTTGGTTAGGTTCCTAGGTTTTTAGGTTGTTAGGTCTTTAGAGAGAGCGATAGTAAGTTTATTAAGCATCCTCATTACTTCATCTAGGAGTATATCGGTTGGTTTGTAATCAGGCTGATTAAAAGGCAGTCTTTTGGCAATTTCTACTTGAGTTTCTAATTCTGCACCTGACGCATACGCTACGACGACAAATTAACGATAGTCTTTTCTTGTACCTCTTCGACGACCCTCGGCAATATTTGACGGTATTGATACGGCGGCCCGTCTCATCTGAAAAGTTAAACCATAGATCTCTGATTTTGGAAAGTATTCAGTCAACTTATATATATCGCAACAACAAGATCCATGCTCTTTTGCCAAACAATCAAATCACGATAGCTATGCTCGGCCATCGGCCTCCTAATAACCCAAGAACCTAAAAACCCAAGAACCTAGTTGAATTTGCGGATAACGCCCTTGACTCGGCCCTGAACAAGGATTTTTTTGGGAAAGATTGGCTTATAGGCGGGGTTACGGGGTTGTAGTCGAACCCGGCCGTTTTCCAGATAATAGCGCTTTAAGGTAACTGCTTCGTTATCGACTAGAGCGACCACTACTTCCCCCTGGCGGGGTTGACTAACGCGTTCAATAATTACATAGTCGTCTTCAAAAATACCGTCGTCAATCATCGAATCGCCACGAACTTTAAGAGCAAAGACATTCGGCCCCATCATGTCACGCGGAATGGTGATGGTTTCGTTGGTGCGAATAGCTTCGATTGGTGCCCCAGCGGCAATAAGGCCTAGGAGGGGAATCTCAAAGGTGCGTTCGTCCCAGACTGGTGTTAGTTGGACGGAGCGGGCGAGGCTTGGTTCTTTGTGGAGATAGCCTTTTCTTTTTAAGCCATCAATATGTTCAGCAACCGTGGCGACCGAGCGCAATTCAAGCGCCTCGGCAATTTCACGATAGCTGGGGGCGTAGTCATGATCACCTAGATAGCTTTCGATGTAGGTTAAAATTGCTTTTTGCTTGGGGGTGATTGGTTCGGGCATGAGCCTCCTTCTAGCTGCTTAGATGATTAGCTTTTTAGCTTCTTAGAATCTTTTGTTGCCTAATTAGCTAGTTAGCTAGAAAGCTAACAAGCTAATTATACCGAACATAAACCGAACGTGTCAATAGTAGGACTTTCTCATTTTCCCTCTATCGTCATCGCGAGTCCGCCTAGGCGGACGTGGCGATCTGGTTATCTGGTTTAGAGATTGTCACCGCCTCTGGCGGGATCCCGCTACGGCGGTGACTACGCTGTGGCTCGCAATGACGAAAAGTGAGAAAGTCCTATAAAAAATAAAATGCAAAACCGAGTGGTTTTTTACTGATCCAAAACAGCTCGTGGGCCGCGCCAATCGCGGAGATTGCCGATTTCGGTGTTAAAGCTACTCCCCCATTCGATGGAGCCTTCGCCGTAGTGATTACGAACCTTATCAATAGCCTTCGTGAGAGCATCTTCTCTTTCGAGAGCAGGAAAAAGCGGTAATATCGGTTGCCCGGCCGGTTTAAGATTGCTAGCCACCACGCCCAGGCGAATGACGGGTCGACTGGGGTGGATACGTGCCCGTTGCCAAAGAAAGTGGATGCTACGCAGAAGGGCGGCGTCGCTAGTAAGGGCAGGTTGATGACGAAGGGAGTCTCCCCAGTCGCCACCCGCTAGGGAAACATGGAGCGAAAGCCGCCCGGCCGCCAAACCGGCTCGCCGTAAACGGCGACCGACTTTTTGAAGGAGTTTGGTAACGAACGGATAAACCACCCGCCAGGTTTGATCGTGATCGAGGGTTATTTGATGGCCGATTGATTTGGCTGGAGCCAGATTGTGTGACGGTTCGACTGGAGAGCGATCAATCCCCTGCCCAATTTGCCACAGGCGCATGCCGGCGGCTGGCCCAAAGCGGGCCACAAATTGTCCGGCATCAGCCTGGCTTAAATGACGAATAGTGGTGATACCAATATTTTTTAAGTGTTCTTGCAGGCGATAGCCTACTCCGCAGAGTTCGCCAACTGACAAATTGCCGACGCGATCCAGCCACGTTTTTTGTTCAAGAACAACGAGTCCATCGGGTTTTTGGAGCTCACCAGCCAGTTTGGCAAAAATTTTTCCCCAGGCAATACCGACTGAAGCTGTTATCCAGTTACCAAACTCTTGTTTTAGTCTGGTTTTAATCGATTGAGCAACGATAATTGCTTCTTGTAATTCAGCTTCAGTAATTCCTAATTTCAAATTTCTAATTTCAAATGAATGACCAATTTCCCAATGACTAAAATTACTGATTGCCCGATGTCTTGAATTTTGGAATTTATGATTTGTTTCGAATTTGGAATTTGGGATTTCGGATTTTTCGTTGCGTTGCAGCGCGACAAAGGCTTCATCAATCGAAAATATCTCGACCCAAGGGCTAAATTCGCCAAGAATCGCCATAAAGCGGCGGGAAATGTCGAGGTATTTGGGGTAGTCAGGCGGCACGAGAATAAGTTCTGGACAGAGTTGCTTAGCTTCCCAAACACTAAAGCCCGATTTAATGCCATATATCTTAGCCTCGGGGCTGGCGGCACAAATACAGGTTCGAGCTCCCTTGTGGCCTTTACCCAATATGCCAATCGGCCGATTGCGAAGAGCCGGTTGAGCTTGCTGCTCAACACGAGCGAAGAAACTATTTAGGTCAATGTGTAAAATCATGACTAGGTTCTTAGGTTGTAGCTTCTTAGCTTCGTAGGGATTTTTACGAACCTACCAGCTACTAGCTACGAACCTTTCTTAACCAATCGCTTCTAGCTGCCACCCCAGAGAGAGCGTATCAAACGCCAAACGGGCTGCTCCCCCACCTTTAGTTTCGACCGCAAAATGCCACTGTAGAACGTCGCCCAGGCGTGTTTTGTGGGCCAAGGTAACTCTGGTCACTTCGTAGCGGTGACCATTCCAGATAAAAGCGGCCGGCCGCACTTCGCCAGCGCGAAATAACATGGCAACTTGGACGGTTTCGTTGATTTCGGACATGGGTCTCCTTCTAGCTTTTTAGATGATTAGCTTTTTAGCTTGTTAGGGATGGATCACCTACGCTCCTAAGAAGCTAAGTAGCTAGAAAGCTAATAAGCTAAGTATGCCGAACAAAGACCGAACATGTCAACCCCAATACAAAAAATTGGACTTACGTAAATCCTCTTTAACCTCGGAGGTTTCTCCAGATTTGCGTAACTCCTGTCTTATTTGGCAAAGAGAAGCAGCAGCCCAAAAAGGTCATAAAAACCCTAAGAACCTAAAAACCTACAACCTAAGAACCTATTAACGAGACTCGCTAAAGCTTTCTTCGTCCGTATCGATAATGGTTGGTTCGCGCCGGGCACGGCTGACACCCCGGAGACGCTCGGTGAGAACTTCAACAATTTCACTTTGCATGATGGTTTCTTGGGTGGCCTCAACCATGTTGCGCAGAATAGCTGTTTCGTCGAGTGCTTCGCGCTGGCCAATTATCAGGGTAAACCGTACCCCGGCCCGATCGGCGAGGCGGAGCTGGGTTTTGAGGCTGTCTTTGCCGGGTTGACAGAGGGCCGAGAGACCTTGGTCACCTAGCCTGGCAACAAGATTGAAACAGGCCTTTTTGGCGCGCTCGCCAAGTTGAATCACAAAAACATCACCGGCGGGAAGCGACGGGATAGCAATATTTAAATCTTGGAGACGGAGGATAACTCGTTCGATGCCAATAGCCAGACCAATCGCGGGCGTCGCTTTGCCGCCAAATTGTTCGAGAAGACCATCGTAGCGTCCGCCGCCGCCTAAGGCATTCTGGCTGCGCGTATCGTCAATGGCCCGAATTTCAAAGGTTGTTCTAGTATAGTAATCGAAGCCGCGCACGAGGGTGGCTTTGAGGTTATAGACAACGCCCAGTTCGTCAAGTGACTCCAGGACTATCCGAAAATGTTCTCGACAGGCAGTACAGATACTATCAAAAAGTTGGGGGGCGTCTTTTTTCAAGTTTTGGCAGGCTTCTTCTTTGCAATCGAGTAAACGTAGCGGATTTTTGGTCAGGCGATTTTGGCAGGCTGGGCAAAGTTTTTCTTGGTGTGGCTGATAGTAGGCGGTAAGGGTTTTGCGATATTTTGGGCGGCAGGTAGGGCAACCCATTGAATTGATATCAACGATGAGCCCTTCGCGAATACCCAGATCACCTAAAATTTGCCAAAAGAGATAAATCAAAAGCGCGTCAGTGGTTGGATCGTCGTCGCCTAAAATCTCGAGCCCGCCCTGCCAGAATTGGCGGTAGCGGCCACGCTGTGGCCGCTCGGCGCGAAACATCGGGCCAAAGTACCACAGTTTAACTGGTTGGGGCCAGGTGTGCATGCCGTGTTCGAGGTAAGCCCGAACAACGGCCGCCGTCCCCTCTGGGCGAAGAATTAAATTATCCCTGTCGGCTCCCGTCTCCTTTTCTTCTATCGCTCGGCGAACTTCAAACATTTCTTTTTGAATAATATCCGTGGCTTCGCCAATCGCTTTAGAAAAAACGTCACGCTCTTCAAAAATTGGAGTTTCGAGACGGCCATAACCAAAACCGGAGGCACGATGTGCAATCGTATCGCGGACATAGCGCCAAAGGGCTTCGTTTTCCGGTAAGATGTCGTGCGTACCCCGTGGGCTACGCCAGTCGCGTTTTTCAGGCAAAATTGCCTCCGTTACTTATGCTGCTGGTCCTAATTGCCGTAAATAGTTCGTTTAATAATGGTTCGGGCCCGGGTTGTGGTAACGAATTGAAGCCAATCGGTTTTTGGTTTGGCCTTGATTGAGGTAAGAATCTCCACGATATCACCGTTTTGCAAATGATGAGCAATCGGTACGATTTTACCGTTGGCTTTGGCGCCGACGCAGTGCAGACCAAGATCTGAATGAATCGCAAAAGCGACATCGATAGGAGTGGCATCTTTGGGTAAATCTAAAACATCACCAACAGGTGTGAATACAAAGATTCTATCCTGGAAAAAATCAAGACGCAATCCTTTTCGCCACTCTTCGGGGTCGTTTCCAGTCTGTTCTAGTCTGGCCAACTCCTGTAACCAAGTTAGTTTTTCTTTGGGTAAACTTGAACGGGCCAGGATCTTGGCTGACTGGGAAATAGGATTTTGCGTCTGTTCTTTGTAGGCCCAGTGGGCGGCAATTCCGAGCTCGGCCCAGTGGTGCATGGCGGGAGTGCGTATTTGAATCTCCGTAATTTTGCCGCCCATGGCAAAAACCGTCGTGTGGAGTGATTGGTAGCCGTTCGGTTTAGGGGTGGCAATATAATCCTTGATTCGTCCGGGCAGGGGTTTCCACATTTGGTGGATAATACCCAGAACCCGGTAACAGTCTTCGGGCGTCGGGACGATAACACGGGCGGCGACGAGGTCGTATATTTTAGCTAAATCGCCATCAAAGCGCTCTAGTTTGCGCCAGAGGCTGTAAATGTGTTTCACCCGCGTGTGGGCCTCGGCGCGAATACCGTGGTTAATTAGGCGCTTTAAAAGGACTCGGCGGATGCGTTCAAGCGAACGATTTTGTCTTTGGATCTCGTTGCCCAGGGTTGTTTTTAACCGCCGGTAATCTTCGGGGTGGGCGTAGGGAAAAGCGAGATCTTCGAGCCGGCCACGAATTTCGCCCATGCCTAGCCGATTGGCCAGGGGGGCATAGAGTTCAAGCGTTTCTTTGGCGATGCGGCGTTGGCGTTGGTTGGGGAGAGCGTCCAAGGTTTCCATATTGTGGAGTCGATCAGCGAGTTTAATCAGCGTTACTCGAATATCGCGGCTCATTGCCAAAAACATTTTGCGCAAGGTTTCAACATGGCGGTCGAAAGCTTCAAAATTTTCTCCACCGTGATTGGTATGATAGCCGCGGTAGGCAGTTTGCCAAGAAGTTTTTAAGTGGATGCGGCCCAGTTTGGTGACTCCATCAACCAAATGGGCAACTTGGGAGCCAAATTGTTTGGTGATCTCTCGCAAGTCGATGGTGGTATCTTCGGCAATATCATGCAAAAGGGCGGCGGCGAGCGTCGCTTCGTCTAAGTGATAATCAGCTAAAAGACAGGCCGTGACTAACGGGTGATTAATGAAGGCTTCGCCGGAAGAGCGGCGCTGATCGGCGTGGGCAAGTTCCGCAAAGCGATAGGCCGATTTAATCGTTTCCAACGCCTTAGCTGGCAGGTAGGTGCCGGCAGTTTCTAAGAGTTGAGCTAAGGATACTTTTGGCTGGCCGGCCACCTAGGTTCCTTTCTTCGTAATCGTTAATTCTAATTGGCTCTGATCCTTAGCTGGTTTGACATCCACGGTTTGACCTGACTTTAGTTGATCAGTGAGAATAAGCTCGGCCAAGGGGTTCTCAAGATATTCGCTAATAACTCGTCGGATTGGCCGCGCTCCGAAGGTTTGGTCAAAGCCGCGCTTGCTGATCCAGCTGATAGCGGGTTCTTTAACTAACAAGTAATAACCAGCCTCGGTTAGGCGGTTGGCTAGTTCAGCTAGCCGTAATTTGACGATCTGGCTGATCGAATCGGGGTTTAAGGGGTTAAAGATGATCGTCGCGTCTAAACGGTTTAAGAATTCGGGACGGAAATAGTCTCGAACTGAAGCTAAAACGCGTTCACTGGCCTCGTGATAATTCTGCTGGGCAAGATTAGTTGGCTGATTGGTAATCGTCCGAAAGCCAAGAGCTTGGGCCTGGCCAAGGGTATCGGAACCAAGATTAGAGGTTAAGATAATAACGGTTTGGGCAAAGCTGACTTTGCGGCCGCGCGCATCTGTTAAGTAGCCGTCCTCGAGAATCTGGAGAAGTAGGTGTTGAAAATCGGGGTGGGCTTTTTCGATTTCATCAAATAAAATCAAACTGTGGGGTCGGCGGCGGACAATATCGGTTAATTTTCCACCGTCCTCATAGCCAACGTAGCCAGCTGGCGCCCCGACGAGACGCGAGACGGTGTGTCGTTCCATAAATTCGCTCATGTCGATTTTTTGAAAGGCTTCGTGACTACCAAAAACTTCTTTCGCTAACAGACGTCCCAGCTCGGTTTTGCCGACACCGGTCGGCCCTAAAAAGAGAAAGCTGCCAAGAGGTCGGTTAGGTAGATTAAGTTTGGCCTGGGCGCGATGAATGGCGGCGACAACTTGCCTAACAGCTTGGCTTTGGCCAATTAAACGCTGATTCAGGCGCTGACGCAGGTCGTCTGGATTGATGATCCCACTTCGAACAAGATAGTCGATGGGTATGTTGGTCATACGGCTGACAACGGCCGCCACATCTGTCTCGGTAATGAGTGGTCGATGGGTTTTAGCCTGTTTCGTTTGCAGCTGGTCGAGTTTTGTTCGGATTTTTGTTTCTTTCTCACGCAAAAGGGCGGCCTGGCTAAAAGCTTCGCGCTCGATAGCTCGATTTTTTTGTTCTTGCAAGCGGATTAGGTCTTCTTCAAACCGACGTTGTTTAATGATGTCTTGATTGGGTTCGTTTAATTGCTTGGCGGCCGCAGCTTCATCAATCACGTCGATGGCTTTATCAGGCAAATATCGATCGTTAATATAGCGGGCGGCGAGCCGTACGGCAGTTGTCAGAGCATGACTATCGAGGCGGACGCGATGAAAGTCTTCATAGGTTGACTTGAGACCCTCAAGAATCGCTTGGGTTTCTAAAAGACTTGGCTCGATAACCGAAATGGGTTGAAAGCGGCGTTCGAAAGCGGCGTCTTTTTCGAGCGAGCGTCGATAGTCTTCTCGTGTCGTGGCCCCTATTATACGCAGTTGGCCGCGAGCGAGGGCTGGTTTTAGGATATTGGCGGCATCCAGCGAGCCTTCGGCACTACCGGTCCCAACCACGGTGTGGAGTTCATCGATAAAGAGAATAACCTGGGGATCAGCTAAAATTTCTTCCATAAGTTTTTTAAGACGCTCTTCGAACTGGCCACGATACATGGTGCCGGCAACAAGTAGCCCAAGGTCAAGGCGCAGGATTCGGCGGCCATTCAAAATAGGCGGTACCTGGCCGGCGCTAATTCGCTGGGCAAGCGCTTCAACAATGGCGGTTTTGCCGACGCCGGGTTCGCCCAAAAGAACTGGATTATTTTTGGTTCGACGGGCCAAAATTTGAATCGCGCGAGTGATTTCGGCAACGCGCCCGATAATGGGATCAAGCTTGCCGGCGCGCGCTTGCTCGGTGAGGTCAACAGTAAAGTGCTCGAGGGCTTTCGTTTTTTTCTCGCGTGTTTTGGGAAAATTGGACAAAGTGCCAATCGGCAAGACATCTTCGTGATGATGAACTTCGTCATCTGGTGGGTGGATATGGCCAACGTGATTCCCATCAAATTCATGATCACTGCCCTCTAGATACGGTTCAATAATTGTCCAGAGGTCGGCACTTTGAGTGAGAGTTGTGAGGAGTTGGCGGCGAATATGCTCGGGGTTGACACCCAGGCGGGCAATGAGCTGATAAGCCCGCGACTCTCGAAGCGAGGTAATGGCGAAAAGGAGGTGTTCGGCCTCGATTTTGTCTTGTTTCAATTGAGCAGCAAGTTTGATAGCGATATTAATGACCATTTTAGCTTCATCAGTCATACCCGCTTGCTGGTTGGTAATTAATTTGTTTAAGGCTAAGACGAGCCGAATTTGTTCGAGGTTAATGGCGTACTCTTTGAGAATTTCAAAAGCGAGGGTTTCGCCAGTTAGAGCTAGCCCAATCAGAACATGCTCGGAACCAATGCCGGAGTGCATACTGTCCGCGACCTGTTGACTCATTGTCAGTATCTTCCGAGCTTGGGGATTAAAATGGCGGAAGATATCTTGAGGATCGCGCATATAAAATGTTGCCCTTCCTCGGAGGTCTTCCCGAATTCTATTTACTTTTTTTTAGTGGATTTGGCCGTGATTTTGGTGGTTTTCTTCTTCGTCGCTTTTTTAGGAGTTTTTTTGGTTGTTTCGCGTACTTCGGCGACCTTTTCGCTGGTATCTTCCGTTGAGGTTTGCTCGCTACTGCTTTCGTTTGACTTGGCACCTTGATTTTTTTCAATATCGATCGAGTAGCCCGTGAGTTTTGAGGCTAGCCGGACATTTTGACCGCCGCGGCCAATCGCCAGCGAGGTCTGATCTTCTGGTACAAAGACCCGGGCTTTGTGGAGATTATCGTCAATTTCGACCTCGCGGACTTTGGCCGGTGAGAGGGCGTTAGCGATAAACTTTTTAGCGTCATTATCCCAAAGGATAATATCGATTTTCTCTTCGCCGATTTCAGCCAGCACTCCTTGAACCCGGACACCGCGCTGGCCAACGCAACTCCCGACTGGGTCAAGGCTCGGCTGATGGGCAACGACGGCCATTTTTGTGCGCGACCCGGCTTCGCGAGCCACAGCCTTAATTTCGACGGTACCAACCCCGATTTCTGGTACTTCATTATTGAAGAGGCCTTTAATCAGGCCACCCTCCGTGCGGGAAACTAAAACCCGTGGGCCGCGTGACGACTCTTCAACGCCGACAACGTAGACCTTAAGGCGTTGACCGATGTAGTAGCGCTCACCCGTGATTTGGCCAGAGGGCAACATAATAGCGTTGATTTTTGAAAGGTTAATAATAATGTCGTTCGCTTCGATTTGCTGGACAGAGCCCGTAACAACAGTCCCTTCTTTCTCTTTAAATTCAGTAAAGAGGAGATCGCGTTCCGCTTCGCGCAGACGTTGAATAATGACTTGTTTGGCGGTTTGGGCGGCGATGCGGCCAAATGATTCTTGGTGGGGTAGAGGTAAGAGGATTTCTTCGCCAACCTTAATGTTTTTTTGGTGTTTCTTGGCATCAGCTAAAAGTATTTGACTGTGTTCGTCTTCGAATTCGGTCTTTTTGACGATTGTGAACACCTGAAACATTTTGGTTTGAGTAATATCATCTTCGTCGAGTACAGCGCGCACGACTTGTCGACCGTGGCCATAATCCTTACGATAAGCGGCCGCTAGAGCGGCTTCAACGGTTTCGACGACGACTTCGCGGGGCAAGCCTTTTTCGTCGCAGATCTGATTCAACGCGGCCATAAATGGTGAGAGAGCCATATATATACTCCTTATGTATACTTTAATTTGTTTGCCAGGTACTTTCAATGATTTTTGTCTCGCCAATCGGCTCAATGCCAAATGACGAATTCTTAATTTCAAATCAATGTTCAATGATGCAATTCTCATTAATGTCCATGATTAAAAAACAACTGACCGTCATTCGTGACCGCCAGTAGGATTACACTAACTTAAGCGAATGGGAAAAGCAACTCCTGTCCTGACTAATCTTTATTAAATAAGACTGCTAAGGGAAAACGGACAACGGCCGTCCAAATACGATTAAAGCGCCAGGGTTCGAGGATTAAGCGCCAGAGCCACTCGAGCCAGAGGATGCGAAAGAGAGCGGGAGCGCGGCGGGCCGAACCAGTCATAAAGTCAAAGGCGCCGCCAACACCGATCATCACCGGGACTTTGAGTTCGTTTCGGTAGCGGGCGATGAATCGGTCTTGTTTAGGGGCGCCAAAGGCGACAAAAAGAAGGTGCGGTTTAGCGTGGTGAATTCGGGCCAGGGCGGCGTCTAACAGAGCGGCTTGGTCAAGACTAATCGGTTTACCGTCATCTGACAGGAGCGGTCCACTTTCAGCTCCGACAATTTTTAATTTGGGGTGGTGGAGCTTTAAAATTTGGGCGGCCCGCGCCGCCACACCTGGACCACCGCCGAGCAAGTAGAGGCGCCAACCCTCATGTTCGGCGCGTGCCGCGAGAGCTGGTAAAAGATCAGTACCGGTGACCCGTTGCGTTAAAGTAACTTTGGCGTGCCGGGCTCGCCTGGGGGCGCGGCGGGCCAGAATACGGCTAGCCCAAATTAGGCCGGCGCCATCGGGCACGGCTAAATCGGCCTCGAGTAAGACTTTGCGGAAGGCGCGGTCGTGTTGAGCCCGCATAATAAACTCGGGATTGACCGTGACGATTTGATGGGGCTGCCCGTGATCGATAAAACTACTGATTTGTTCAATCGCCCCGGTAAAAGTAACTTGATCGACTTCGACACCGAGGATGTTAACGACCGCCATTCCCCTCCTTGTGGTAGTATTGTATCATATACTTGATTCGAGTAATTGTGGAATTGAAAGGAATTACAATGAATTTGATGACTAATTTTCCTGATCAAAAATATCTTCAGGAACTCATCGTACACTTACGTAAAAAACAGGATCAAAACGGAGAATATTTGGAAGAGCTATTGATGCGAAGCGGTGCTGCACTCAATTGGGTTAGCGACTATGTGCTTGATCCGGGGGCGCAATGGATTCGACAAAAATTACCGATTGACGAAGTCATTCTCACGGGCACAAATAGGGAATGGAATGAAATTATTATAGATCAAGCTGAGCGATCTCCCTATAAACTACGTTCACTTATCAGGAATAACCTGACCGTTGCTGAGCTTTTTCGGGATCTACGATTTGATCCAACCCCAATACTCGTCCGCGACGAAAATGGAGAGCGTCGTGTGCTCGATGGAATGCATCGGATTGTAGCCGCAATTCGAGATGGCCATGATAATATCGATGCCTTTATGGTTCGTTTTCAGGGTTCTCCCAAGCCAGTCTGCGAATCGCATGTTATCTATGATCTGTTGCGTGCCTACGAACGGGGAATAAATCGCGATCGAGATGGTTTAATTAGTGCTCTGCGATTTCTCAGAGGAAGTTTTACGAACGTCGAGGAGTTACTGCGTCAGCGATTTGATTCTTCTCTCCTTAGGAACAGTGACTTGCAAGCAATTATTACGGTAGTTCTTCAAGACTAAGGGTCGGGTAAGTTTCTTGCTCACGTATTTAAGAAATTAGTATCGCGCCTTTTGCGGTGGTAACGAATGGCAAAGCGGTGGGCCTCGTCGCGGGCTAGGCGAATGCGGGCTAAAAACTCGGGGTCAGTAAGAGGTAGATTAGCAACTGATGAGTAGAGATCAAGTTTTTTGCGCTCCGGCCCTTTAGCCACGCCAATAATCGGAATCGTCAGTTTGGCTCGTTTCAAAACGCGTTGACCAATTTTTAAGTGCTCGGCTCCCCCATCGATGACGACAAGATTTGGGAGTGGCCACTCCAGGTGGCGAAAACGACGGGTTAAAACTTCTTCCATCATTTTAAGGTCATTTTGGCCGATAACTGTTTTAATTTGAAATTTGCGATAGGCGTTTTTATCAGTCTCGCCGTTGGTAACAACGACCATGCTGGCGACGGCATTATCTTGGCCGATATTGGAAATATCGTAGCCTTCAATCCGTTGCCAAGCTGAATCCCCTTCTTTCGAGACTGGTCGGTCTTTTTTGAGGAGAGCTACGTCGCGCAGATGGTTTAAGGCAAAGAGTTGATTGCGGAGGGTAGCGGCGGTTTCAAAGTCATGTTTTTTGGCAGCCAGGCTCATCTCGCGTTCGATTTTCTTTGCTACTTGCCGCTTTTTACCTTGTAAAAAAAGCGTTACTTTTTGGATAGTTCGCCCATAATCAGCGGTACTAATCTTGCCCGCGCACGGGCCGGGGCAGAACCCGATTTGATAGTCAAAGCAACCACGCTGGAGTTGTTTAATTATAAATTTGGTTTGCTGACTCGACTTATTTTCCACTCGTTCATTTCCACTCGACGAGTGGAATGGGGAGAGTGGGATTTTACAGGTCGTGCGAAAGGGAAAAATGCGGCGAATAATTTGGAGAGCGGTTTTGGCTTGATCGGTGGAGGGGTAGGGTCCGAATTGACGCTTGAGCGGAACCAGAAGTTTTTGGGTGGGTCGCATGACGATGACCGCCGGAAAGATCTCTTTGGTAATACCGATTGTCACAAACGTTTTGTCGTCTTTCAAATCGCGATTATGGGGTGGTTGATGGAGGTGAATTTCGTTGGCTTCAAGAATGAGCGCTTCAATGACCGAATCGGTCTCTTGGATTTTTAGAGTGGCAATATCCGGCACAAATTCTCGAGGGTAGGCCCCGTTTTTCTTTTGCCAATACGAGGAAACGCGGCGCTTCAAATTGACAGCCTTGCCGATATAGAGTAACTTGCCCGTTGCATCGTAATAGTAGTAGATGCCAGATGTTCGAGGCAGCTTAGATAGTTGTTTTGGGGTGAAATTAGTAGTCATAATGGTCAGTACTCCACGACTTACGTGTTTCAGGGCAACCACTCCAAGGAGGTACGGGGGAAACGCGTAAGTCGTGTATTTATATAGGATTTTCTCACTTTTGTCATTGCGAGTGCCTGCCTGCCGGTAGGCAGGTCGGCCGACCTGTCCGCCTCTGGAGGAAGCAATCTTCTAAACCTGTAAAAACAGATCGCCACGGCTAAAGCCTCGCGATGACGATTTAGGGAAAATGCGAAAGTTGCTTATAATTTCAGAAGTGGTTTTAAGAATTGTCCGGTATAGGATTGTGATTCTTGGCTGACTGTTTCGGGCGTGCCTTCGGCGATGACTTTTCCGCCGCCGGCACCACCTTCGGGACCCAAATCAATCAACCAATCGGCCGTTTTAATCACATCGAGATTATGTTCAATCACAATGACGGTGTTGCCATGATCAACTAGTCGGTGAAGAACAATAAGTAATTTACGAATATCGTCAAAATGAAGGCCGGTCGTTGGTTCGTCGAGAATATAGAGGGTTCGACCAGTTGCCCGTCGGGCGAGTTCGGTTGAGAGTTTAACCCGTTGGGCTTCCCCACCGGACAGCGTCGTGGCGGCTTGACCGAGTTGAATGTAACCGAGACCAACATCGGCGAGAGTTTGCAACCGATCGTGCAGAGTGGCCATGGGCGCAAAAAAGATGAGAGCTTCATCGATGGTCATTTTAAGAATATCGGCGATATTCTTTTCTTTATAGCGTATAAGCAGTGTTTCGCGATTGTAACGTTCGCCCTTACAAACTTCACAAGGCAGATAAACGTCTGGCAAAAATTGCATTTCGACTTTATTAAAACCCTCACCGCTACAAGCGTCACACCGACCACCCGAGACATTGAAGCTAAACCGACCCGGACCGTAGCCACGGACCTTGGCGTCTTTAGTCTGGGCAAAAAGTTCACGAATGGGGGTGAAAATACCAGTATAAGTCGCCGGATTAGAGCGAGGAGTTCGACCGATCGGCGCTTGGTCGATGATGATGGTTTTATCGAGGAATTCGACACCCTCGATTCGATTGTGACGGCCAGGGACAAGATTGGCCCGGTTTAATTGACGGGCGAGAGCACGGTAGAGAATATCGGTAACCAGTGTGGATTTGCCTGAACCAGAGACACCGGTGACGGCCGTAAAGGTCTGAAGAGGAAAAGAGATAGTTACATTTTTGAGGTTATGTTCGGTAGCACCAATGACCGTCAGGAGATCCTGACCAACTGGCCGGCGGCGCGTGGCAATAGGAATGACTTCGCGGCCGGTTAAGTAGGCGCCGGTTAACGACCGTGGGGCTTGCTTGATGACTGACAAAGGGCCTTCGGCGACAATTTCACCGCCCAGTCGGCCCGCGCCGGGCCCAATATCAACGATCCAATCAGCGGCCTCGATTGTTTCTTGATCGTGTTCAATAACAACGACGGTATTACCCATGTCGCGGAGGTGGGTTAAGGTGGCAATCAAACGACGATTATCTCGGGCGTGTAGGCCGATAGTCGGTTCGTCTAAAATATAGAGCACGCCAACGAGGGCCGAACCCAATTGTGAGGCTAGGCGAATTCGTTGGGCCTCGCCGCCAGCGAGAGTCATAGCGGCCCGATCAAGGGTTAAGTAGTCAAGGCCAACATCAACCAAAAACTTTAAGCGATTTTCAATTTCTGTTCCCAAACGATCACTGATGAGTTTTTCGCGGGCCGAAAGGTTTATTTTTTGGAAAAAGGCCAAGGTTTCGAGAACGGTCTGATTGGCCAACTCCCCGAGATTTTTCTCACCAACAGTGACGAGCAGGGCTTCGGGGCGTAGCCGCGCTCCCTGACAAGCGGGGCAGGGTAGTTCGGCCATATATCGCTCGATTTCCTCGCGAACGGTTGGTGATTCGGTACGGCGGTAGCGATCTTCAAGGTGCTTCACAAAACCGGCAAAGCGAATAGTCATCTGCTCTTCGTAGCCTGATTTTGATTGCCAGCGGGTGGGGATGCGTTCGGGACCGCCGGGTGGGCCATCGAGCAGGAGATTGAGGGTCGCTTGTGGTAAATCTTTCAAACGGACGTTATCGGGAATTTGATAGTGGTGGCAGAGCTGGCGCAAAAACCAGCCGTAGTAATTATTCGGCCGATAAGTCCAGGGTAACAGTCCACCTTCACTTAAGGTTTTGGTAAGGTCAGGCATGATAAATTGGCGATCAATTTCTCGTTTAACACCCAAACCATCGCAGGTCTGGCAAGCCCCCTGTGGGCTATTAAACGAGAAGAGCCGTGGCTCAAGTTCAGGTAGCGTGCCGCCATCGAGAGGACAGGCCAACTTTTGGTTTAAGGTCTCTTCGGTTTTGTCGGGATAGGCAATCGTGATGAGGCCGTCAGTCAATTTTAAAGAGAGCTCAACAGCTTCAGTTAGCCGCGTGAGGTGATCGAGGTCGCCGGGCAGTTCATCGACGACGATATCAATAGAGTGCTTTTTATAACGGGCCAAGGTGACTGGCTCTTCAGTTTGTTGACGATTACCATCAACTCGGGCCCGCAGATAGCCCCGTTTGGCAAAATCTTTGAGGAGTTCGTCGTACTCCCCTTTTCTCTCGCGGATCACGGGAGCATAGATTGTCACGTCCCCTTTACCACCATAACTTTCAAATTTGAGCAGAACGCGCTCAACCATCTGTTCAGAGCTTAGCGGCTCGATTTCCCGGCCGCAGATCGGGCAGTGTGGTAGGCCAATACGGGCATAGAGAAGGCGGAGATAATCGTGAATTTCGGTGACTGTGCCCACTGTTGAACGGGGGTTGTGGCTGGCCGCTTTTTGATCAATGGCAATCGTGGGTGACAAACCATCGATACTTTCAACATCGGGCCGCTCCATCTGTCCCAAAAACTGACGGGCATAGCTGGAGAGTGATTCTAGGTAACGACGTTGCCCCTCGGCAAAGAGGGTGTCCATCGCTAACGTCGATTTGCCCGAACCAGACAAGCCGGTAAAAACCACGAGTTTATTGCGGGGAATCTCGAGGCTAATATTTTTGAGATTGTGCTCTTTGGCACCCCGAATAATAATACTATCGCTCATTAGAGTCCCATTCTATGACTCGCTGGACTATCTGTCCATCGCGAGAGAGTCGTTGCGCATCATCTGTTTCAATTCATTAATCTCATCACGTAGCAGGGTTGCTTCTTCAAACTTGAGAGCCTTAGCGAACGCTTTCATTTCGCGTTCTTTGGTGCGCATGAGTTCGGGAATCTCGGCCGCATCAATTATTTTTAAAGCGTCCGTTCCCCGAATCGGTTTGAGTTCGTGGTCAATAATCGTTTTTATCGCCTTTTCGATCGAACGCGGGGTTATCTTGTGGTCGACGTTGTATTGGACTTGAATCTGGCGACGACGCTTGGCCTCGGCAATCGCTCGCTCCATCGAGCCCGTTGTGCGATCAGCGTAGAGAATAACCCGACCGCGGATATTGCGGGCGGCCCGACCCATAGTTTGAATAAGGGAAGTTTCCGAGCGAAGAAAGCCCTCTTTGTCGGCATCAAGTATGGCAACCAGGGCCACCTCTGGTAAGTCGAGACCTTCGCGCAGCAAGTTGACACCAACCAAGATATCGATGTTGCCGCGGCGCAGTTTTTCGAGCGTCTTGATCCGTTCGAGCGTATCAACCTCTGAATGAAGATAGCCGGCCAAAAATCCCTTTTCTGTCAGATGGGTTTGTAACTGTTCGGCTTGTTTTTTAGTCAGGGTGGTAATTAAGACGCGATCATTGTCGGCCGTAACCTTCGCAATTTCTTTGATGACATCGCTAATTTGATTGGTAGCCGTTTTAATAATGATCTCTGGATCAATCAATCCGGTTGGCCTAACAACTTGCTCGATGATGCCTTCGGAGCGAATGGCGAATGGCGAATGGCGAATAGGAACGTCGCCGACTGCTTCCTTTTCGAGTTGCTGCTCGCTATTCGCTACTCGCACGGCAGCTCGACTGTGGTCGAGCTCATAACGGCTTGGTGTCGCTGAGACATAGATTGCCTGGTTTATTTTAGCCTCAAATTCGCTAAATTTGAGCGGGCGATTATCAAGCGCCGCTGGCAAACGAAAGCCGTAATCAACGAGGTTTTGTTTGCGGGCGCGGTCGCCTTCATACATGCCGCCAATTTGGGGAATGGTGACATGCGATTCGTCGACGACCAGGAGAAAATCTTTCGGAAAGAAGTCGATAAGGGTGGAGGGTGCTTCACCGGAAGCCCGACCCGTAAAGTAGCGACTGTAGTTTTCAACGCCCGGGCAGGTCCCGATTTGGCGCAAGAGCTCAAGGTCTTGGCGGGTGCGCCGTTCAAGCCGCTCGGCTTCTAACAATTTCCCTTCCTTTTCAAAAGTTTTGAGACTTTTGTCGAGGTCAGTTTCGATCGAGGTTAGGGCGCGCTTCATCATATCTTCGCTGGCGATAAAATGTTTGGCGGGAAAGATCACGGTCTCGGTGTAGGTTCTGACAGGCGCGCGGGTTAAGCCGTCAAATTCCGCGATACTTTGGATACCGTTCTTACCAATTTCAAGGCGGAGAATATTTTCGCGGTCGGGCGGCATAATTTCGATGGTGCCACCGTGGGCGCGGAAGGTGCCACGTTTCAAAATCTCACTGCGGGTATAAAAAATATTGACCAGTTTGGCCAGGATTTCTTCGCGTGATTGCCAATTATCAACTGCCAGCCAGAGATTTTGGGCAGCGTATTCTTCTGGTGAACCAAGGCCATAAATACAGGAAACTGAAGCGACGATAATCACATCGCGCCTGGATAAAAGAGCGGCGGTGGCCGCGTGGCGGAGACGGTCGATTTCGTCATTAATATCGGTTTCTTTTTCAATGTAGGTATCGGTGGAGGGAACGTAGGCTTCGGGCTGGTAGTAGTCGTAGTAACTTACAAAATAGCCAACACTGTTATTAGGGAAGAAAAGTCGAAATTCTGAAGCGAGTTGAGCAGCCAGGGTCTTATTGGGTGCCATCACTAAAGTCGGCCGCTGGATGGCCTCAATGACATGGGCGATGGTGAAGGTTTTGCCGCTACCAGTGACCCCTAAAAGGGTTTGGGCAGCTTGGTGGTTTTTAAGACCATCAATTAATTGCTTGATAGCTTGGGGTTGATCACCATCTGCCTTAAAGGGCGCCTTGATTTTGAAGCGATTGGTTGCCATACCCCTACTTTTTTTCGCCGACAGCGAGCAAGGTGGTCAGAGTCTGCTGTGCCGCTTTCTGCCAAGTGAATGTTTGAGCATTCGCCATGCCTTTTTGACGGAGTCTGATTAGAAGGGTTCGGTCGGTCGAGAGCTTATTTAAGCCAGCGGTAAGTTCGCTCGTGTTTGAGGGGTCAACAAAAATGGCGGCTTGGTCGGCTACCTCGTGCATCGAGCTGGCAGTCGAGGTCAGAACGGGCACGCCGGCGGCCTGCGCTTCTAGAATAGGCAGACCGAAACCCTCGTAGAGTGAAGGATAAATAAGAGCTTGAGCATTTTTGAGCCATAGGAGAGCGAGATCTGTGGGCTGATAACCTAGAATCAACACATCTTTCTTTATATGAGTTGGTAGTTGTTGATAGGTCGTATTTATTTCTGGCCAACCATAGCCGGGTTTACCGATAAAAATGAGCTTCGTGTGGGTCTCGGTGTTTGTTTCGCGAAACTCTCGGTAGGCGTCAAGAATCCGCCGGCTATTTTTTCGTTTCTCAACGCGACCGAGGGTAAGGAAGTACGAACCGGCCTGTCGAATAGGAGCAGGTAAGCCCATTTTTTCAGCTTCTGTCAGAGGTTGGTAGTGTTCGTGATCAACGCCGTGAGCAATTACTTTGATTTGCTTGGCGGGAGTTTTGTAGGAGGTGGTGAGATCTCGGGCGGTGGCTAATGATGGCACAATAATTGTGGCGGCTTTGGCGGCGGAACGGGCCAGCTCGTGATTAAGCCACCAGGCTTTGAGGCGACCGTAGGCCTCTGGAAAATAGCGAAAAGCGAAATCGTGAATAACGACCACGCTTTTTTTAGGTGTGATGAATGGCAAAGTATGGCCGGGTACGAAAAAAACGGCTTGTCTGAATTTTGGGTGCCTGGCAAAAAACCAACTAAGGTGAAGCCAGGTCCAAGCTCGCCTGCCCGGAACGATTTGCCATTTGGCATAGTCTGGCAATCGATAGAGTGGATGATTTTCTAAAGGGGTGTCGGGTGCTAGGAGCAACCATTCGTGCTGGCGCGCTTCTTCGAGATCAAGCAGGGCCCGAATTATCTCCTGGCAATACCATCCAATACCTGTTGGTTGGGGATGAAGAGCTCTCGAAGCATCGATCATGATAATCATAACAAGCTTCTTAACTGATATCTTCTTAACTTTTTAGATCGAAATTCAACCATAGATTCGCTCGCCTAACAAGCTAATTAGCTAAGAAGCTAAGAAGCTGACCTATCGTGCCCATAAAACACTCCGTTTGTAGGCGTCAAGATGCTCAACAGCGATACCAGTCCCTTTCGCCACGCAGAGTAGCGGTTCGTCAGCGACTTGGCAAGGCACACCGGTGACTTGAGTTAAGAGTTGGTCGAGGTTGCGTAGCATCGCTCCCCCGCCTGTCATAACGACGCCCTTATCCATCACATCCGAGGCTAGTTCCGGCGGTGTTTTTTGCAAGACGGATTTAACGGCGGCAATAATTTCACCAAGTTGTTCGCGGATACCATTAATCACATCTTGGCTGGTGACGATTAGGGATTCGGGTAGGCCGGTAATCGTGTTTGAACCGGAAACTTCCATCTGAAGTTCTTTTTTAAGGGGAGTGGCGGCGCCAACCTGTATTTTAACCTGTTCGGCAGTACTTTCACCAATCACAAGATTGTATTTTTTGCGGATGTAGTTGGTAATTGCTTCGTCAATTTTATTACCGCCGACTCGGACTGAAGTGGCAGCAACGATATCTCCTAGGGCGATCACGGCTACTTCGGTTGTACCACCGCCAATGTCAATCACCATATGGCCCGAGGGTGTGGCAATCGGCACACCGGCGCCAAGAGCGGCGGCGATGGGTTCTTTAATAATATAGGCTTGTTTGGCTCCTGATTGCGTACAGGCTTCGATAACAGCTCGTCGTTCGGTTGAAGTGACGCCGGCGGGCACGGCCACCATAATTTCTGGCCGAATGAAGCGAATGGGCCCGGCCAATTTATTAAGGTAGTGGCGAAGCATCGCTTCGGTAATGCGATAGTTGGCGATAACCCCGTCTCGGAGTGGTCGGGCGGCAATAATTGAGTCAGGCGTGCGGCCAAGCATTTGACGGGCCTCTTCGCCAAAAGCCATCACGCGATTGGTGGCCGCATCAATGGCGACAACCGAGGGCTCGTTAATAACAATGCCGCGGCCCGAGACGTAAACCAGGATATTGCGGGTGCCTAAATCGATCCCCAATCGTTTGAGTAGCATACTATCTCCAGACCTTACGAATCTCTTAATTAGTCTTGGCGTTCGATCTCGGCGCCGAGTTTTTTGAGACGGCCGGCGAGGTTAGCATAGCCACGTTCGACGATGCTGGCGTGATCAATCACCGAGGTTCCCTCGGCGACGAGGGCAGCTAAAACAAAAGCAATGCCGGCGCGAATATCGCGTGAGTAAATATGTTGGGCGGAAAGTGGGGTTGGGCCGGCAATGGCGATGCGATGTTGATCGTAGGGGACAATATGGGCCCCAAACTTGAGGAGTTCTTCGACATAACCAAAGCGGTTGTCGTACATCCAATCATGGATAGTGCTCCAACCCTTGATCTGGGTGGCCAGAACAGCCATTGGCGGTTGAAGATCAGTCGGAAAACCGGGGGCGGGGCCAACCTTACAGGCGAGGGGGTGGAGATTCTCGCCAACACTCACGGTCATGGCTTGGCCGTTTGGGTTAGGAGTAAATTTTGCCCCGAGGTTGGTTAGTTTTTCCGTCAGGGGGCGGAGGGTATGGGCTGGATAAGGATCAATCGTGATTTTGCCTTTCGTGATTAAAGCGGCAATCGCGAAAGTACCGGCGTCGATTTCATCCGGTGGAATGGTAAAAGTGACTGACTTGTTAAAAGGCTGACCATCGCGGCCGGTAATCCGAATTTCGGAAGTGCCGATCCCGGAAATATCGGCCCCGGCTTCGGCGAGGAGTTGACAGAGGGCAATAACGTGTTGCTCTTCGGCAGCATGGCGAATAGTGGTTGGGCCATGAGCCAGACTGGCAGCCATCACCAGATTTTCAGTGGCTGTTACGGAAGCATCTTCAAGATAAAGGTCAGCACCATGTAAACGCCCTTTTAAAGCGTAGCGATTATTTTTCTGGTCGATCATGCCCCCCATGGCTTCGAGGCCAATGAGGTGTTGACTAATGGAGCGTTTGCCAATGACATCGCCGCCTGGCTGCGGCAGTGTCACTTGCTGCTGGCGGGTGAGAATCGGCCCCAGAAGAAGAACCGAGCCCCGAAGACACGAAACGAGCTTGATGGGGAGGTTTGTAGTCATCTTGGCCGGGTGTGTAATCGTCATGATATTCACTTTACTATCATCGACCGTCGCGCCGATCGCTCGGAGAAGGTCTTTCATCACCGTCACATCGCGTATTTCGGGAACATTCTTCAGCGTAACGGGTACGTTAAAAAGAAGAGCAGCACTCATTAGAGGAAGAACTGCGTTTTTTGAGCCAGGTGTTTTAACTGTGCCACGGAGGGTTTTGCCGCCCGTGATATGGAAGGATGGCATCGGAGCAAGTTTAGCAAATCATAGCGTCAGTCTCAACCCTGCCTTTGACCAACTGTGTCAAAATAGCCTACGATAGGTGTATGGGAAATCATTTACCTTCGAGAACTTATGCGCTAGTTTTGGCTATTTTTTTTCTGATGATGGTTATTTTTGCGGGTTGGCTGTTATTTAAGGCCAGCGGTTATCAGATTTTACAGAGTCCTTTCCGTATCGTTAAAACGAGTTTGCTTGATCTGACAGTTCATCCTGACGATCAGCTTACAATTTCCTTAAATGGTAAGGCGATGCCTCCAAATAAACATACTCTGACGAACCTGTCTCCGGGGCGCTATCAGATTATTATCGAGCGGCCAGACTATCAGCCGTGGGAAACAACCACAGATCTTGAGCCAGGCGAAGCCTTGAGTTATCCCGACATCATTCTTTTTTTGAAGCAGCCCGTCGCAGTTGTGGTGGAAAATGCCGAGGCCAAAATCTACGAGTCTGTTTTGAGCCACCCCGAACGATTCCAAGCAGGGCTGCAAGTTTTTGGCAACGAAGTGTGGGCAAATGAAAAGTTGGTTACCCGCTATTCGGAACCGGTGAAGCAGGCGCTCTGGCTGCCAGATAATGTCCATATCTTGATTCAACTGGCCGACAGTCTGCATGTCGTAGAACGCACAGGCGGGCACGATATCATCCTCCTAGCGTTTGCGGTGGATACGCCAATTACTCGTTTTGCACCTCTGGTCGGTGGGGAAAAATTGATTATTCAGAGTGTTGGTAAATTGGAACTTCTCACGATCACTGCCCCATTTGGCCGTGTCTCATTCCCCTCTTTATAAGATCAGGGGAAACGTCTAAAATAAATCTACTTGCCGCTGTGGTGGAATGGCAGACACGCACGACTCAAAATCGTGTGCCGAAAGGCATGTCGGTTCGACTCCGACCAGCGGCACCACGTAGGA
>ERZ1292633.1299-Hain-H41-02um-R1-1299-length-27214-cov-19_pt1 | contig 27214 bp, 25 predicted proteins | sample MGYA00564406_ERZ1292633 | MGnify/ENA primary metagenome ERZ1292633 (study PRJEB36523, sample SAMEA6512639) | groundwater metagenome | collected 2019-01-08 | study: AquaDiva: Metagenomics assemblies of 32 groundwater samples | reverse complement strand
TCCTATAACACTAACCTTTTGGTGTGTCCACTAAATCGGGGGAGGTCCATAGCAAGCAGTATTGCTTTATGCGAACAGGCGTGCTTTTGGGATCGGCTGGATATAACGCGCGCGCCATAAAGCCAAAAAAAACCGGGACCCTTGAGCCCCGGCATGATCACCGCTTATTACTTACGTCGAGACCTACTGTGTCTCTTTATACGTTTTGCCGCTGACATACAGGACATGGCAACCGTCGACTACGAAGAAGACCCCCTGAGGAAGTCCGTCAGCATCTGCGCTGTAGCCCCTGTCCCTGAACAAACCGTCATCCGGGTCAGAAGATGAATCACGAAAACCTTTAAGACTCAGCCTGTGCGCCATTTTCACCCTCCTTCCCTCTATAGGTTTTAGGTTATATTATACCCGGCCTTAAAAACAGAACGCTTCTTTGGTATAATAGTATTCGCGTCGCATTTACTAACCGTCAGCCGCCCGGCCTCATAAGAATTTTACCGGAGGGTACGCATGATAAGATCCAAAAACCTTGCCAGAGGCGCTATCGCGGCCATGATAGTTTTTTTTATGACCTTCATCGTCGGCCCGGCCACAGGACAGGAGACAGACGGCGTGATACTCAACCATTCTCTCGATATCTCAGTAGATATAAAGGCCGGCACGATAGAAGGCACTGACACAATTACATACAAGGACCGTTTAGAAGATATCGACCTGCTCATAAGAAATAATTCCGAGGTCCTTAGTGTTTTTATCGGAGGTTCAGAGATAAACTTTACAACCATTGCAACCGACGCCACCCCATCAGGGCTGATAAGGATAAAAGCGGAACTGCCGGAGGGCGTAGATACCGCGAAAGGGATAAGAATAAGGTTCCGGTCGATCTTCCCGTCTATTGAGAGCGCGAGGCAGGAGATAAGGCGAGGGGTAGCGCACGTCCGGGACGGCGTCATAGGGGAAGAAGGGGTATTCCTGCCGTCCTCCTCATTCTGGTATCCGCAGGAAGAGAGCGGGCCGGCTTCGTTCGATCTGAAGGTGAGGCTCCCGGCAGGCTACACATCTGTCTCCGAGGGCGAGCGTATGAGCGCTAAAAGAGACGGCGCGGCAATTACGGAGAGATGGAGGTCCACTCGTCCGGTTGACGGAGCTGACCTTGTCGCGGCAAGGTTCATGGTTGAAAAAGTCAAACACGGGTCGATAGACATATACACTTTTTTCTTCTTAAAGGACGAGCGCCTCTCGAAGCTCTACATAGACAAGACAAAGGCCTATATCGATCTTTACTCTGAGGAGTTCGGGCCGTATCCGTTCGAGAAGTTCGCGGTTGTGGAGAGCTTCCTTCCGACAGGCTACGGCATGCCGTCGTTTACGCTTCTCGGGTCCTCGGTTTTGCGCCTGCCGTTTATCCCTGATACATCTCTCGGCCACGAGATAGCGCACAACTGGTGGGGCAACTCGGTATATATCGATGAGACTAAAGGCAACTGGGTCGAGGCCCTTACTACGTACACTGCGGATTACCGGTACGAGCAGAAAAAAAGCGCCAAAGACGCCATGACCTTCAGGCTCAGTAAATTGAGGGGGTATAAGAACTTCGCCTCAGGTACAAGGCTTGCCCTCAGGGATTTTACCGATGCTACTACAATAGAATCAAGGGCTGTAGGATACAACAAGGGCGTGATGGTCTTCAACATGCTGAAGATGAAGATAGGCGAGAAGGCGTTTAGCGAAGGGCTAAAGGCCCTCTACAAAGACTACGCCTTTAAAAAAGCCTCTTGGGCGGATATAAGGTCGGTCTTTGAGAAGGCCTCTGGGAAGAGTCTCAAGAGGTTTTTTGACGAGTGGGTCGACTCGATCGGCGGGCCTTCCATCACAATCGAAAAAGCCGTTGTCTCAAGGGCGGGGGTAGGGTACAACGTGGCGATAATGCTTGGGCAGAAAGCCCCGGCGTACGCGTTGACCCTCCCTGTGCTTGTAACGACTGAGGAAGGCGCTATATGGCGCGAGGTCTCGATCGATACAGAGCGTACCGAGGTAAATATAGAGGTCAGGGGAAGGCCGCTATCAATCGAGATAGACCCTGAGTATCAGGTCTTCAGGCTTCTTTCCGATCGTGAGCTTCCGCCGTCTTTTGCCTCCATCTTCGGGGATAAAAATGGTATCATCGCTATACCTGACAAAGACCCTGAGGCGTACGATGATATTGCTCAACTCCTCTCAAAAGACTACGGCCTTGCGGTTAAGAAGGCCTCGGAAGTAACGGATGAAGATCTTAATACAAGGTCTGTGCTGATTGTCGGCGAAGATAACATACTGATAGAAAAGACAGGTCGCGGCCGGGATAATGAGGCTGTCGTCATAACACCTGAAGATATCACGGTTGACGGAAAGACTTTCCAGCGCAAGATCCAAACGATCGCTGTAGCGACAAAGAACCCTTTAGCGCCCGGCCGGGTGATATGCTACATACTCGGGGACGCGCAGGGTGCAAACGAGGCAGGCCGAAGGCTCAGGTACTTTACCGAATGGAGCTACGTCGTTTTTGGAGGAGATCAAAAGCCGGTCAAGGGGATGATCGAGGGTAAAAATCCGCTTCGCCGCGCCTTTTGATATAACGGTCTTCAGCAAAAAAAGAACGGAGGCATTTCAATGTACAGAGCTATGAAGGTTTTGGCCGTCATGCTGGTCTTTTTTAGCGCGATATTCGCAGACCCTTTAAGTGTCCGGGCCGTTGAAAAAAACGGCGAGAGTCTCATGAAAGAGACTGAGAACAGGATACGATCAAACGAGGTCTTCCTGAAGGCGGCCCGCCAGATAGTCGAAGCGTCAAGCGGCAAGGCGTGGGAGACTATCATCAAGATGGCGGAGAAGTACCACACCGAAGGCATCGCCCACTATAACCTTAAGGAGTACGAGTTCGCCCTCGAAGACATCAATGAATCGACGCAGACAGCCATTCATGCGATCATACTGACCAAAAACAGCGAAGACGCCGAGATAAGGTCTATTGTCATTCAGGAAGAGATGGTGCTTAAGGAAAAGCACGACAAGGAACGCAAAGAAGTCATCATCAGGAAGGGTATCGACGAGGTCGAGATATTTATCCGTACGGCCGAGAGGCTCCTGCAGGGAAATAAAAACCCTGAGGCCGAGCGCGAGCTTGACAACGCCCGCGAGGCATTCAAGGCGGCGAAGCTCAGCCTCGCAGGAGGCCAGCTTGACGAGAGTATCTCAGGGCTGAATAAAGCGTACAAACTGGCGACCCAGACCGTAAAGGGGATCAAGCGGGCCCAGGGCGACATCATAACCTTCCCGAAGCCTGCCTTCAGCGATGAAAAACAGATGCTCGACTACGAGCTTAAGAAAAACGACTCATACGTCTTTTTCGCGTCCCAGTCAGTGAAGGAGAAAAATCCTGTGGCGTTAAAACTCCTCAATGCCGCAAAGGCCGCAAGAGAAGATGCATCTAAGCATATCGAGGCAGGCGACGCGCCAAAGGCGACAGAGCTTCTGAAGACCTCGACCGGTCTGTTTATAGATGCTATAAAGGCATCTTCCGAGCGTCAATAACGCAGTCAATGCGCTAAAACGCGATTCAGCTATTGACAATGAAAGATATTTGGGGTAATTTACCGAGACGTTTTTTAACGGTCCCATCGTCTAGAGGCCTAGGACGGTGCCCTCTCACGGCATAAACCGGGGTTCGAATCCCCGTGGGATCACCAGTTGATAAATAGCCGTAATATTTAAGTTTTGTAGGTAAAACTTAGATGTTACGGCTTTTTTTATTTCGGCGACGTAGGGTGGCTCAGCCCACCATTTTAAAGGTCTTGTCGTGTTACGGAAGTGTGGTAGGTGAAAGCGGCAACCAGCCGGATGTCAGAGGATCGATCGGCGGGTGCGACGCGCTGCAAGGCTGTCCTCTTTTGAATCCAGTCTTTGCCTTTAAACAAACCCGGGTCATGGCGTAGCGAGCCTGACTGAGAGCTGACGAGCAGGTTCTTGTATCTGCTGCGAGTCAGCTCGAAAGCGAAGCGAGCCATACCCAAAAGCCACGGCAGTGCGCAAAAGAGACAGCGGCCTAAAAGGGTAGTCTGAAAAGCCCTGAAGTAACAATGGCGGATTAGGCTAAAGCCGTAATCAGCAGGCTGTCAGACGAGCAAACGGCGGTTGCGGGCCGCTGAGGGGCCAAGTGTTGCGCGAGAGCGTTTGTGGTGGGCTCAGTCCACCCTACGAGGCTATAAGGCTTTTTTTTAGTATTGCATCCTTGATAATAGTCTCTTACGGAAGTTGAGGAAGGGATTCTCTATTAAAAGGTAGTGCACGCCGCAGAGTAAAAATACAACGGCGAAGTAGACGGCAAAAACTATAAGGTAATTGATGGCAAGGGTGTTGTCTACCGTGAAATACCTCGCCAAAAAGTTTATGAATATAACCTTGATCATCATGTGGTAGAGATACATGGCATAGCTGAATCTGGCAACAGGCTTGAAGAGCCACTGAAGCGGCATTTCAGGTTTTGAGAAGGTCGCCGTCGCGAGAACCAAAGTGGAAAAGCCAATGCCTGAAAGAATAAACTGCCAGACGCTGTTGAAGTAGCCATGACCAAAGCTTCCGTAGAAGAGGGTAAGCCCGAGGCAGACGGCCGTAACGGAATAAAGCGCTACCTTATATGCAATGGCGCTTTGCCTCAGCTTGTCTCTATAAGTGATGAAAGCAAGAGCAGAGAAAACGCCGAGCAGAAGACTGTCGAATCTCATGTGGAGTGGCCTGTAGAAGTAGAGGCTCCACTCCTTGGAGGGATCGAGGAGTAGATCGTAGATGAAAACTTTCATAGAGAAGCCAGCGAGTATAAATAAGAGCAGAAAACCAAACAGCCGCCCCTCTCTACGGCCATGAAAGATAAAGATGAGCCCTGGGATCAAGATGTAAAACTGCTCCTCGACCGCCAGAGACCAGTATAGCCCCGCCTGTGTTAACACCGGTATGTAGTCCTGCAGGTAGAAAATATGGATAAAAAACTCTTTCAAAAAATGGTCGTCGCGCAAGACGAACATATTGGTCCAGACCGAATAATAGAGGACGGAGACCATTATGGCCATATAATACGCCGGGGCTATCCTGAAGAAGCGTTTTATATAAAACTCCTTGAAGCTGAACCTTCCGGCGCGGAGACTTTCTATCAGCTGTCCTCCGATCAGAAAACCGCTCAGTACGAAGAAAAGATCTACGCCATGATACCCCCGGTCCAGGAACTTACTGAAGTAGGGGGACCCGGTAAGGTTGAAGGTTGTCTGCTGGAAATGAAAAAGCATCACAAGGACGATGGCTATGGCCCTTAGAAGATCAAGCTCTGGATAGTTTTTCTTGAAGAGCATCTGCTTTCTTTCCCTGTTCCGGTCTCTACCGGGCTGGATGTGCCGCGATCCTGCGGGTTACGCGACCGGAGCGTGCTTCACCTGAGGGCCTGGCTATTACGGCTAAACTTTTATTATATTATGTCCAGCTCCCAGATTCAAACTGTATCTAATTATGTGGCGCGGCTTGCTTCGTATTGCGCTTCGAATCGCTCCGGCGTTTTGTATCCGAGCGCCGAATGCAGCGACGTTGTGCGGGCTCAGCCCACCATTTTAAAGGTCTTGTCGGGTTACGGAAGTGTGGTAGGTGAAAGCGGCAACCAGCCGGATGTCAGACGAGCAATCGGCGGTTGCGGGCCGCTGAGGGCTTGGAGTTGTGCGAGAGCGTTTGAGGTGGGCTGCAAGACTGTCCTCTTTTGAATCCAGTCTTTGCCTTTAAACAAAACCCGGGTCATGGCGTAGCGAGCCTGACGACGGGCAGGCGGTGGTATATACTATATAATAGTAGGCTTGCATGCGTAGCGAGCCATACGCAAAGGCTTGCAAAAGTGTGCTAAAGCAAAAGTTTCAATCAGAATGAACGGCGGGCCGATCCTGCCCTGCCGGACTTCGACGTCCGGGAGTGTAACGCCCGATATGTTCAGGCAGATAACTAAGGGAATACTCTCTAAAATACAGACAAGGATGGTTCTATGAACGGGCTCAATGGAAAAAAGCCGGTCACAACAGGTTCCCGAAGTCTCAACCCGTATGTCCTGTTCCTGAAGGTCCTGCTCATCGTCGGAGTGGCCGAGTTTCTGGTGATGGTCCTGCTGGCAGCCTTTGATATCGAAGACGGCTTCATGCAGTCTCTGGCAGACTCTTTGATGCTATCGCTTCTGAGCGCGCCTTTCCTCTACTACTGGGTGATCAGGGTAGTCTCCAGAAATATCCAGGCCGAGGCACGACTCAAGCAGGAGGCCCTTGAGAGGGAACTCGTCCATAAGGCCCTTCTGGAAAAGATCGCGCTGAAGCAATACTCCAAAGACATCGCGAAAAGCATGCAAGGTTATCATGAGAGAGAGCCGGAAGCCGCAAGGGACGGCGCGATCAAACCCTATGTGCTCTTTCTGAATATCCTGCTTATTATCGCCGTGGCCGAGTTTCTGGTGATGGTATTGCTCTCTGTCCTGGAGATCGAAGAAGGGGTAACAGAGTTCATGACAGATTCTCTGGTGCTGTCGGTGCTGAGCGCCCCTTTCCTGTACTACTGGGTTGTCAGGGTGGTTTCCAGAAACATCAGGACCGAGGCCAGGCTCAAGCAGGAGGCGGTTGAGCGTGAACTTATAAACACCGCCCTTATGGAAAAGATAGCGCTCAAACAGCATTCCGAAGACATCATCCAGAGCGTGTCATCAGGCATAGCAGTCGTCTCAAAGGAGCACATGGTGGTCTCGACCAACCATTCATTCCACCGCATCTTGTTGAAGGATGAGAACAGGGACGAGGTCCTCGGAAGACCGGTAGAAGATGTCCTGCCCGGCGCGGGCTTCAAGGAGGCCGTTCATGGGGTCTTCGAGACCGGAGAGGCGAGGGAGAGTATCCCCTTTGAGATGAAGGATGGAGAGAGGGTCAGATATCTGCTGGGCAATGTAACGCTGATACAGTCATCTGAGGCGGAGAGCGACAAGCAGGCGCTGATAGTCATTGACGATATAACAAGGCGCAAAGAAGATGAGAAGACGATCTTGATGATGGCCTATTATGACGCACTGACCGGCCTGCCCAACAGGCGTATGCTTTTGGACAATATGGTGCGCGCCATTGCCGAGGCAGGGCGTACCGGGGCTTACGTTGCCTTGTTTTTCATGGACCTCGACCGTTTCAAGTTTATCAATGATACGCTGGGGCACGAGGCCGGCGATGAACTTCTGAGAGAAGTGGCCCAGAGGCTCAAGGGATCTATCCGCGCAGTCGACACCGTCTCACGTCCTTTTATCAGCGAGGGTGACATAGACTCTGCCTCTCAAGGCACTGTGGCACGGATTGGAGGCGACGAATTCATAGTCTTGCTCCCGGAGATGCCTAAAGATGAAAATATAGTCAATGTCGCCAACAGGATCCTTGCCTGTTTCGAACCCCCTTTTTCATTAAAAGGCCGCGAGATATTCGTCACGACAAGCATAGGGGCCAGCATGTTCCCGATCGACGGCGAGGACGTAGAAGAGCTTATTAAAAAGGCGGACCAGGCGATGTATTGGGCAAAGGAAGAGGGCAGGAACAACTGCAAGATCTATAATACCGTGCTCGACTCGAAGAGAAAGGACTGGCTCAGTCTCGAGCGCAAACTTCACAAGGCGCTCGAAGACAGCGAGTTCGTCCTTCACTACCAGCGCAGGTCAGCGCAGTTACCGGCGATGTCACCTGTCTTGAGTGCCTCATCAGATGGCAGGACACTGAGACAGGGCTCATTTTTCCGGAGAGGTTCATCCCTATAGCCGAAGAGACCGGCCTTATAATACCGATCACCACATGGGTGCTCAAGACCGCCTGCGCTCAGGCAAACGCCTGGAGGCTCAAGGGCATTGAAAATATCAGGGTAGCCGTCATCATCTCCATGCGCCAGTTCAGGGAGAAGGAGTTTTTGTCGAAACTGACCGGCGTTTTAAAAGAAACAGGCCTGCCCCCGGAATCTCTGGAGATCGAGCTCACCGAGGAGATAGTCATGACCGACGCTGAGCATGCCTTCGAGATACTTCAGGCATTGAAAGAGACAGGGGTCAGGTTGTCCATCACTGATTTTGGCACCGGCTTCTCATCTCTCACCTATCTCAAATCAATGCCCATAGACGTCATCAAGATTGACCAATCATTTGTTAGCGGCATGTCCCTTGATGCGGGTGACGTCGCGATCGTTACCGCGATCATCCGTCTGGCTCACAGCTTCGGATGCGAGGTCGTTGCAAAAGGCGTTGAGACGGCCGGGCAGGCAGAGCTGCTTAAAAAGCTTGAATGCGACAGCATGCAGGGATACCTGTTTATGAAGCCTTCAGACGCTAAAGAGATCGAGGTGTTCATGGGAAACAGAAGGCTGCTGAAGAACGACACCAAGGCATGAACGACGGGATATTCTGGCTGCGAGCCGTTCACGGAGGCGCAGTCCGGTAGGGCGGGTTAGGTGAAAGCAGTAACCAAACGGATGTCAGAGGATCGATCGGCGGGTGCGGGCCGCTGAGGGCCAGGAGTTGTGCGAGAGTGTTTGTGGTGGGCCGAGCCCACCCTACGGGGCTGCAAGGTTTTTTTACAGATTATTTCTTTAACTCTTTAAGTTCTTGAAATATTTGCAAAGGGGTGACACTCCCAAATGCAACCAATAATATTAAAAAAGTTGCAATTCCGAGGAACACCGCTGCCCAGGTGTTCTTAAAACGCATCTGTACACTAACAGCTAGCCATATTCCTGCACTACAACCAAACAAGAAAACAAACTTTTGTAAGTTAGGATTATTCGGTGAGAAAATAGTCAGCCAAATGAGTGAGACGAAAGCAAGTAAAACAGGTATTATTAACCAAACTAGCTTCAATGGCTTCGGCTGCTCAAAGAAATCGTCAAGATTCAAGCCCTGATTTTTACAAAAATCTCGAATTTCTTCAGGACTGCCTTCTGCTTCCTTATCTTTAGCCTTTAACTTCATAAATCAGCCTCATGGTTTTTGGAGAACTCGCTTGATATCCTGTTGAGCGGCAGTGTCACTCCATTCGGATAATGAGTCTTCCTTTATGAATATAATTCTATTTTTTTCGAGTATTACATTGGTTCCACCGAAGGTATAACTATCTAAATTTCCACCGAAAGCAGTTTGTTTTAACTCTGATAACGCTCGCCCCATAGTTGGGCTAACATCCTTATAAATGTCATCGTTCTCAATTCCATATCCAATCGTAAACTCAAGGATAGCACCTCCAGATTCGGCTGGATACACATTACACGCTAACCCGATACCTGGCTTTAAAAACTGCGCAATCCTACGCCTGAAATTATTTATGTATTCTTGTAGCGTCTTCTTCTCAGTCATAATTTACCCATATTATGGTAATGCGTGTTTTTCGTTTACTCTTGTTTACTCTTATCGATGCATACAGTTTTGTGGGTTCTGCTTCGCCCACCAAGCCTTGTTTTAAGTTAATCGCTTATAGGTTAAGATATACTCATAGCCCCCGAAATGCAACAACGGGTTGACCCTTCAGGTCAACCCGTTGATTTTTCTGGAGTAAATTGGCTGGGGGACTAGGACTCGAACCTAGATAAACGGATTCAGAATCCGTTGTCCTGCCATTAGACGATCCCCCACCGGAGCGCGGCAGACAGATAATTTATGCAGAACCAATATAATAGTCAAGGAAAATCAAGTCAAGTAAAATCTGTTGACAACAACGGCGCGCCTCCTGTATACTTTTTAATCTTTGTTAAAGAGAAAGACCATGAAGATAAAGATAGACGACATAACAGACAACGGCCTGACCGTAACCCTCGCTGAAGACGGCGCCAGAATCGCCTCGCTCGCTGAAGGCGGGCTTGATTATACCATCTTAAGCCCGGTGACCGGCCTCCTTGACTTCGTAAAGAACGACGGCAACGTCTTTATCAATGGCAATCTAAGCGCCAAACTCAGGTTCGCCTGTTCAAGATGCCTTAAAGAGATCGACCTTCCGGTCGACTCTAACGTAACGCTCTATTATGAGCGCGGCAGGGATGAGGACAGGGACAAGGAGATAAAGCCGTCTGATGTGGACGTCAACCGTTTTCCGGGCGAAGAGTTCGACACGGATGAGATAATACTCGCGCAGGTTGCCCTTGATGCCCCTATACAGCCGCTCTGCGATCCTGAGTGCAAGGGGCTGTGTTCCAAGTGCGGCGCAGATCTTAACGAAGGCGAGTGCGGATGCCACAGGGAAGGGCACGGCGAAACAAAATTTGCAAAGCTGAAGGATTTTAAGGTAAAATAAGCAGGCCGTCAAAAAAGGCCGCCCGGGCATGGTCCGGAGGGTTTGTTTCCAGGTCAGTTTTCCAGCAGCATGACAGATATGAGATATATCGCCGCACGACAAAGGTCACAGAGCTGAAGATTTTTTCAGGTTAATATACACGAATAAAAAAGAGAGGTTTTTAAGATGCCGAATCCCAAGAAGAGACATTCCAGATGCAAAAGGATGCAGAGGAGAAGCCACGACGCGCTCTCACTACCGGCGACCTCCACATGCCCCCAGTGCGGAGAGGCCAAGCGCCCTCACTTCGTATGCCAGAGCTGCGGCACGTACAAGGGCAGGGTCATCATCAAGAAGGACGAGGCGGTCTAACAGCAGTGCACCCCTTTGAAATTGGCCGTCGCTTGTTCCTTGCCGGAAGTTCGGCAGGACTGGCGGCGGTACTTCATTTATTCTGTCAACCAACCAATACATTATGAGAATAGCCGTAGATGCAATGGGCGGTGATTTCGCCCCTGCCGTGGTCGTCGAGGGAAGCATCAAGGCCGCTACCGAATTCGGCATCTCCATTGTGCTTGTCGGTGATAAGGCGAAGGTAGAGGCCGAGCTTAAAAGGCACGGTTATCGCCAGTCCAATATCACCGTAAGGCACGCCTCTGAGGTAGTCGGCATGGATGAATCACCTGTGCAGGCCATAAGGCGCAAGAAGGACTCGTCTCTGAAGGTCTGCTTTGACATAGTCAACGCGGGCGAGGCCGGTGCTGTAGTGAGCGCAGGCAACTCAGGCGCGGCGATGGCCGCAGGCATGCTCTTTTTCAGAAAGATGAAGGGTGTTGACCGCCCTGCGATAGCCGTATGCGTGCCGACGATGAAAAACCCTACGGTGCTTCTTGACGTAGGCGGAAACGTCGACTGCAAGCCTGTGCACCTCCAGCAGTTCGCTGCGATGGGCGAGATCTACGCGAGATACATACTCAAGAAAGACCGTCCGAAGGTAGGGCTTCTTTCAAACGGCGAAGAGGAAGGCAAGGGCAACGAGCTTACGAGGGAGACAAACACTCTTTTGAAGAAGTCCTCGATGAACTATGTCGGGTACATCGAGGGCAGGGATATATTCCACGGCGACATAGACGTCGTAGTAGCTGACGGATTCGTCGGGAACGTCGTGTTGAAGCTGAGCGAAGGGCTTATCGAGGCTGTCACCGCGATGCTGAAAAACGAGCTTATGGCAAGCGTGCCGACAAAGATTGGTTATCTGCTCGCAAAGGGCGCCTTCAAACAGCTCAAGAAGAAGATAGATTACGCCGAATTCGGCGGCGCTCCGCTTCTGGGTATCGACGGGGTATGCTTCATAAGCCACGGCAGATCGAACCCCAAGGCTATAAAGAACGCGATATTCAGGGCTCACGAGTACGCCACAAGCAACGTGAACGCCATTTTAAGTGAAGAGATGGAAAAGAAATACGATATCGACAGGCTCGGCCGCTCGCAAGAGGCGGCCGCCGGGGAGTAGTCCTGATGGTGCGCTCAAGGGTCATAGGGACAGGCTCCTACGCGCCGGAAAATCTGGTGACGAACCGCGATATGGCGTCGGTAGTAGAGACGTCAGATGAATGGATATCGTCTCGCACCGGGATCAGGGAAAGGCGCATAAGCACAGGCGAGACGACCTCGGAGATGGCCGCCAAGGCCGCCAAGGCCGCGCTCAAGGCCGCAGGTATATCCGCAAAGGATATCGACCTTGTAGTCGTCGGCACAGTCACCCCTGAGATGGCGTTTCCGTCTGTCGCATGCTTCGTGCAGTCACACCTCGGAATAAAACCGGGCGCCGCGGCCTTTGACGTCTCCGCCGCATGTTCAGGCTTCCTCTACGCATTGGACATAGCCGATAAATACATGAAGTCAGGCGCCTGTAAAAAGGCCCTTGTCATAGGCGTCGACAGGTTCTCAAGGATACTCGATTGGAAAGACCGTTCCACCTGCGTACTTTTCGGCGACGGGGCAGGGGCAGTCGTCCTTAGCGCCGAGAAGGGGAGCCACGGAGTCCTTTCATGCCACATCCACTCAGACGGCAGGCACTGGGAGCTTTTGTACGCGCCCAACCACTACTCAAAAAGCCCGTTCGATAAAGAAGAAGATAAGGTGCCGCACGCGCCATGCCTCAAGATGAACGGCAACGAGACTTTTAAGATCGCCGTGAGGACTATGGGGAGCGCCATCAAAGAGGTCATGGAGCATAACGGCCTGGTACCTGATGATATAAAGCTTCTCATCCCGCACCAGGCGAACCTCAGGATAATAAACGCCATAAGAGACAGGCTCGGTTTTCCTGACGAGAAGGTATTTACAAACCTTGCGAGATACGGCAATACCTCGGCAGGTTCCATTCCGCTTGCGCTTGACGAGGCTGTGCGCTCCGGGATGGTAAAGAGCAACGATACGCTCCTCTTCGTCGCATTCGGCGGCGGGCTTACATGGGCGTCAGCCGCCATCAAGTGGTAGCCGGAAAATATAGAGACAGGAACTTTTACGCATGAAAAAGATAGCCTTTGTATTCCCTGGCCAGGGCTCTCAGTCTGTAGGCATGGCAAGGGGTTTTTTTAACGAGTTTGAAGTCGCCAGAAAGACCTTTGAAGAGGCGAACTCCGCCCTTGGCTTCGACATAGCGGCGATCTCGTTCGACGGGCCATCTGAGCTTCTCGATAAGACCGAGAACACACAGCCGGCGCTTTTGACCGCGTCAGTCGCTATGCTGAGGGTCTTGAGAGAGAGGACTTCTGTTGTGCCTGCGTTTTACGCGGGCCACAGCCTCGGTGAATACAGCGCCCTTGTGGCAACCGGCGCGATGGACTTCGCAGAGGCAGTAAGTCTCGTCAACAAGAGGGGCGTATTCATGCAGGAGGGAGTTCCTCAGGGCGTAGGAAAGATGTGCGCCATTCTCGGTCTTGACATCGCAACCGTTAGGCTTATATGCGAGTCAGCCTCGATAGACGTTGCCCGGGTCGTCCCTGCCAATATAAATTCGCCTGAGCAGATAGTCATATCAGGCCACGCCGCAGCTGTGGATATCGCCGCTGGTTATGCCAAAGACAAGGGGGCCAAGAGGGTCATCCCCCTTCAGGTGAGCGCGCCTTCTCACTCGCCTCTGATGGAGGGAGCGGCTCTAAGGCTTGCCGCGGCCCTTGAAGACGTCGAGGTAAAGGACTTCTCCGTGCCGGTAGTTACGAACGTCGAGGCGGCGCCTACGACCGACGCGACGAGGATAAAGGGGCTTCTTGTAGCCCAGCTTACAAGCCCTGTGAGATGGGTCGAGGTCATAGGACGCATGAAGATGGAAGGCGTGACCGATATTGTGGAGATAGGTCCCGGCAAGGTCCTGACAGGACTTGTAAAGAGGATAGACAGGGAGATAAACACATATAACCTTACAGAGACCTCAGACCTTGAAAAGGTGATTGAGGCCGCAGGCCTGTAAAGAGCGTATCCGAGGAGGGTCTATAATGCAGTTATCCGGAAAAGTGGCGCTGGTGACAGGCGCAGGGCAGGGCATAGGCAAGGCGATAGCCTTGAAGCTCGCCTCGTACGGCGCGGACGTGGCTGTCGTTGACGTGAACCTTGAGAAGGCCGAGGAGACAGCCGCTGAGATCAAGTCGATGGGCAGAAAGTCGATGGCGATGAAGGTCGATGTCGTCAGCGCGAAAGAGACTGAAGAGATGGCCGAGAAGATATTTAAAGAGATGGAGGCCATCCACATACTTGTGAATAACGCAGGCATAACCCGCGACGGGCTGATGCTCAGGATGAAGGAAGAGGACTGGGACGCGGTGATGAACGTCAACCTCAAGGGCGCGTTTAACTGCACGAAGGCGTCGCTCAAGTACATGACCAAGGCGCGCTGGGGCAGGATAGTGAACGTCGCCTCGGTAGTAGGGGTGATGGGCAACGCCGGGCAGGCAAACTACGCCGCGAGCAAGGCCGGCCTCATAGGCTTCACCAAGTCCGTGGCAAGGGAGTTCGCCTCTCGAAACATCACCTGTAACGCAGTGGCCCCGGGTTTCATTGAAACAGCAATGACCGAGGTGCTAGCCCCTGATGTCAAGGAAAAGATGCTTTCTCAGATACCTCTTTCCAGGTTCGGCGGGGCAAACGACGTTGCTATGGGGGTGCTGTTCCTCTCATCAAACGCTTCGAGCTACATAACCGGCCATGTCCTTAATATCAATGGCGGAATGGTGATGGCTTAGGGCTGATTAAAATTGACAAAAGCTTGGCTTAGGTGTTATATATACGGTTTATTGCAGAAAAATATACAGATGTCAGGAGGTAGCGCAAAATGTCGCCTGTTGAGACCAAAGTAAGGAAGATAATCATCGATCAGCTTGATGTAACCGAAGAAGAGGTGACGACCCAGGCATCATTCGTCGACGACCTTGGCGCCGATTCCCTCGATACCGTCGAGATGGTAATGGCCTTCGAAGAGGAGTTCTCGATAGAGATCCCTGATGAGGACGCCGAGAAGATAAAGACCGTCCATGACGCGGTGGAATACATACAGAAAAAGACCGGCAAGTGATCTTGCGCGCCCGTAGGCCGCCCGGGCTCACTCCGGGGGCTTGCGGCCGTGGATGATGTTATCCGGCTCGATCATCCGCCTTTTGCAGTTTAATTGAAAACGAGGCTGAAATATCCAGGCGCCGGCCTCAGTGCGACGGTTAACGGCGCGCTGAGGCTTGTTTTTGGCCGGTGCCGGGTATAGATAAAACGGACAGACGATATGAGAAGGGTAGTAGTCACAGGCATAGGCATAATAAGCCCGCTCGGGACAGGCATCGAGAAGTCCTGGTCAGGCGCGAAGGAAGGCCGCTGCGGCATCAGGGAGATAACACGCTTTGACCCTACCGGCTTTCCGGTCAGGATCGCAGGCGAGGTTCCTGACTTCGACGCTGGCGAATCCATCGAGAAAAAAGAATTCAAGAAGATGGATATCTTCATCCAGTTCGCGGTTGCTGCGGGCGTTATGGCGTTTAAAGACTCAGGCTACCTGATCACGGAAGAAAACGCCGATATGGTCGGGGTCTATATAGGCGCCGGCATAGGCGGCCTTGCCGCCATCGAGCATTGGCATGACGTCTTGAGGGAGAAGGGGCCTGACAGGATAACGCCGTTTTTTATCCCGATGGTCATCATAAACCTCGCCTCAGGGCAGGTCTCTATCAAGATCGGGGCGAAGGGGCCTAACTCGTGCGCTGTGACAGCGTGCGCTACAGGCACTCATTCCATAGGCGACGCATACAGGCTCATCCAGCATGGTTCCGCCGACGTGATGGTCGCCGGCGGCACAGAGGCCACGATCACGCCTTTGTGCGTGGCAGGTTTCAACGCTATGAAAGCCCTTTCAACGCGTAACGACGACCCCAAGAAGGCGAGCAGGCCCTTTGACAGAGAGAGGGACGGTTTCGTCGTAGGCGAGGGGGCCGGAGTAGTAGTCCTTGAAGAGCTTGAATCGGCAAGGAAGAGAGGGGCCAAGATATACGCAGAGGTAGTCGGTTACGGCATGAATTCCGATGCCTACCACATGACGACGCCTTCGCCTGACGGGGTCGGCGCCGCAAAGTGCATCGAGATCGCGCTTAAAAGCTCAGGGCTTGCTAAAGAGGATATCGGCTATATAAACGCCCACGGCACATCTACGCATTATAACGACCTGTACGAGACTATGGCCATAAAGAAGGTCTTTGGCGACCACGCCAGAAAGCTCGCCATAAGCTCGACAAAGGGCATGACCGGCCACCTGCTGGGCGCCGCCGGAGGCATCGAGGCTGTCTTTACTGTAATGGCCCTGAAGGAAGGCGTTATACCTCCTACTATAAACTATGAGAACCCTGACCCGGAGTGCGACCTCGATTACGTTCCGAACGCAGCAAGGGACGTGAAGATAAAGGCCGCCATCTCAAACTCTTTCGGCTTCGGCGGGACGAACGGCGTCCTTGTGTTCAAGCGGTTTGACAATTAGGCTCTTTATCTGCCCGATGTAGCGGTCTTGCTTTAAGCCGGTCCGTCTCATTCACCCGGCTCTTTTTCCGACAGACAAGATATGTATCATCTCATCAAGGCTTTGTATTATCATCATTGCTTAGTGCCGCACAAGCATGCAGGCGCAAGCTGTAAGCGGCCTGATATACCGCCTGCCGGAGCGCATCCTCAGGATCAAACAGAATCAAACTAAAACAGGGCCATAATGGAAAAGATAGCTATAGCAAGCGACCATGCCGGAAGGGAGCTTAAGGAAGATATAAAGGAATTCCTCGCCTCTATAGGCGTTGAAGTCCTGGATATGGGTGTTGATAGCGACAAATCAGTCGATTATCCCGATTACGGCGCGCTTGTCGCGGATAAAGTATCATCCGGCGCTCTATCCAAAGGCATACTTGTCTGCGGCACAGGCATAGGCATGTCAATAATCGCCAATAAGTATCCCGGTGTAAGGGCGGCCCTCGTATCCGACGTCTTCACCGCACGCATGTCAAAGGAGCACAACGACGCGAACGTGCTTGTCATAGGCGGGCGCATCGTCGGCAAGGGGCTTGCCCGCGAGATAGTGAAAACATGGATAGAGGCCAGATTCGAGGGCGGACGCCATCAGACAAGGCTTGATAAGATAACCGAGATAGAAAAGCGGAACCACAACAAGTAATCCAAGCATTATTACTGATACGGAGGCTTTGTAAGATATGTCAGGCCTGAAGACTACAGACCCGGAAATATTCGAGGCAATAAGGCTCGAGACCGAAAGGCAGGAGTACAAGCTCGAGCTGATCGCATCCGAGAACATGGTCAGCGAGGAGGTCATGGAGGCTCAAGGGAGCGTCATGACCAACAAATACGCAGAGGGCTACCCCGGCAAGCGCTACTACGGCGGATGCGAGTTCGTGGACGTGGCTGAAAGGCTCGCGATAGAGCGGGCCAAAAAGCTCTTCGGCTGTGATCATGTGAACGTTCAGCCCCATTCAGGGTCGCAGGCCAACATGGCGGTATATATGTCCGTGATAAAGCCGGGTGATACGGTCCTGGGCATGAACCTCTCTCACGGCGGACATCTCACGCACGGCTCTCCTGTGAATTTTTCAGGTCAGCTTTATAACATCGTCTCCTACGGCGTAAGGCCCGATGATCACAGGATAGATTACGATCAGGTGCGGGACCTTGCCAGGAAGCACAAGCCGAAGATGATAGTAGTAGGCGCTAGCGCGTACCCGAGGATTATCGATTTCAAGGCATTCCGCGAGATAGCGGACGAGACAGGTGCTCTTGTCATGGTCGATGTCGCCCATATAGCGGGGCTTGTAGTTACTGGGCTCCATCCGTCCCCGGTGCCGTACGCCGAGTTTGTCACGACCACGACGCACAAGACGCTCAGAGGCCCGAGGGGCGGCATGATCATGTGCCGTTCGGAGTTCGCCAAGGCAGTAGATAAGGAGATCTTCCCTGGCATACAGGGCGGCCCGCTCATGCACGTTATAGCCGCCAAGGCAGTGGCGTTTAAAGAAGCGCTCCAGCCCGAGTTCAAGGACTATCAGAGACAGATACTCGCAAACGCCGTCGTCCTTGCCGAGGAGCTGATGAACAGGGGCTACGACCTCGTCTCAGGCGGCACTGACAACCACCTTATGCTGATAGACCTTTCGAAGAAGGATATCACAGGCAAGGAGGCGGAAGAGGCACTTGTAAAGGCAGGCATAACAGCTAATAAGAACACCGTCCCGTTTGAGACCAAGAGTCCGTTTGTTACAAGCGGCATAAGGCTCGGCGTCCCGGCAGTAACGACCAAGGGCATGAAGGAAGCCGAGATGAAGCAGGTAGCCGGGCTTGTTGACAGGGCGATAGACAAACGCGCCGATGATGCGGCGCTTGTGGCCATAAAGTCCGAGGTGAGGGAGCTTTGCGCGAGGTTCCCTTTCTATAAGAACAGGCTTTCCTGATCCTACGGCCTTTGAGTGAACCTTTGACGCCTGCCGCTTAAAACGGCAGGCGTTTTTATTTGGAGTCCTTGCGGATATCCGTAAAATCTGCTAACGTCATAAGACATGGAATTTATACTTGGTTTCGGTTCCGCCCATAACGCCCTTAAGGCCGAGTCGATATTGAAGGCGGCCTCTGTCAGGTTCAGGCTGCTTCCGGCACCGAAGGCCTTTGAGGCCAATTGCGGCCTTGTCATTGAGATAGGCGAAGGGTCGCTTGATGAGGCGATGGCGGCGCTTGTAGGAGCGGATCTCTATCCGAGGTCGAGGTATAGGAAAGAAGGAGACGATTATGTTAAAATGTGATTTTTGCGGAGCGGAAACGGAGTTCGTGATAAGGGTCGCCATAGACAAGGACTACGACAGGCTGACCGTCAGACACGAGAAGAGGTACGCCTGTCTGCCATGCTCCGAGAAAAAAGAACGTGAGCGTCAGGAGAGACTTAAAAAAGCGGCCGCTGAAAACAAGTAACCGTCTGATCAAGCCGTGGGGGTCAAATGCACGCTCTTGCCGTGATGGTCAAGGCCCCTGTGCCGGGCCTTGTAAAGACCCGTCTTGTGCCGCCTTTGACATTTGATGAGGCGGCAGGGCTCTACAGGTGTTTTGTAAAAGACACCTTCGACCGCGTAGCAGGTCTGGAAGGTGTACGGTTCTTTTCGCCTTACGCGCCGCCTGCACTCGCAGATGAGGTTGTCTCTGTCATCCCTGCCGGTGTGGAGGCTTTCGCTCAAGCGGGCCATACCCTCGGGGAGAGGATATCGAACGTCTTTAAGAGGCTTTTTTCAGAAGGTTATGGAAAGGTCGTTGTAATAGGGTCTGACAGCCCTGACGTCCCGCTGAGATATATCGAGGACGCCTTCAAAGCGCTCGGCAGGGTCTCTCTTGTGCTGGGGCCGGCCGAAGACGGCGGTTATTACCTCATCGGCATGAACAGGTTTGATGAGAGGCCTTTTGCAGCGATACCCTGGTCCACTTCAAAGGTCATGGATGAGACGTTGAAAAGGGCGAACTCTGCCCGTATGCCCTTCGAGCTGATAAGCCTCTGGCACGACTACGACAGCTTCGATGATCTTGCCCTATTAAGAGACAACCACAGCGCCCCTGCGAGCTCAACATTTCTCAAAGGCCTTGCCATCTGATGAGGCCCCATATTCCGATATATCCGTAAGTCAGGGATTTTATAAGAGTTTGTTGTCTTTTGGGCCGGAAAGTGGTATCTTGAAAAAATCTTGCCGTTTTGGATTGAAAACACCTGAAAGACCCTGATAAAGAGATGAAAAGGCTCCCACCCTGGGCTAAAAAGAGACTGGGCCCCGCAAGCGCGCTCCACGAGATGAAGACCATCCTGAGGTCAAGGAACCTCCATACGGTCTGCGAGTCTGCCAGGTGTCCGAATATCGGGGAGTGCTTTTCAAAGCCTACGGCGACGTTCATGATACTTGGTGACGTCTGTACGAGGCAGTGCGCCTTCTGCTCGATAGACAAGGGCGCGAACCCTCTGCTGGTAGACCCGCATGAGCCTGAGAACATCGCCATCACCTCTAAGGAGCTTGGGCTTCGCCATGTCGTCTTGACTTCGGTAACGAGGGATGACCTTCCTGACGGCGGCGCAGGCCAATTCGCCTTGACAATCAAGGCGATAAAGGATAGCATTTCTGGCATTTCCGTGGAGGTGCTGACCCCTGACTTCGAAGGCAGCGCCGAGGCGTTATCCGTTGTCCTTGAGGCCCGCCCTGATATATTCAACCATAATCTTGAGACAGTTCCGTCCCTCTATCCTGTGGTAAGGCCGCAGGCTGATTATCAGAGGTCTCTTGATGTGCTCCGGGCCGCGAAAAAAAGCGGCGTGATGACAAAGTCCGGGATAATGGTCGGCCTCGGCGAGACCATAGACGAGGTAAAGGCCGTACTTAAAGATCTGTATGAGGCAGGGTGCGACGCTGTCACCATAGGCCAGTACCTGAGGCCTACACGCACGAACCTTGAGGTCAGAGAATACGTGACCCCTGAGGTCTTTAAGGAATATGAGATATACGGCCTGTCTATCGGCCTAAAGAACGTCTATTCAGGGCCTTTTGTAAGGTCTTCTTATAACGCCGAGAGGCTTATGGAAGGCAGTAGTTTAAAGACGGCTGAAAAGAGCCGATAAGATGATTGGCTGGTCGTACTGCAGCGCTTCAACCACATAAAACACAGCGAACGGAAGGGTTTAGATGGCAGGCGAGGAATTTCACAGGATAAAGAGGCTTCCCCCGTATGTATTCAATATAGTCACAGAGCTTAAAGTCGCCGCTCGCAAGCGCGGTGAGGATATAATCGACTTCGGCATGGGCAACCCTGATCAGGCTACCCCTAAGCATATAGTCGATAAGATGATCGAGGCCACGCTCAACCCGCGTAACCACAGGTACTCTGCCTCCAAGGGCATCTACAAGCTGAGGCTCGCTATCGCTGACTGGTACAAGAGGCGCTATAACGTCGACATAGACCCTGAGACCGAGGCAGTCGCAACCATAGGCTCCAAGGAGGGCATAGCGCACCTCGCCCTCGCGGTAATAGGCCCTGGCGACGTGGTATTTGTGCCGAGTCCGACATACCCTATACACACCTATTCGATAATCATAGCCGGAGGCGACGTAAGGTCTATACCTCTGCTGCCCGGCGTGGATTTTTTCGACGAGCTGCAGAAGGCAACAAAGCAGACCTGGCCGAAGGCCAAGCTCCTTGTCCTTAATTTTCCGCATAACCCGACGACCGAGGTCGTCGATAAGGAGTTCTTCAGGAAGATCGTGGATTTTGCCAAGGAAAACGACCTGATGGTCGTCCATGACATCGCCTACGCTGATATATGCTTTGACGGGTATAAGGCCCCGAGCTTCCTTGAGATACCCGGTGCAAAGGACGTTGGCGTCGAGTTTTTCACGCTTTCAAAGAGCTACAATATGCCGGGCTGGAGGGTAGGCTTCGCTGTCGGCAACAAAAAGCTGATAGCCGCCCTTACGAGGATAAAGAGCTACCTTGACTACGGGATGTTCCAGCCGATACAGATCGCCGGCATCATAGCGCTCAACGGCCCTCAGGACTGTGTCTCAGAGATGTGCCACACCTACGAGCTACGTAGGAACGCGCTTATCGAGTCCTTCGGAAAGTCCGGGTGGGAGATAGAAAAGCCGAAGGCGACGATGTTCGTTTGGGCCAAGATCCCGGAGCAGTTCAAAGAGATGAAGTCGATAGATTTTTCCAAGTTTCTCCTCAATCAGGCGAAGGTCGCGGTATCTCCCGGCATAGGGTTCGGCGAGTACGGCGATGATTTCGTGAGGATTGCGCTCGTCGAGAACGAGCACAGGATCAGGCAGGCCGCAAAGTGCATAAAAAAGGCTTTCGAGACAGGCCCTGAAAGGTAGTCTTTTCAAAACAGGCAGTCTTTTAAAAAAACAGCGTAATGGATAACATCTGATGGATAACACAGACAGATCTCAGACGGCGCCTCTCTCCCGCTCCGCGATAAACGTCGGGCTTATAGGTTTCGGCACAGTAGGCACAGGCGTCGTAAGGGTCTTGAAAGAGAACGCCTCAGTCATCAAGGACAAGCTCGGGTGCGAGCTTGTCCTTAAAAAGGTCGCTGACAAGGACACTACCCGCGACAGAGGTGTAAGGCTCGCTGAGGGCGTTCTTGTCTCCAACGCTATGGAGATAATAAACGACCCTGAGATAGATATAGTCATAGAGCTTGTTGGAGGCACAGGGATAGCCAGGACCTTTATAATGGCGGCCCTTGACGCGGGCAAGCACGTTGTCACGGCAAACAAGGCGCTCCTGTCCGTCCACGGAAGGGAGATATTCGCTAAGGCCGCGTCAAAAGGCGTCGATATATACTTTGAGGCATCTGTCGGAGGCGGCATACCGATTTTGAAGTCGCTCCGCGAAGGGCTTGCCGCAAATAAAATCGAGTCGATATACGGCATCATAAACGGGACCGCCAACTACATACTCTCGAAGATGACTAACGAGGGCGGCCGGTTCGAGGACGTTTTAAGAAGGGCGCAGGAGAAGGGGTACGCGGAGGCTGACCCTACATACGACGTAGAGGGGATAGATACAGCCAACAAGCTGGCTATTCTCATAAACCTCGCGTACGGGACGTACATCAGGCTCGAAGACATCTACACGGAGGGCATCTCGAGCGTCAGCCAGCTTGATATAAAGTTCGCCAAAGAGTTCGGCTACAGGATAAAGCTTCTGGCGATCGCCAAATCTATAGACGGGCAGATTGAAGCCCGGGTCCATCCGACGATGGTCCCTGCCGCGCACCCTCTGGCCAATATTGACGGCGCGTTTAACGCCGTCCACCTGCACGGAAACGCCGTAGGCCCTGTGCTATTCTACGGCATGGGCGCCGGGATGATGCCGACGGCAAGCGCTGTAGTAGCGGATCTGATGGACATAGCCCGTAACATCCGTAAGGGCTGCGCCAACAGGCTCGACGCGCTCTCATACACCGAAGAGGCCGTTAAGGACGTAAAGATAAAAGATATGAACTCGCTGGAGATACCATATTACATAAGGTTCCTGGCTGAAGACAAGCCCGGGGCGCTCTCGAAGATATCGGGCGTTTTAGGCAGATACAATATAAGCATATCGTCTGTCATACAGAAGGACAGGAAGGTCGGCGGGGCGGTGCCGCTTGTGATACTCACCCACAACGCGCTTGAAAGGGATCTGCGCGCCGCGATAGACGAGATACAGAAGATGGATGAGATAATTCACGACAAGATAGTCTACATACGCATAGAGGAGAACATCGGTGCAGCTAACTAGGAAAGGGCTCTGGACAGGCCTCATAAGGGAGTTCAGGGAGTTTCTCCCTGAGGTGAGCGAGGACTCCATCACGACGCTGATGGAAGGCAATACCCCGCTCATCGAGGTCGCAAACCTCAAGGATATATTCGGCGAGATAAGGCTTCTTTGCAAGTACGAGGGGCTGAATCCTACAGGGTCTTTCAAAGATAGAGGCATGACCATGGCCGTATCAAAGGCCAGGGAGGAGGGGACGAAGGCTGTTATATGCGCCTCTACCGGCAACACCTCGGCCTCTGCCGCGGCTTACGCCGCAAGGGCAGGCATGAAGGCTTATGTGCTTGTGCCGGACGGCTCGATAGCCTTAGGCAAGCTCTCGCAGGCGATGATGCACGGGGCGATGGTACTTCAGATAAAGGGCAACTTCGACGAGGCGTTGAATCTGGTTAAAGAGATAACCAAGAACTATCCGATCAAGCTCGTCAACTCCATCAACCCGTTTCGGATCGAGGGCCAAAAGACTGCGGCCTTCGAGATCTGCGAGCATCTCGGGTTCGCGCCTACGTACCACTTCCTGCCTGTAGGCAACGCAGGCAACATCACAGCCTATTGGAAGGGGTATAATGAATACTACGATCATGACATCACTTCAAGCCTCCCGAAGATGATGGGCTTTCAGGCGGAGGGCTCGGCCCCGATAGTCCTCGGCCATCCGATAGATGATCCGCACACGATAGCGACCGCCATAAAGATAGGCAACCCGGCGAGCTGGGCGAGCGCTTTAAAGGCCAGGGACGAGTCAGGCGGCGTTATAGACATGGTCTCGGATGAAGAGATAATAGAGGCGTATAAGCTCCTTGCCTCAAGAGAAGGGATATTCTGCGAGCCTGCGAGCGCCGCGTCTCTGGCAGGCGCTATAAAAATGAAGAAGGAAGGCGTTTTGAACAACGGGGATACGGTCGTTTGCACCCTTACCGGCCACGGTCTCAAAGACCCTGATACGGCTATGGACTCATCGGCCAAGCCTGTGAAGGTCCCGGCCAACCTCAAGAAGATCATCGAGATGATGGGCTTTTAGCTCGCCTGCTTGACAGGCTGTGAGTTATGGCATGATAATCAGAGAAGGTGGTTTTTAGAAAGGCTTTTGGTCGCGTAGCAATAGGCATGGCCGGAAGATATGCGCAACAGGCGCACGGACAATCTGATACGAGGCTGATACCATGAAATATGTGATACTCATAGGCGACGGGATGGCTGATTACGAGATAGCGGAGCTTGGGAACAAGACCCCTCTCGATTACGCGCATACCCCGAACCTCGACAGGCTCGCAGGAACCGGCAAGACCGGGCTCTTTGCGACGGTTCCTCCGGGGTTCTCACCTGGTAGCGATGTAGCCAACCTCTCTGTTCTCGGCTACGATCCGAGGCGGTATTATACGGGAAGGGCGCCGCTTGAGGCGGCTTCCATAGGCGTGAAGCTCGAACCGACCGATGTCGCGTTCAGGTGCAACCTCGTGACGCTCGTCGAGAAGGACTCCTCTCATATAATGGATGATTACAGCTCCGGCCACATCTCTACTGAAGATGCACGCGAGATAGTCCTTGATCTTGACAAGGCATTCAAGGATTCAGGCGTGAGGTTCTATCCCGGAACGAGCTACAGGCATCTGATGGTATTCAAAGGCGGCAATAAAGATGTAAAAACAACGCCTCCGCATGACATATCTGATAAGCCGATAGACGGACACCTGCCGAAGGGCGCTGGCTCGGAGATGCTCATAGACCTCATGAAGCGCTCGTGGGAGGTCTTGAAGAATCATCCTGTGAACGAGAGAAGATTCAAGGCAGGCAAGAAGAGAGCGACCTCCATCTGGCTTTGGGGCCAGGGGGTAGCACCAAGCATGCCTACTTATACTCAGAGGTTCGGGGTCGATGGTGCGATCATCTCGGCCGTTGACCTTATGAAGGGCATAGGTATTTACGCGGGCCTTGAGGTCATAAACGTCCCCGGTGCTACAGGCTATATAGATACAAACTACAAGGGCAAGGCAGAGGCCGCGCTCGCGGCCCTTGAGAAGAAAGACTTCGTGTGCGTCCACGTCGAGGCCCCTGACGAGGCAGGCCATAACGGCAACCTGAAGGACAAGCTCACCGCAATAGAAGACTTCGACAGGGAGATAGTCGGCAAGGTCGTAGAAGGGCTTGCCAGGTTCGGAGATTACAGGCTTCTTGTGCTTCCCGACCACCCGACCCCGATAAGGCTCAAGACCCATTCTTCTGATCCTGTCCCTTTCATACTGTCTTCAAGCGCGGATATGAAAGAAGGGACCGGCTCCGGCAGATACAACGAGAAAGAGGCGGCCCAAACCGGGCTTCTGATAGATGATTGCGCAGTGATGATAGAGGATTTTTTCGGCAGGCCTGAGCAGGTCTGCGATCTGAAGTAGTAATGGATTGCAATAAATAAGTCCGGCCCGGCCCGTTATAACGGCCGGGTCTTTTTTATTGGAGTTGTTGAGCGGCCGATCATCTTGAGAACCGTTTTTGCGATATGTAAATAATATGATCTGTTGAATTGCTTTGGCGTAAGTTCATTCGCTTTGATCAGCAGAGTAAAGCGACCTGATAAATCAGAGTCCTTAGAGGTAGACTGCCATCATGAGAAGAAAGAAGTATCTCTATATATCCCTTGCGGTTCTCTTTCTGCTAGCCCTCCTTTTTATTGTCACCATGCCTGACGTAGGCAGGCTCAAGAAGGAGAACCCGAAAAAGACCGCGATGATGGAGTACAGGGAGGCTGAATGGGCGTCCAAGGGCGTCAAGCGCAAACCGTATCAGATATGGGTGCCGTACTCAGCCATATCTCCGTACATGGTAAAGGCCGTCCTGATAGCCGAAGATGACAATTTCTGGTCACACGAGGGCTTTGATTATCAGGCTATGGAAAAGGCGATGGAGAAGAATATCAAGGCGCGCAAGTTCAAAGCCGGAGGCTCGACGATAAGCCAGCAGCTTGCCAAGAACCTCTACCTCTCTCCAAGTAAGAACCCGATAAGGAAGCTACGCGAGGCTGTGCTGACATGGAGGCTGGAAAGCGAGCTTTCAAAAAAGAGGATACTTGAGATATACCTGAACGTCGCCGAATGGGGTAACGGAGTATTCGGCATCGAGGCCGCCGCCCGCCACCACTTCGGCAAATCAGCCTCAGGGCTTACTGCAATGGAGGCCGCGAGGCTTGCCGCTGTCCTTCCGAACCCGAGACGGCTTAACGCGTCAGGGGATCAGAGGTACGTTAACAGCCGCTCAGAGGTCATATACAATATCATGGTCAGAAGGGGTGTAGTCGTAGAGGAGTTTGAGGAGATGGGCGCGGACGGGTTATCTGTTGAGGGGGAGGGCGTGCCCGTGATTTCTGAAGGCGCACCTGTCGATAATCCGACCGTTCAACCTGCCGAGCCTGCCAACGGGGCTTCTTCAGATTCTTCAGCAGTCAATGGGCCTGCGTCAAGTCAGCCTGCGACGCAGGCAGGGGAGTAGTGAATAGATTTGCAGGGCGGGCTCGGCCCGCCATTTGAGTGAGTGCTTGTAGTCTGGTAGGGCGGGTCACACCCGCCGAATGATTTTCTTTTGCGCACTGTTGTTCTCCTTTGGGTATGGCTCAAACGCCCCTTTGCAAAAAACATCGGTCTGATTTTAGCTGTGCACTCCCGTGCGCGTTTTGGGTATGGCTCGCTTCGCTTTCGAGCCGACTCGCAGCAGATACAAGAACCTGTTCGTAGGCTCTCAGTCAGGCTCGCTACGCCATGACCCGATTGTTTTAAGGCAAAGGCAGGCGGTAGGGCGGGTCACACCCGCCAAATGATCGTTTGAGATGCACAGAACTGACCACCCCCAGCCCCTCCTTGGTAAGCTGCAAGATTTGATTTTTCGCTCCTCCCATTAGTTTAAGGGGAGGCCGGGAGGGGTTAGTCGAAAGCGGATTTTCTTTTGCGAACTGTCGTTAGCCTTTGAGTATAGCTCGAACGCCCTGGACCTCCCCCGATTTAGTGGACACACCAAAAGGTTAGTGTTATAGGAAT
>ERZ1292633.1151-Hain-H41-02um-R1-1151-length-29001-cov-17_pt2 | contig 27221 bp, 40 predicted proteins | sample MGYA00564406_ERZ1292633 | MGnify/ENA primary metagenome ERZ1292633 (study PRJEB36523, sample SAMEA6512639) | groundwater metagenome | collected 2019-01-08 | study: AquaDiva: Metagenomics assemblies of 32 groundwater samples | reverse complement strand
CTTAAAGAAAACTGCCAACTCTGCGACATCATAGAACCTGATTTCTTGATGCGCATGTCGAACATTAAACCAATATTAACACCCTTGTTTGAATCGGTAGGGATTGATACAAAGAAGCATACAAGCGGGACGCTAATCTCCGCATTCACCAAGACGCGGGAACCTCGACGCGCACACGACGCGCTCAATGACATGCGCAATTTTCGCGACGCTATACTGGAACTACGATTTCGGCGCCCTCAGCTCAATGTAATCCTGGCGCATTTGTGATGGGTATTGACTCACTCATCCAGAACCGCGTAATGAAGCGTTTTGTGGCGAATGTTGTGTCTCGCATCGCCGAAGGTGAAAACTATCTGACGCTTTTGTGTGCAACCGACGTTGAACCAGCACCAACTCACTACCTCGTCCATCAAGTCGCCGGAAAAGTGAGAAAGCATGTCGCGCCGAAAGACGCCGATGATTCATGTACCTTGCGAAGCGTCGGAGTGCGCTATTTGCCTGGATCTATCTTGCAACGTATAGCGAGAGACGCGCCAAAGTGGTACGGCAATAACATATCACCGTACATAACGCATCTTTTGTCGGGAGGCGAAATTGCGCGTGCGATAACGATGTCCGAGCGTTGGGTGCATATCGGGTATCCGCGGGACTTCGCGCGAGAACAACCGTAGATCGTCGCGGTCGTAATTTATTTCGACACTCAACCGGTCCGAGTCCGGTCGAGTGTCTTTTTTTGTTATTTTGACCGGTGTAACAAATGTGTTACACTTTGTCTTTCAAAACTATGCCTACTACCAAGTATCGCGTGAATCTTTCAGTATCACCGGATATGAGATCGGCTCTGCAGAGCCTCGCAAAGCGCGATCGGACATCCGTCGCTTCGAAGGCGCTTGATCTTATGCGTCTCGCCTTGGAGATAGAGGAAGACGTAATGCTCCTTAATTTGGCTGAATCAAGGGAAGCGAAAAAAGGAAAGTACGTATCGCATGAAGCCGCTTGGATATGAGTTATGCGGTTGAATACCATAGGCTTGTCGTGCGAGAGGACATACCGAAGCTTGATTCGGTCATAAGATTGCGTATTAAGGTGGCGATAGAACAGAAGTTGATGACTAGACCCGATATCTTCGGGATCCCCCTAAGGCACTCTACAAAAGGACATCGTAAACTTCGTGTAGGGGATTATCGGGTAATTTTTAGTATTGAAGGCAAGAAGGTTAAGATAACTATAATCGAGCATCGCTCGGTAATTTATAAGATGCTATTAAGCCGCGTATAAAATTATCAAAATTCTCTCGATCGAGAGAATTTATGCAATTGGCGTAGACAACCCTTTTCATTTTTTTTGAACATAGTAGTCTTCTGCGGCACGTCAATAACCCAAACAATGGAGGGGTGAAGCATGGCGCAGTTTTTTGATCAGGCCATAAGCCGTCCGCTCCTGATATTCGTGCCGGAGTGGATCCATCCGAACGATCTAACGGTCGCGCGCGCGACCTGTCTTTTGCCGCTCATCGAAGCACGATCGTACCCGACGCTCGCGGTATCCATCGTGATACTGTCCGCGGTCTTCGATCTTCTGGACGGACCGCTGGCGCGAGCTCGCGGACAAGTGTCGCAATTCGGGGCCGTCCTCGACGCTACTGCTGACAAGGTGTTCATCATCGGTGCGCTTTTGTTCGTCGTCGGCGATCGCGTTCCGTTGTTTGTCGCCGGCACCATCATCGCGTTGGACGTGATTCTGACGTTGATCCGTCCGATCAAGAAGTGGCGAGGAAAGCTTTCCGATGCTAATCAATGGGGCGCAACCAAGGTTTGGCTGCAGAGCATCGGGCTCATCTTCGTTCTCACGCAAAACGAATTTCTGGCAGGGTTGTCACTGCCGACTTTCGCACTCGCAATCATGTTCGCGACGCTCTCTCTCGCGGAACATATCCGCGATCTTTCATAGCATCACTTCGAGTGGTGCTTTTTGTTTTCGTTGATCATTCTACGTGTCATTCTCGCGCAGGCGGGAATCCAGAATACGAGGAAGAATTTACCTTATATCCTGGATCCCCGCCTACGCGGGGATGACATTAAGAGCATTGTAATGGCCTCCTCGACTGGAAGGTATTGACAATATCGTTGGGTTATCTTGCGTTCATAGCGCGGAAATCGTATGCTGTGGACACATTTATTCATTTTTTTATTAAACGCCCTATGGCAAAAATGACAAAGTCCCAGTTGATGGACGCGATTGCGTCGAAGACAGGCCACACCAAAAAAGACGTGGCAGCTCTAATGGAAGCGATGGTGAACGTCGCTTACTCCGAGACGAAGAAGAGTGGTGAATTCAGCATTCCAGGTCTCGGAAAGCTTGTGAAGAAGCACCGCGCGGCGCGCGTGGGACGCAACCCGGCCACGGGCGCAACTATCCAGATCCCGGCCAAAACAGTGGTGAAATTCCGCGTTGCAAAGGCAGCGAAGGACTCGATCCTCTAATAGTAGAAAAATATCAAAACCCCGACGCATCGTCGGGGTTTTGTTTTTTTGCTATCCTTACCAAGTGCCAAACATAATCGCTGCGATCGCGCCTCGTCGCGCCAAGCGTCCAAAAACGGAAGACTCCTGCTTGGTTTGCGTGCGCGCCGAATTGGTAAGCTTGGGAGGAATAATCGTATTCGCTCTTTGCATTCTTTTTACCGCGTTGTTGATATTCATGTTGACGGTTCCGGGCGCAACATCCTCGCAGCTCGTAATCGCACTGGTACTGGTTGCGGCATCGTGGATGTATTTTATAAACAGCGTGACGGAGAAACTTTCTTTGGTAGACCACGCTCTATTTTTCTCTTCGGCCCTCGGCAGGGCGCGAAGTATCCCATTGGGAGAGCTCGAGGCCATGGTTCTTCGTCACGAAGGATTCAATCTCGAACGAGGGATGCAAACGATCGAACTCCGTCAAACCGGGAAAAAACCCGATCGCATCTCGCTTGGTCCGTGCTGGCAGCGAAACAAGCTTGATTCATTTTTGACTTCGGTCGATCAGGCGCTTCAACAATTAGAGGAGATTTAATATTTATCCATATTTATGCCCAAGAAAAAGAAAGCTGAAAAGTTAAAACGATTCACGCAATGGCTATGTACGCCGGATAACAAATGCACGCCGTTTCAGAGTCTGCCGTTTACTGAAAACTTGAACTGGCGGATTTTTCGAATCATGGCGGAGTTCATCGAAGGATTTGAATTTTTGTCAAAGCTGAAAAACGAAGTGACTATTTTCGGAAGCGCCCGATCCGCGCCGTCGAGCAAGCACTACAAAATGGCTCAACGTCTCGGGTATCTACTCGGAAAAGGCAAATACACCGTAATTACAGGAGGCGGACCGGGGATTATGGAGGCGGCAAATCGCGGTGCTTCTGAAGCGAAGGGCGAGTCGGTTGGTTTGGATATCGAACTTCCGCAAGCGCAAAGAAGGAACAAGTATGCTTTGAAAGCTATCGGGTTCCATTACTTTTTCACGCGAAAAGTCATGTTGTCGGCGTCAGCGCAGGCATACGTTATTTTCCCCGGAGGATTCGGCACTATAGATGAGATGTCTGAAATGCTTACGCTTATTCAAACGCAAAAAATCCCACGCGAGGTTCCGCTTATTCTGGTCGATAAAGAATACTGGACGCCGTTTCTCGACTGGGTAAAAAAGACTCTCTTAAAAGAGAACAACTACGTGGACGAAAGTAATGTTGCGATAATGCAGCTGGTCGATACTGCGGAGGAAGCGTACGCGATAATCAAGAAAACGTCGGAGAGAAGTTTTGGATAACATCAAAAAACACTCCGGAAAAATCCGGAGTGTTTTTTGATGTTTGGTATGTTTACGCTTTTTGCATTGTTTTCTGCGCAACGCGGGCGGCAGTTTTCGTTGCTTTCTTTTGCTTTTTTGACGGGCGTTCACCGTGAGCTTCAGCCGCCAGCTTCTTCAGAGTCTTTATCGTTCGCGCGGAGACGCGTACGCGTACTCCGCCAATGCGAACGAGCTGGAGATTAACTTCCTGCTTGCGCTTGGTAGCGACGTTGGAGTGGCTGCGCGAATTGCCTACATTTGCGCGCTTTCCTGTTAGAGAATCTATACGGGACATAGTTGGTAGTGAGTAGTTGGTAGGGGCGGATCCTTGCGATCGCCCTGCACCCGTTTGTAGTGGCGCATGCCATGCGCCCGAGTGAGGTGACGGAAGTGTCGGCAGAGTAACCGAATGCCGCAGTTTTGGCAAGAGTTCCCATTCGCGGTAACATTCTTATCATTATGATATCCCTTCTTTTTCAAGAGCCGCTTTTGTTCGTTGTTTTGATACTCGCGATACTTGTTGCGCTCACTGTCCATGAGTTTTCCCATGCATTGATGAGCAATTGGCTTGGAGATAAGACGGCCGCGCGTCTCGGTCGCCTTACTCTTAATCCGATCGCTCACTTGGATCCGCTCGGGTTTATGGCAATGCTCTTCGCGGGGTTCGGTTGGGCGAAGCCGGTTCCGTTTAATACGTACAATTTGAAAAATCAGAAGTGGGGTCCGGTAGTGATCGCGTTCGCCGGTCCTTCGGCGAACCTGCTTTGCGCTTTGATATTCGGATTAATTTTGCGCTTTATTTTTCCAATTCTCGGAGAAGGCAGTTTGTTGATTCAGGCGCTCTTTTTGCTTGTTACGTTCAATCTCGCACTGCTTTTTTTCAACCTGATTCCGATTCCACCGCTTGATGGCTCCAAACTGCTACTCGCCATGCTCTCATCTCCGCAGTACGCGAAAGCGAAAAATATTCTTGAAACGCGAGGACCTTTGATTTTGATCGGCGCAATCATCGCGGATAATTTTTTGAATCTTAATGTCTTCTCCTTCATCTCCAGCATCGTCGGTTATGTCTCGGGGCGCATCGTGGGTTTTTAGGTATGAAAATAAGTTTCGATCTGAAAGAAATTAGCCAGGGGCGGAAAATTTGGTCGGTTTCGGAAAGCGCGGCATGGATTTGTGGGAGCGTCATCGTCGGAAGCGCTCTGGTGACGATTGGAACTTCACGACGTATCACGTCTCTTTTTGAAGCGGTAATAACTCGCGGAGTGTTTCTTACGGCCGCATTATTGTTCATACTGATCGCGCTCTCGCTTCGTTCTCGCACTTCGTGGCCGCTCGTTTGGGCGCGCATTCTCCGAATTCTTCCGTTTGCGATTTTGTTCGGCGTGATAATTTCAGCGCTCGGAATTTGGAACGACGGAAGCGGCGCGCTCGCTCTGCCGCCAAGTGGCGTTTTAGCGTTTTTTGTTACGCTCGGCGCGGTTCCCGTCCCTTTTGGTCCGGAAGCGTTTTTGCGTGGAACAGTCGCGTTTATGGCGGTAGCTCTCGCGACGCTTGCATATTTCTCCGATCGTCGAATAGCGAGCGCATTGTATACCGTAGTCGTGGCTTGGATTTTCGGAGCGGTTCCGCTTCTTATTCAAAGCGTCATGGCGCTAATCGGTGCGCGTTCGTCATCGTTTCCACTCGTGCATTCGCAAGACGCTTTGCGCGCGCTTGGCGCAATGCATACCAATTCCTATTGGTCGAACTTTCAATCCGAAAGATTTTTCGTAGGAATCGGCCGTCAGCTGGAATCCGGAGCATTGCTTTCTTCAACCGCAATAGCTTTCTTGTTGGCGAGCGTCAGTCTCGTCGTATTATTTTTTTGGACAAAGCCATGGAACCGTTCGGAAATTCGCCGCACGGCTTTTCGCGAGCTAATTATTCAGACTGAATCAGGTCTGTTCGCCGCGGCGATCATTTGCGGAATTTGGCTTGGGATAAGTTCGGCCGGTTGGTCGTGGAACGGATTGGATTTCGTGGCACTTATGCTTTTATTCGTTTGCGTGGGATCGTGGTACGTCCATCGTTCATTCTCAAATGACGTCGGAAGTTTGCGCGACGACGAAACGCGTAGGCCATGGCGACTTTTGCCAGCCGGAATCATCCAAGTCGATGACGTTCATTCCGCAAGAACGATCTTATTACTTCTCGCGATTACCGCCGCAATGCTGCTCGGATGGCCGGTTTTGTTTTTCCTTCTGGCGATATTTTCCGTACCGTTCGCCACCCGCGTCGTTTGGATAGAGAGGCCGCTTCTCGCGGCGTTATTGGTAGGCCTCGGCGCCGCGTTCGGCACCAGACAGGCGCTTCTACCGAAGTATTCTTTGGTCGCAGCGGTTATTTTTGCGGTTTTTTCCATATCCTTGGTGTTTTGGGAGCGGAAGAGACTTGACGGTTAATATAAGATATTGCTATATTTCGCGCACTTACAAGTGATATCTAGCATGCCAACAATGAACCAACTCCTCCGCGGGAGCCGCCGGTCGGCCAAAGCGAAGTCCAAAAGCCCTGCTCTGCAGTCGCGTTTTGATACCCTCCACCGCAAGCGCAGCACGCTGAAAGGCGGCGCTCCGTTTATGCGCGGCGTGTGCGTGAAGGTTACGACCATGACTCCGAAAAAGCCGAACTCGGCCCTTCGTAAGATCGCGCGTGTTCGCCTTTCAAACGGAATGGAAGTAACCGCGTATATCCCGGGAGAAGGCCACAATCTTCAGGAACACTCAATCGTGCTTATTCGCGGAGGCCGCGTAAAAGACCTTCCTGGTGTCCGCTACCACATCGTTCGTGGCGTGTACGACACGCAGGGCGTTAGCGCTCGACGTCGCAGTCGCTCGCTTTACGGCGCAAAGAGACCGAAGGAGACAGCAAAGAAATAATTATGAAGTCCATAAAGTCCATAAAGTCCATAAAGTCCATAAAGTGTTGGATGACTTTCGACTTTACAGACTTGATAGACTTTACAGACTTTTGACTATTATTTATGAGAGGCAAACAAGCACCGAAAAGGAAGATCACGAATGATCCGAAGTACAATTCTCCGGTCGTCGCGAAGTTTATCAATAACATAATGGAAAAGGGGAAGAAGTCCGTGGCGCGCAAAATTGTTTACACGGCGTTGGATTCCATCGAAGCGACTTCAAAAAAACCGGCAATGGAACTTTTTAACCTCGCACTCACAAACGTATCCCCTTTGCTTGAAGTAAAATCAAAGCGCGTAGGCGGAGCCAACTATCAGATTCCTATGCAGGTCCGCGCCGATCGCAGACAGCAACTCGCGTTCCGATGGATTATCACTGCCGCGCGAAGCAAAAAGGGAAAACCAATGGCTGAAAAACTCGCCGCCGAATTTTTGGCAGCCGCCGAAAATCTCGGAGACGCAGTAAAAAAGAAACAGGACGTCCAGCGCATGGCCGAAGCCAACCGCGCCTTCGCTCACTTCGCGAGATAAGAAAAGTAGGGCAGCAGTGAAGCAGAGAAGTAGTGATGCAATGTATTCCGGCTACTCCACTACTCACTACTCCACTACTCACTACTCCACTTACTTTATGCCCCGAGAATATTCCATCAAAGATACCAGAAACTTCGGGATTATCGCGCACATCGACGCAGGTAAGACGACGGTCTCCGAGCGCGTTTTGTTTTACACCGGCCGCAAGCACAAGATCGGTGAAGTTCACGAAGGTGAAGCAACCATGGACTGGATGGCGCAGGAGCGCGAGCGCGGAATTACGATTACCGCGGCCGCGACGACTTGTTTTTGGAAGGGCAAGCGTTTGAACCTCATCGACACTCCGGGACACATCGACTTCACCATCGAAGTGCAACGATCTCTTCGCGTTCTCGACGGCGCCGTGACTGTATTCGACGGAGTTGCGGGAGTTGAACCGCAATCCGAAACCGTGTGGCGTCAGGCGGACAAGTATAAAGTGCCGCGCATTTGTTTCGTAAATAAATTGGATCGAACCGGCGCGGATTTTCAAAAGGACGTGGAATCAATTAGAACGCGTCTCAACAAACGCGCATATCCCATTCAGCTTCCGATCGGAACAGAATCTAATTTCGTCGGAATCATCGATCTCATCAACATGAAGGCGGAGATGTACAAGGACGAGCTCGGCCAACAGATCGAGGAAAGCGAAATTCCGGCGGACATGCTTGAGCTGGCGAAGAAAACGCGCGGAGAATTTTTGGAAGCCCTTTCCGAAACCGATGAACCTCTGATGAACAAGTATCTTGGAGGCGAAGAGCTTTCCATAGAAGAGGTCAAAGCGGCACTCCGACGCGCGGTGATTAGTATGGATATTTTTCCGATTATGTGCGGATCCGCGTTGAAAAACAAAGGCGTGCAATTTTTGCTCGATGCAGTGAACGACTATCTTCCATCTCCTCTCGAAGTTCCTCCGATGAAAGGATTCCATCCTGATAATCCGGACATCATCGAAGAGCGGCTCGCGTCAGATGAAGCTCCATTTTCCGCGCTTGCTTTCAAAGTCATGGCAGATCCGTTCGTCGGCAAGCTCGTGTTTTTCCGCGTGTATTCCGGAAATTTGGCCGCAGGTTCTTACGTTTACAACACCACTACCGGAGAACGAGAGCGCATCGGCCGCATAGTCCGCATGCACTCCAATACTCGCGAAGAAGTCGATCACGTTTACGCAGGAGAAATCGCGGCCGCAGTCGGTCTAAAAGGAACTTTTACAGGCCACACACTTTGTGACGAGGCACATCCGATCGTTTTAGAATCAATCACGATTCCGGAACCGGTCATTTCTGTCGCGATCGAACCGAAGACAAAAGCCGACCAGGAAAAAATGGGAATCGCTTTGCAGAAACTCGGAGAAGAAGATCCGTCGTTCCGCGTGCGAACCGACGAGGAAACTTTGCAGACGATTATTTCCGGAATGGGCGAGCTTCACTTGGATATCATCGTTGATCGCATGAAGCGCGAGTTTACTGTTGAAGCCAACGTCGGCACACCTCAAGTCGCGTACAAAGAAGCCATCAAGAAGGTCGCGGAAGCACAAGGAAAATACATCAGACAATCAGGTGGTCGCGGACAATATGGAGATTGTTGGCTCCGCGTGGAACCGCAGGAACGTGGTAAGGGATATGAGTTCGTTGAAGAGATTAAAGGTGGTGTAATTCCGCGCGAATACATTCAGCCGATCAACAAGGGTGTACAGGAGGCAATGACGCGAGGCGTGATCGCGGGTTATCCATTGATCGACGTAAAGGTGACGGTGTTCGACGGTTCGTACCACGAAGTTGACTCTTCAGAAGCCGCTTTCAAAATGGCCGCTTCGTACGCTTTTCAAGAAGCGTGCAAGAGAGCCGGAGTCGCGCTTCTTGAGCCGCTAATGAAAGTGGAGGTCGTTACGCCTGAACAGTACATGGGTGACGTGATCGGAGATTTGAATTCAAAACGCGGACAGGTTCAGGAGATGACCGAACGCTCCGGCGCCAAAGTCATAGACGCTCTCGTTCCTCTTGCTGAAATGTTCGGTTACGCCACAGCGCTCCGTTCCATGACGCAAGGTCGCGCATCATACAGCATGGAATTTTCCAACTACTCCGAAGCCCCGCAGAACGTCACGGCCGCGATCGTTGAGGGAAGGGCGAAGAAATAATTTATTAGTCGGTAGATCGTAGTGAGTAGTTGGTAGTTAAGAAGACGGGCATAGCGCTCGTCTTTTGGTTTCATGATATGCTTTGGGCATGATCGTGTTTACAAGGCACGCTAAAGAGAAGTTTTTATTACTCAAGAGTCACGGAGTTACCGTGACCGAAAAACAAGTGCGTGATGCATTGGAGGTTCCGTATTTAATCGATCATTCGCGTTTTCCGTTGCTTATCGCGCAAATTGGATTTGACGCACATCGAGTCTTGCGGGTAGTCTATAAACAAGGAAGCGATATCAAGACAGTGATCACATCTTATCCAGGTCGAAGAAAACAATATGAAAAAAATTAGATACATTAAGCCAAAGATCAGCTATGAACCGGAAGCGGATGTTTTAACATGGGAACTTTCGGATAAGGATATTTACTCTGCAAAGGAAATGGGTAATATTGTCGTGCATTTTACGAAAAACGATTTGCCGATACTGGTCGAGATTCTTGATGCGAGTAATTTTTTATTGCAAGCAAAACGCCTGATCCATAAAGAACCGAGGATTGTGATGCGCAAGAGGCTGGCGCTCGCTTGATTTTATTCTGATGATCATAAATTCTCAGTCGGCTTTGCCACGTGGTAATTGAGTAAAACGATAAAAAATCAATTTTGCATTTTACAGAAAAATGTACCGATCGGTACATTTTTCTGTAAAGTTAAATGTAGTGTGTTACACTGTTCGTTATGAGTGAGACGAATGTTGAAAAGGAATTGTTGAATGTTCCTTGGCGGGAAAAGTGGCGGGCGTACAAGAATTTTTTGCGCATCATCTGGCGCGCGAATCCGTCGCTCGCCGCATTTCGATTCGCCATGCTTTTTTTCGGCGCATTCCTCCAGCCGATCGAGGTTTATGCGTTTTCACTGTTCATTTCCGCGATCGCGACCGGAAAATCCGAACGCGCGCCGAGCTTAATCGCTATAGTCGCTATTACTTACGGACTTCGTGTTTTGATCAACAACATAACTTATTCCAAAATTGACGGCTGGTTTTCCAGAAACGCAGGACTTGCGACGCAACTGCATATTTTCGGTCATATTTCGCGTCTCGATCCGGAGCAATTGCTTAAAGAAGACGTGCGCCGCGATTTGGATTTCGTGCGCGAAGATCTTTGGCGTTTGAACAATCTTCCAAATCACACAGAGTGGTTCGTTCGATCGTGTTTTAAGATTGTCGGCGCGATCGGTTTGGCATTTGCGGCTCCGTTTTGGGTCACGCTCGTGGTTTTGTTTCACGCTGTTTTGGAAGCTGTGATACTCGGATATGAGTCAAAAAAGGACATATGGATTTCGACATGGAATTCTCTCGATGGGCGCCGCGTGGAATATGCGCGGTACATTTTTTTGTCAGGCGATGATTTTCGCGAAATACGTTTGTTAGGCGCCGCTCATCGTTTTATTCGCAACATGAGGGAATCGTGCGTTCGGATAATCGCTCGTTTTCGTACGGCCGCTCTTCAAAGCTTCGGAAATCGCGTGTTTCTATCCTTTGTACACGCCGGCGCTTACGCGATCGTCATTGTCGTTTTGGGTTCGCGCGCTTTTTCAGGTCCCGAAGCGCTTGCTACTTTGTATGTTTCGGTAAATCTTTTCGGATTGATGGGAGAGGCGTTAGGCGGACTCTCGTCTTCGGTGAGTCGCATCTCCGCCGACCTCGGGATCCTGACTCGTGTTAATCATCTTCTCGAACTTCCGGTTGAGTCTGAAAAGGGGATCGCGATACCAAAGGGACCGATGATAGTCGAATTCAAGAACGTGTCATACCGCTACCCTGGTACGGAGGCGCATGCGCTAAAAAACATTTCGCTTACCTTTCGTGAGGGCGAACATATTGCAATTGTCGGCGAAAACGGAGCAGGTAAATCCACGTTTCTTAGGTTACTTTCCGGACTCGATAGACCGACGTCAGGCGAGATATTGTTGAATGGCGCGTCGCTTGGTAGCTATAAGCGTTCCGAATGGCGACGCGCGTTCCATCTCATGTTGCAGGGAGCGAAGCTGTACCAGGATTTTTTACGTGAAAATTTGCTTTACGGCGCTCCGCAAACTAAATGGAAAAAGATCGCGTTTCCGCTCGAACAGAGCGTTCATATAGCCGGAGCCGAGTCGGTAATCCGCGAAGTGCCGTCAGGATATGAAACGTTCCTTGGCGATTGGGCGGCGCCGCCGGATGTGATTCCACATCGCGTGTCAGGCGGACAACAGCAAAAACTGCTCATCGCGCGGACTCTCGTTCACGGCGGCCGCATAGTTGGATTCGATGAACCGACCTCCGCAATGGACGCCTTAGCCGAGAGCGGATTTTTTGAACGGCTTCACGAATCCATGGCCGGTCGAGGTTTGATTTTTATCTCTCACAGATTTTCAACCGTTCGTCGTGCCAACCGCATTTTGGTTTTTCATGAAGGCCGCATGTCAGAGGAGGGGACGCATGATGAGTTGGTCGCGCTCGGCGGAAAATACTCCAAGCTCTATGCGGAACAGGCAAAGTGGTATGCGTGAGATTTGTTGTTTAAGAAAAAAGACCTCGGCCCTTCGATAGATGTAGGGCAGGGGTCCGGAAGTTAGTGGAGAGTTGGCTCCTCGCGTGACTGGTGGCCGGCGCGAATAATCAGCGAAAGCTCCATATCAGGGGAGGGGTTGCCCAGCTCTTTAAGTCGGACTACCTTCTTCTACTCTAGTGGTCGTGAAGGTTGCCGTCTGTAAGCGCCTTTTCCCCATTCTCCGAGGAGAGTGGGTACTACTCTCCACGGTTAGAATAGTCTCGCGCTGCATAGAAGTCAATTTTGGTAGAAGTCAACTTCAGTAGATAAAGAAAAGGACCCCAAGGTTGAGGTCCGGAAAGAAGCGGAGGGCCACGGATCACACCCGAATGGCCGGGGGGAAGGACACGGGGCGTGCTCCAGGCCCTCCACTCAGGATGTTATTAACAACGTGGTACTTCTGTCAAGGACTTTATCCTCTTGTCCGCTTTAGTTTCTTGCTGTTACATATTCTCACTATGTCGCTTCAACACGTTTTGGAAGTCGCTCGAAAAAACGGGATGCCGGTAATTATCACGGACATGTCCGGTCGCGAGCCGATGGTAATAATGCCGCTAGAACAATTTGAGGCAATGGCGTTCAGTACGCAGTCGTCAATGCTAAATACACAGTTCTCGGTGTCCAGTACACAGTCGCAAAAAGATACGGCACCAGGGATTCGGAATTCGGAACTCGACAACGCCATCGCGGAAATGGCGGCAGAACGCGCCAAAAGTCGGATGGAAGAAGCTGCCCGTCAGTTGGAGGATTTAACAAAACAGACACAGTCACCCTTGGACGAAGAAATACCATTGGAAGAGCGTTTCTACATAGAGCCAAACGTCGATAGATAGTTTTTTTTGCTAGAACAAGGCAAAAAATCGTAATTCTGACAACCGATTTTATCGGTAATAACGCATCAAGGTCAATATCCTTGCGTCATTTTTTCGGTTCTGGTATAGTCCTACCGCTTATAAAAAACCAAGCGATTATTTTTAACTCTGCACAATATATATGGCAGAAATGTTTGACCGCTCCAAACCCCACGTAAACGTTGGGACGATTGGACACGTGGACCACGGCAAGACGACGCTTACGGCGGCGATTCTTTCTGTACTATCCGCACACGGGCAAAAAGCCCAGAAAAAGGGAATTGATGAACTCGATAAAGCGCCGGAGTCAAAAACTCGCGGTATTACGATCGCCACCGCGCATACCGAGTATGAGTCGGAAAAGCGTCACTACGCGCACGTTGACTGTCCTGGTCACGCCGACTACATCAAGAACATGATTACCGGCGCCGCGCAGATGGATGGTGCGATTTTGGTTGTAGCCGCCACCGACGGTCCAATGCCTCAAACTCGCGAGCACATTCTTTTGGCTCGTCAAGTCGGCGTTCCTGCCATGGTAGTTTTTTTGAACAAAGTTGACATGGTTGACGATCCGGAGTTGATCGACTTGGTCGAACAAGAAGTTCGCGATCTTCTCAAAAAATACGAATTTGACGGCGATAACGTTCCTATTATCCGCGGATCCGCTTTGAAAGCGCTACAGAACCCTTCGGACGAGGTCGCTTCAAAACCTGTTTTGGATCTCATTAAGGCGTTGGACGAATACATCCCGCAACCCGTACGTGAAACCGACAAACCGTTACTCATGCCCGTGGAAGACGTGTTTTCCATCGAAGGTCGCGGAACGGTTGCCACCGGCCGCATTGAGCGCGGAATGGTTAAGATAAACGAAGAAGTGGAGCTCGTCGGTTTGGGCGAAACGCGCAAGACCGTCGTGACCGGAATTGAAATGTTTAATAAGCAGTTGACGGAAGGTTTGGCCGGAGACAACGCCGGACTTCTTCTTCGCGGTATCAAGAAGGAAGAAATTGAGCGCGGTATGGTTCTTGCCAAGCCGGGCTCTATCACTCCTCACATAGAGTTCGAAGCGGAAGTATACGCCTTGACCAAAGAGGAAGGCGGACGCCACAAACCGTTCCTCACCGGATACAAACCGCAGTTCTACATCCGAACAACGGACGTTACGGGCGAAGTTAAACTTCCGGAAGCCGTTGCCATGGTAAACCCAGGTGACACGGTGCAGATGAACATCACGCTTATCACTCCGGTTGCCATGGAAGAAAAGATGCGCTTTGCCATCCGCGAAGGAGGCAAGACCGTCGGAGCCGGCGTCGTGACGAAAATAATCAAATAAAATGCCTGACGCAGTAAAAAAAGCAGCCGCGACCGCGAAAAGCGGAACCGCAGCAGACGTGAATGAAGTGGCGTCTTCCAGGGTTCGGATCAAGATCCGAGCATACGATCACAAGATCATAGATCAATCGACTCGTACGATAATCGACACGGCTGAACGTACGGGAGCGAAAGTGGTCGGACCGGTTCCTTTGCCGACAGAAAAGAAAAAGTGGACGGTGAACCGCTCAACATTCGTCCATAAAAATGCCAGAGAGCAGTTTGAAATGCGGATCCACAAACGAATAGTAGACATCATGGATCCGAACGCAAAAACCATTGACGCGCTGACCAGTTTGAATCTTCCGGCAGGCGTGGATGTGGAGATAAAGATGTGAGGAAGTCGAAAGTCTATAAAGTCCGTAAAGTCTATAAAGTCAGAAAGTTAGAAGGAAGCAAATCGTTCCCTGCAAATCTGTTTCACAAGGAGTAAGTTGTCGGTCGGGGCAAGTTCCGGCCAAACGTCGCCAGCGAATGCGAACGTCATGACATAACCTCCCTGCTTATAGAAATGGATTTGTTGCTGATCAGACAATTTATACGCCTTTGTTCGCTGCAGAGGCCAGAAGCTAGACCGTATCTTTACGATATATTCCTGCTTCTGGCCTCTCTGCGTAGATCGGCCGGATGTATGAAATTCATTCTTGCAAAAAAACTTGAAATGTCACAGGTATTCCGTCCCGATGGGACGGTTGTTCCCGTGACTTTGCTACAAGCCGGACCCTGCATGGTTACGCAGGTAAAAAAGTCTGAATCCGACGGATATCAAGCGGTTCAGGTCGGATTTCTTCCGGCTAGAAAGCTTACGAAACCGCAGGAAGCGCATCTTAAGGATTTGCCGAAGTTTCAGGTTTTACGAGAATTCCGAACGGATGAAACCGATGCTTACAAACGCGGAGACAATATCGAAGCAACCAAATTTTCCCCTGGAGACGTAATTGAAGTTACGGGAACATCAAAGGGAAAAGGATTTCAAGGCGTAGTTAAGCGTCATGGTTTTCACGGATCGCCAGCGACACACGGCCATGAAGACCAGGAGCGCATGCCGGGTTCTTCCGGAGCAGGCGGTCTTCAGCACGTATTGAAAGGAACGAGAAAACCGGGACGAATGGGCGGTGACATCGTAACCGTCAAGAATTTGGAGGTCATGGAGATTCGCGATAATGGAATTCTCGCCGTGAAAGGCGCTGTTCCGGGCGCGCGAAACGCCGTTATTGAACTTCGAAGCGCCTAATGAATATGCCATCAGTCAAAATATACAATCAGGAAGGACAAGAAACCGGAAAAATGGATTTGAATCCGAAGTTTTTCGGCGTGAAAGTCAAACCGGCACTGGTTCACGAAGTCGTCATCGCGCAACAGACCAATGCCCGTAAGAACACGGGACACACCAAAACTAAGGGCGAAGTAAAAGGGGGCGGAAAAAAGCCATGGAAACAAAAAGGAACCGGTCGCGCGCGCCAAGGATCCATCCGTTCGCCGCAATGGGTCGGCGGAGGAATTACGCACGGTCCGCGCAAAGAGCGCAATTTTAGCGTAAAAGTCAACAAGAAATTGAAGCGAGCCGCTTTGTACATGGCGCTATCGGATAAAGTCGCAGATGAAAAATTGTTAGTGCTGGAACCGCCGACTTTCTTAGAACCGAAAACGAAATTTGCCGCTGCCATGATTAAGAAGTTGCCTCTGGGAAAGAGAACGCTGTTCGTAATTCCGTCGTCAAATCCGTCCTTGCTTCGCATGGTTCGCAATCTTTCTTCGATAAAGATGGTAACTGCGAATACTCTTAATCTTGTCGATGTAGTGAACGCGCCGACCATTATGTTCCAGCGCGACGCAATCGGAGCATTTGAAAAAATATATGGGGTTGTTTAATCGCTTAAAGAAAAAGGCGGACAAGGCGGTAGCGCCTGCGCCAAAACCGGAAGTTGCTTCAAAAGAAGCGGCGAAGATTACGTCTGCGTCTTCACAACCGCGTACAGGCGGTATGAGAGCTGAACTTTTGCTTATGCCGCATGTGAGCGAGAAGGCCGCAAAGCACGCATCGAGCGGCACGTATGTATTTAACGTTCCGATTTCCGCAAACAAGATAGAGATTCGCAAAGCGGTCGAGGGAATGTACGGCGTGAACGTTGAAGCGGTTCGCATGATTCGCGGTATTGGAAAACCGGTCAGCCGCGGAAAAATTATCGGTCGTCGAAATCGATGGAAGAAAGCGCTGGTTACCGTAAAGAGCGGTCAGAAGATCGATCTGCACGAAGGAGTTTAATATCCACTTATGCCGATTAAGATATACAAGCCGTTGCAAAAGAACGTCCGAAGAAACTCCTCGGTTCAGGATTTTTCTGATATCACGAAATCAAAGCCAGAAAAGAGTTTGATTTTGCCGCGAAAGAAATTTTCCGGCCGCACCAACGGGAAGATTACCGTTCGCCACCAAGGCGGAGGCGAGAAGCAACACGTTCGCGTGATCGATTATCGCCGCGACAAATTTGATATTCCCGCAAAAGTAGTGTCCATCGAATACGATCCATCTCGCGGTGCGCGTATCTCGCTTCTTTTCTACAAAGACGGAGAAAAGCGCTATATTATCGCTCCAGATCATATCAAAGTTGGCGATACCGTAATATCTTCCAAGACTTCCGCGGAAATCAATCCTGGAAACGCGCTTCCGTTGGAAAAACTTCCTATCGGCGTCATGGTGCACAATGTTGAGTTGCAGCCGGGTAAAGGCGCACAGCTTGGACGTGGCGCCGGAACAGTAATTCAGTTGATGGCTTTGGAGGGCGACTATGCCGCGTTGAAGTTGCCGTCAGGAGAAACTCGCAAGGTTCCAAAAACCTGTATTGCTACGATCGGAACAGTATCAAATCCTGATTGGCGCCTTGTTCGATGGGGGAAGGCCGGACGCATGCGTCGTCGTGGGATCAAGCCGACGGTTCGAGGAAAGGCCATGAACCCGGTCGATCACCCTCACGGCGGAGGAGAAGGAAAGCATCCGATCGGTATGAAGTACGCGAAAACCAAGTGGGGCAAGCACGCGCTTGGCGTAAAGACGCGAAAGAAAAAGCTGGTTTCAGACGCCCTTATCATTCAACGCCGACGCAAAAAATAATATGTCACGAAGTCTCAAAAAAGGGCCATTCATCGATCCAAGATTGCTCGTAAAAGTTGCGAAGCTTAAGCCTGGAGAAAAAACAGTGATCAAGACGTGGTCGCGTTCGTGCACCATCACGCCTGAAATGGTTGGAGTTACGTTCGGCGTGCACAACGGAAAAGTTCATATCCCGGTATTGGTTGTAGAAAACATGGTCGGGCATAAACTCGGAGAATTCTCGCCGACGCGCAAATTTGTGCGTCACGGTGGAAAGATGCAGAAAGATCTCGAGTCGTCCAAGGAATCCACGGTAGCAGCACCAGCCGCGGCTCCGGCGAAAAAATAAAATTATATGGAAGTACGCGCAATTCTCCGACATCTGCACATGGCCCCGCGAAAGGTCCGGCTTGTTGTTGACCTCATAAGAGGACTTCCAGTTACCGAAGCGGAAACCCGTCTTACTTTTTTGAAGCGCGATGCGGCTTTGCCAGTATTAAAACTTCTCCGTTCTGCAATCGCGAACGCAGAACATAATTTCAAACTGAATCGCGAAGCGTTGTCAGTAAAAACCATTTTCGCCGACGGTGGCGCAACGATCAAACGATCCCGCGCCAGGGCCATGGGAAGTTCCGCGCCGATCAGGAAGCGCACGACGCACGTAAGTATCGTTTTGTCGGATGAGAAGAAAAAGTCCGTAAAGTCCGTAAAGTCTGTAAAGTCCGTAAAGTCGGTGAAGTCGGAGGTCGAGGGAGAAAAAGCCAACATCTAATATTATGGGTCACAAAGTTCATCCGAAAGTTTTCCGTCTTGGAACGACCGCAACCTGGCCGTCGCGTTGGTTTGCCCGTAACGAAGCATACCGAACGATGTTGAAGGAGGATATCGAGCTACGATCCTTCCTTCAAACGGAGTTGCGTGACGCGCAGGTCAGTCAGGTTCAGATTGAACGGTCGCGCGGATCCATCACGGTGACCATCGCGACAGGAAAACCAGGATTGCTCATCGGACGTTCCGGCGTGGGCATAGAGGAGTTGAAGAAAAAAATTCGAACAAAGTTTTATCGAGGGAAAAAAGTTCAATTGCAAGTAAATATCGTTGAGGCACCGAAGGCCTCGCTTGAAGCGCCTATCATCGCAAGACAGGTAGCTATGGATCTCGAACGCCGCATGCCGTTTAGGCGCGTATTGAAGTTCGCCATTGAGCGCGTGAAAAAAGCGGGAGCGCTCGGAGTGAAAATCGCGGTTTCCGGACGTTTGAACGGAGCCGAGATCGCGCGCCGCGAATGGCTTGGATGGGGAAAGATTCCGCTTACGAATCTTCGCGCGGACATCGATTATTTTCAGGAAACCGCCAGAACAATGGCAGGAGCGATTGGGGTAAAGGTTTGGATTTATCGCGGCGATATTTTTGAACAGGATAGAATGGCGCAATATCAGCCAACCACTCCGACGCGCGCTCGCGGCGGTGTCGGCGGTCGTCCGCAAAGAACATAATAACCACGAGATATGTTGATTCCACGAAAGGTTAAGCACCGAAAATGCCACAAAGGCCGCCGTCGAAACACCGGCGTCGCTACTGATAAGATCGAGCTCGCGTTCGGCCAATTCGGTTTGAAAGCAATGACTTTTGCGTGGATCTCCGCAAGGCAAATCGAAGCCGCGAGACGCGTACTGACTCGTTTTACACGGCGCGGCGGAAAGATTTGGATCCGTATTTTCGCGGATCGTCCGGTAACGAAAAAAGGAAATGAAGTTCCGATGGGAGCCGGAAAAGGTTCGGTGGATCACTACATCGCCATAGTCAAACCCGGAACGATTATGTTTGAAATGGACGGCATTACGCCGGCATCGGCAAAAGAAGCGCTCGAACTATCGGGTTATAAGCTTTCATGCAAAACGCGTTACGTATCGAAAGAATAATATGTTGAATCCAAACGAACTTACGCAAAAAACACGCGAAGAGCTCCAGAAGATGGCGTCCGATCTTCGTGGTGAAATTAGAGATTTTCGATTTAAGATAGCGACTCGCCAGCACGCGCACGTCCGAAATCTTAGGCATGCAAAACGCGACTTGGCGCGACTTCTCACATCCATTCGTCAGAAAATGACGACAACGCCAAAAGTATGAACACATCACTCGATCAAGTAAAAACCGTAAGCGTGCCGAAGAAACGACGTACTCTTCAAGGAACCGTAGTTTCGACAAAAATGGCGAAAACGATTGTCGTGAAAGTGGACAGGCATCTTCCACATCCGATTTATGGAAAGTTTTACACGAAATCGGAAAAGTTCAAGGTACATGATGAAAATGCAAAAGCGAAAGTTGGAGACGTGGTTGAATTCGAAGAAACAAGGCCAATATCAAAGCAAAAGTGCTGGCGCTATATTCGGACAGTTAAGCGCGCGGAAGTCTCCGAACAGGATGTAATAACCCAGTCATTGCAACCAATCATCTAATTTATGGTTCAACATCGAACAATGCTCTCTGTCGCGGATAATACCGGAGCCAAAAAACTCCAGTGCATTCGCGTACTCGGAGGGTATCAAAAACGATACGCGGGGATTGCGGATATCGTGACGTGCGTCGTAAAGGAAGCTGCGCCGAACGGAACCGTAAAGAAATCTGACGTTGTACATGCCGTAGTAGTACGAACACGAAAAGAAAAGCGACGCACTGACGGAACATATATTCGCTTTGACGATAATGCGGTCGTAATTATCGATAGAAAGACAAAAGAGCCGAAAGGTACGCGTATTTTCGGACCTGTGGCACGTGAATTGCGTGCGAGCGGTTTTACTAAAATAGTCTCATTGGCGCCGGAAGTGCTGTAAATAATATGAAGTCCATAAAGTCCATAAAGTCCATAAAGTCCATAAAGTTTTGGATGACTTTTGACTTTACAGACTTTATAGACTTTCGACTTTTCTAAATATGACTAAACTACTTATAAAAACCGGCGACATAGTGAAAGTGCTCGCGGGCAAAGACAAGGGAAAGACGGCGAAGGTTATACAGACTTTCCCGAAGCTTAATCGTGTCGTTGTCGAGGGCGTCAATGTGGCGAAACGCCATTTGAAGACGCGACGTAAAGGAGAAAAAGGGCAAGTCGTGGAATTTTCAATGCCTATCCATGCGTCGAACGTGCTTCCTGTAGCGGACACTGGTAAAACGGTACGGCACGTAAAAAAGAATAGAAAAATATGACGCTGAAAGAATTATACAAAACCAAGATCGTTCCTGATCTGGCGAAAGAGTTCGGCATAAAGAACAGCTCGGCAGCGCCGAAGATTTCATCGGTAACGCTATCCGTTGGCTTATCACACGGCTTGAAAGATCCTAAATTTATCGAAGTCGCCGAAAGCGTCTTGAGCCGTATTTCCGGACAGCGCCCAGTAAAGACAAAATCCAAGCAGTCGATCTCCAACTTCAAAATCAGGAAAGGTATGGTAGTGGGTATGCGCGTTACGTTGCGAGGAAAACGAATGTGGGATTTTTTGGAAAAATTCCTTCATGTCACTTTTGCTCGCGTACGCGACTTCCGAGGAATTTCCACAAAACATGTCGATGCCCGTGGAAACGTCTCAATCGGTTTTCGTGAATTCCTACCGTTTCCGGAAATTCGCCCTGATGAAGTTGAGCGAGTTCACGGTCTTGAAGTAACGGTAGCAACGACCGCCGGAGACACTGCGAAGGGGATAGCGCTGCTTAAGGCGCTTGGTTTTCCTTTCGCTAAGAGTAATTCCAAATAGATATGGCAACAGCATCACAAATGGCAAAAGCAAACAAGAAGCCGAAATTTTCCTCAAGGAAGATGCGGCGCTGCTGGCGTTGCGGTCGTCGACACGGATTTATCCGCGACTTCAATCTATGCCGTATTTGTTTCCGCGAATTAGCTAACAAAGGAGAGCTGCCAGGAGTTAAAAAATCCAGTTGGTAATAAAAGTATGCATACAGATCCTATCAGTGATTTTCTGACGCGCATCCGAAATGCGCAACGGTCCCATCTGGACACCGTAGTTTCACCTTCTTCGCGTTTGAAATACGCGATCGCAAAAATTCTCGAAAAAGAAGGTTTCGTAGGTCCTGTCGCCGAAACAACGGAGGGCGTGCGAAAAACCATTACGGTGCTGTTGAAATACAGCGGCCAGGATCCGGCCATCCGCTTCATTAAGCGCATCTCCACTCCGGGCCGCAGATTGTATCGAAAATCGGACGAACTTCCGCGCGTACTTTCAGACTACGGTATAGCCATCGTTTCAACTTCCGCCGGAATGATGACCAACAAGGAAGCGCGTCGCCGAAAACTTGGCGGAGAGGTAATTTGCGAAGTCTATTAATATGAAGTCTATAAAGTCCATGAAGTCTATAAAGTCCATAAAGTCTTGGATGACTTTCGACTTTACGGACTTTATGAACTTTTGATTTTCTTCTATATGTCACGTATTGGAAAAAAACCCGTTTTACTTCCAGCCGGCGTCGATGTGACTATCGGTCAGGGTAAAGTTGACGTGAAGGGACCGAAAGGGATTCTGCATGTTTATATTCCGTCTCCCGCCACGGTTTCGAGTCAAGACGATCCGCGCGCGCTTTTGGTTTCTGTTCCGGATGAAAGCAATCTTTCGAATAAAGCGATTTGGGGATTGACGCGCCAACTCATCGCGAACGCCGTGGAAGGAGTTCAAACGCCGTTTAAAAAATCACTGGAATTGGTCGGCGTAGGATTTAAGGTCGCGCAAGCCGGTAGCACGCTCACTCTTGAAGTCGGCTTCTCTCATCCGGTCGTGTTCAAGCTGCCGGAAGGGGTTGAAGCGACGGTCGATAAACAGGTCGTAACGTTTACCGGTTCGGACAAGCAGCTGATCGGAGAAACTGCGGCACAATTTCGACGCATTCGTCCCCCCGAGCCTTATAAGGGGAAAGGAATTAAATTCACTACCGAAGTCGTTCGTCGGAAAGCCGGAAAGACGGCTACGAAGTCCGCATAACGGAAGAATGAAAATCGTATGAATACCCAAAGAAAAATACAAGCATCGCGAAAACGCCGTATCGCACGAGTTCGCGCCAAAGTCACAGGAAGCGCCGAGCGTCCGCGGCTTACCGTACGACGTTCCTTGAAGCATGTTTATGCGCAGGTGATTGACGATGCCATCGGAAAGACGATTGCCACAGCTTCGGATATCGATTTGGAGAAGGACGCTGTAAAAGGCAAGAAGAAGGTCGAGGTTTCACAAGCCGTAGGTGCGCTTGTGGCCGAACGCGCTAAAGCGAAGGGTGTAACGTCGGTTGTTTTCGATCGTCGCGATAAAAAATTTCACGGGCGCATAAAAGCGCTGGCGGAAGGCGCCAGGCAAGGGGGACTCAACTTCTAAAATATGTCAGAAAACGCACCACAACCACAGTCGGCAGCTCCGAAAGCAGGCGGAGGATTCGCCGCGCAACCGGCTCGCGGAGGACGCCGTTCTTTTGGCGGAGGCCAAGGCCAACGCGGACGCGGACCGCGAGGCGGACGTCCACAGTCCGGCGAGTTTCAGGTCGAGTCCGATTACGAGGAAAAGAATCTGGAAGTAACACGCGTCACGCGCGTCACTAAAGGCGGAAAGCGAATGCGTTTTCGAACCCTCACCGTTATCGGAAACAGAAAAGGACGAGTCGGTTTCGGTCTCGCTAAAGGCGTTGACGTCGCAGGTGCTATCGGAAAGGCAACTACGCAAGCGCGAAAAGCTTTAATCACCGTTCCTTTGATCAAAGAAACTATTCCACACGCGGTTCTCGCAAAATTTCGAGCGGCTGAAGTATTGCTTATGCCGGCGCCTCGTGGAACCGGCGTTAAGGCAGGCGGTGCTGTTCGCGCAGTATTGGAATTAGCCGGAGTCGCGAACGTATCCGCCAAGATTCTCGGTTCGAACAACAAGATCAACAACGTGAAAGCCACTTTTTTGGCGCTGAAAAAATTAAGAATACCGGAAGCTCGAGTAAAATAAATTATTCGATATGACAATAAGTCTCCATAACATCGCGCCAGCCAAGGGCTCACGACCGAAGAAATTCCGCGTGGGTCGTGGAAACGCGTCAGGCCGCGGCACCACGGCTGGTCGCGGAACAAAGGGTCAGCGAGCGCGAACCGGAGGTAGAAATCGTTTGAAGATCAAGGGTATAAAACAGATGCTTTTGGCCTTCCCGAAATCACGCGGCTTCCATAGTGGGTTTACGCGAGTGTATGATATACGCGTAAATAAGATTATGTCTGCGTTCGCTGACGGAGATCGCGTGAATATCGCCGCTCTCAAACGCAAATACATGGTTCCGAAATCCGCAATATTGGCGAAGATCGTCGGAGGAGGCGAGGTTACGAAGAAATTGAATCTTGAAGGAATTAAGGTTACGGCATCGGTCCGCGAGGCGTTGATAGCAGGCGGCTGTACCATTAAGAAAGAATCGGCGAAATCTTCGAAGGATAAGAAATCGAAAAAGACAAGCAAATCGTAATATCGGTGTAAAACTGTAATATGTTGGAAAAATTGAAATCCGCTTGGCGAGTCAAAGACGTGCGAAACGCGCTCTTGATGGCTTTGGGAGTGATGGTGGTCTTTCGGATTGCGGCTCACATACCGCTACCTGGAATAAACTTGGTGGCGCTCAAGAATTTTTTTGAAGCTAACCAAATTCTCGGACTTCTCAACCTGTTTTCCGGCGGAACCATTTCCAGCTTTTCGGTTGTAGCTCTTGGAGTCGCGCCGTACATCACGGCGTCGATTATTTTTCAGCTTCTCTCGATGATCTTTCCTGCGCTCGAGGCGATTCAGAAGGAAGGGGAGTCAGGACAGCGACGTATAACACAATGGACGCGTTTACTCACGATACCGCTTTCAATTTTACAATCTTTCGGTCTCTTGTCTTTGCTTCGCGGCTCGCAGTTTCAGATTCTGACAAAAACCGATCCGTTGCATATAGTGACGATCATCGTCACCGTTACGGCAGGAACAATATTTTTAATGTGGCTAGGTGAGTTGATTTCAGAGAAAAAGATCGGAAACGGAATTTCGCTTTTGATTTTTGCCGGTATCGTAGCGAGTCTTCCGCAGCAGGCCTCGCAGCTGTTCATGACATTTGACCAGTCGCAAATTTTCGTTTGGGGATTCTACATCGTGGTAGCTCTCCTCACGATTTTCGGAGTGGTATTCGTAACTGAAGCCCAACGCAATATCCCCGTGCAATACGCCCGTGCGTCGCACGGCGCGGGAACTCTCTCCGGAGGCATATCGTCCAGTCTTCCGCTTCGCGTGAACATGGCCGGCGTGATTCCTATCATCTTCGCGATTTCGTTGCTTTTGTTTCCGTCGGTAGTCGCACAATTTTTTGTAAGCGCTCGAACTCCGTGGATCGCGGACGTGGCTCGGTGGGTTATAGTAACTCTTCAGAATCAGATCGTGTACGGCGCGTCATATTTCATTTTGGTATTCGCGTTTACGTACTTTTACACCGCCGTTGTTTTTCATCCGGATAAAATTGCGGAAAACATGCAAAAGCAGGGAGGCTTCATTCCAGGCATTCGTCCAGGTCGTCCGACTGCGGAGTATCTCAATGCAGTCATAAACCGAATAAACCTTTTTGGAGCTGGCTTTTTGGGACTTATCGCTGTTCTTCCTTTGCTCGGTCAGGGCATGGGCGGGTCAAAGCTTCTCGCTATCGGCGGAACATCCCTTCTCATCGTCGTCTCCGTTGTAATCGAATCCGTGAAGCAAATCGAGTCGCAGATCACCATGCGTCAGTACGACGCGTACTAGAACAGGAATCAACTCTCATCCACTCTGAAAGCATTCGGGGGGATGACAACAAAGAATAGGCGCACTTATCTTAAGGCGGAGAATCTGATATTCTTTTCTTTCTGTGACAAAGAAACGATTACGCGTGGTGTTGTTTGGACCTCAGGGCTGCGGCAAGGGGACGCAGGGGCAACTTATCGCCGATCGTTTTGACGTACCGCTCGTCGGCGTTGGAGAAATGCACCGCAAAGAAATAGCGGAAAATACATCGCTCGGTAAATTGGTAAAACAATACGTGGAAAGCGGAACTCTGGCTCCCGACGAAGTGACGAACGCGATTGTTGCAAAACAGATGAAGCGGCTTGATCTTTCGAAAGGATTCGTGATCGACGGCTATCCGCGCAACGTTGAACAGGCAATCCATCTCGACCGCATAGCGAAAGTGAATCTCGCGATCAATATAAAAATATCCGACAAGGAATCCATACGTCGGTTAGAGGGAAGGGTTCAATGCGAGGCGTGTGGCCAGGTTTACCATCTGACGGACGCTCCGCCGATACGCAAAGGAGTTTGCGTGGTCTGCGGTCGCAAGCTTACTAAGCGTTCGGATGATACCGAGGACATAATTCGCCAGCGCCTTGCGAGCTATCATTTTATGACCGAGCCATTAGTCACCTACTATCGTCAGCGCGGAGTTTTGCTGGTTATTAACGGCGAACAGCCGATTCCGTACGTTTTTGAAGATGTCATGAAAAAGACTGCAAAACTTGGATTTTCGGCGTAGTAGCCGATCATTACAATGCGTGTTAGAGTTTTTATATGGCGCTTATAAAGACAGCGGAGGAGATAGAAAAACTCAAAGAAGGAGGCGTTTTGCTTTCCAGCATTTTGCGTAAGATAGCATCCGCGTGTAAAGCAGGAGTAACTACAGAATCGTTTGATGAATTGGCGCGAAAAGAATTTGAGTGCGTCGGGGGCACGCCGTCTTTTTTGAATTATCAGATCGGACCTGAATATACTCCTTATCCGTCAGCGCTATGCATCTCAATCAACGAAGAGGTCGTGCACGGAATCGCGTCCTCAGATCGTATCATCGCTGATGGCGACATCGTGGGGCTTGATATTGGCATGTGGTACAAGGGTCTGGCGACCGACATGGCGACAACCGTTATCGTCGGCGACGTCACGTCCGAAGTCCGTGCTCTCGTGGCGGATACGCGCGAGTCGTTGGTACGCGCGCTCTCCGTCGTGAAAGCGGGCGCATTGGTAGGAGAAATCGGCGCAACGATCGAAGATTTTCTTTTGCCCAAAAAATACGGAATCGTCCGCGACCTCGTGGGTCACGGAGTAGGTCATGCGATCCACGAAGACCCGCAGATTCCGAATTTTCGCGATCCACGCACACCGAGAACAGTCTTGAAAGAGGGGATGGTTTTGGCGATCGAACCGATGATTACTTTGGGATCATGGAAAGTTCGATTAAAGAAAGACGGATGGACGATCGTGACGGCAGACGGATCTCCATCCGCGCATTTTGAGTTGACGATCGTGGTTACAAAAGATGGATACGAATTCATAACTCCATGGCCGGATGGAGGGGACGGAAGTAGTGGAGTAGGAAAGTAGGGTAGTAGCAAAGGATATGAGCTTTGGGAATCATCGGGATCTGGTTGTATGGCGAAAGTCTATGGACCTTGTTATATTGGTTTATCGACTTACGGAGAAATTCCCAAAACACGAGCAATATGCGCTTACATCTCAAATGAGACGAGCCGCAGTTTCCATCCCAAGTAATATTGCAGAAGGTAGACGTAGAGGAACGGAGAATGAGTTTCGTCATTTTTCACGAATAGCACTTGGATCGGCCGCTGAACTTGAAACTCAGATAGAAATTGCTTTTCGTCTAGAATATGATAACGCAGAGTCATTTAAAGGGAGTATGGATCTTCTTGATGAGGTGTTACGTATGTTGAACAAAATATCTTTCTGAAATCACTACTTCCCTACTCACTACTTCCCTACTCACTACTTCCCTACTCACTACTTCCCTACTCACTACTTC